>Ga0075125_10001390_pt1 | contig 11698 bp, 13 predicted proteins | sample AntAceMetag02UKN_FD_69810 | JGI IMG/M metagenome (GOLD analysis project Ga0075125, IMG submission 69810) | Saline lake microbial communities from Ace Lake, Antarctica - Antarctic Ace Lake Metagenome 02UKN | ecosystem: Environmental > Aquatic > Non-marine Saline and Alkaline > Saline | place... | reverse complement strand
ATGATTTACGATTTCTCAAAAGTAATACTAACAGACCTAGACGGAAAAGAAATGAAAGGAGGAATATCTAAACCTCTTGGAACTTCTCTATACGGCCTAGCAGTAAAAGACCTAGAACTTACAGAAAAAGCAAAAGCAATCTATAACGGTCTAGAGATAGAACTAGAATCAAAACAACTAGAGGTACTAAAAGAAGTAGTAACAAACCCACAAGCAGGATTTGTAGCATTTGCACAAAAAGCTATACTAGATTACATAGCTTCAGTACAGGAAGTACAAAAGGAAAAGGAAACACCTAAGAAATAGATATGGCAGGAGGTAGACCACTTAAATTCAAGACAGTTAAAGAACTTGAAGAAAAGATAGATAAATACTTCAATGACGTTCCTATAGAGGAATGGACTATTACAGGACTAGCTCTAGCACTTGACACATATAGAAAAGTATTATGTGATTATGAAGATAGAGATGAGTATAGTTACACGATAAAAAAGGCAAAGCAAATGGTAGAGCATTCTTACGAGATAGACTTAAAGAAAAGCGGTAGAACAGGGACTATATTTGCACTAAAGAATTTTGATTGGAAAGACAAGACAGAACAAGATATTACAAGTGACGGTAAAGCAGTTAGTATAGCAGCACTTATCCAACAACTAGATGGAACAACTAAAGAGCAAGGAGTGGAGGATGAACCACCTCTACAAGATAACGGACAAGAATCAGAAGTTAATCCAGTTCAAAAAGAACAAGGTACAGCAACACTTTAATAAGAATAAGCACTCAAGGAATATAATATTAAAGTCTAGGCAATTGGGTTTTACTACTTTTGAGGCTTTAGATTCTTTAGATGATGTACTATGGAATGCTAACTTCCAAGCTTTGATGTTATCTTACGATCAAGATTCTGCATTAGATATATTTGATAAGAAGGTTAATTTCGCATGGGAGCAATATCCCGAAGAACTTAGAGCATTATACAAAGTAGACACAGACCGAGCTAACAAGTTAAAGTTCGGCTTTGGTGATAAAACATTCAGCGAGATAGCAGTACGAAGCAAAGGAAGATCAGGAACATACAATCGTGTACATATTTCAGAAATGGGTAAGATATGCAAAGAGAGTAGAATTAAAGCTAAAGAGTTAATCACAGGTACAATCCCTTCAGTACCACACGGAGGTAGAATAGACATTGAGAGTACAGCAGAAGGTGAGGAGGGAGAGTTTCATGATATGTTTTGGGAAGCATACGACAGAGGTGAACCTAGAACTGAAATGGAGTTTAAGGCACATTTTTATAACTGGACATGGGATGAAGACGAAATAGCCCAGACTATCCAAATGGAAATACCTGATGAGTTTAGAAGATACCAAACAGAACACTCACTAACAGATCAACAGATTTCATATTATTATCAGAAGTATCTATCGTTAGGAAGTGATTGGTCAAGACTCAAACAAGAATATCCCACTACACCCGAAGAGGCGTTTGTTTATTCAGGAGTTAAAATGTTTGACCAAGAGAAACTCAAGTGGCAAGAACAATTTATAAAGGGAGGAGACAAGATAAATCAATGGACATTCTTCAATGAGAGAGTACCTAGTCATGCTTACGCTTTAGGAGCTGATGTAGCTGAAGGTATAGGACAGGACTCTAGTACAGGTGTTTTAATAGACTTCACTCCTAATCCAGCAGAAGTGGTAGCAACCTATCAAGATAATACTGTAGCGCCTGACATCCTCGCACATGAGCTTATAAACACAGCAAAAATGTATAATAACTGTTTAATAGCCCCTGAACGGAACAACCATGGATTTGCTACGATAACAGTATTGAAAGATAAATACGCAAATATCTACACAGAAAGAAAGCGAGACAAGACTCAAGATAAAGTTACAGACAAATTAGGTTGGCATACTAACGCTTTAACTAAACCACAAATGCTGTATGCTTTAAGAGACGCTATAAATGAAAAGCTACTTATCATAAGAGATAGACGACTACTAAGAGAACTAAGAACCTACGACCAAAGAGACCTATCACAAATACGATTTGATGAAGAACAATCTAAACACTGGGATTTACTCATAGCGTGTGCAATAGCTTGGCAAATGAAAACAGAAGCAGGAGGACAAGTAGTTCGTGTCACAGCTAATCAGAACTTTGATAGATTTGATTTATAATAATAAGTTTGACTTTTAGGTCAAAGTATGTATCATGGAACTAACTACAGAACTCTATATAAATTTATGGAAGAAACTCTCACTCCTTCAGTAAACTATGATAAAAAAGAACTAGAAGCTCGTTCTAATATTCTTATTGACTGTTCTAACGCAGCCCTACAGCGTAAGAAGAACTTTGCTGAGTTTGACGATATGGATTACGAAACTTGGTATTGGAAAGCTAAGAAGGCTAGTTCAGCTTATATTGAACCAAAAGAGAATGAAGGAGATGTCCGAGTAGTAACAGGCACAACAAGAGAGAAAGGAAATATCCTAGTCAATACCTTACTCAATTACAATCTTGAAGCAGATGTAACAGCTTATGACGAGAATGATGTCAAAATACAAGAACTAGGAGAATTAGGAGAGAAGATGATTCGTAAGTCTAGACAGCTAGAACAGCCTGTATGGGACGTTAAGCGACCTTTAGCGTACTTAGAGCTAGTAAATATGGGAAACGTTCATATTGAAGAAGTATGGGAAGGATATGAGATACCACAAAAGGAATTAGAAACATTTGATTGGGGAGAAGGAGTAGACCCAGCAAAGATTAAATGGAAAGAACTATTAAACAAAACATATTACGAATGTAACGCTAAAGCTATTTCAGGACTTAATGTATTCCCAGGTAATGTAAGGCAGTTCTTTTTAGAATTACAGCCTTATTTTGTACTAAGAAATGTATTAAGCAGAGCAGAAGCAAATTCAAAGTATGCAGGTTGGACTAGACTAAAGTATGTACCAAAAACCTTCACAACACATACATTAGAAGAAACAGACGGACTAACATACAACGATTATCAAATGTTAGAGGTAGAAGTAGACCAAGTAGAAGAAATAAGATACTTCAATAAATGGACTAATACATATCAAGTTCTATTGAATGGAGTATGTATGTTACCACCAGGATTCCCAATGAGTGCATTGATTGGTACTAATGACTATCCTATCACTAAAGGAGATTGTGAACCTATTTCGTTAGATTTCTATTGGTCAAGAGGTATAGGAGCTAAGAATCGTGTACCACAGTTCCTTATAGACGAGATGTTCAAGTTAATGATACTAAAGACCAGAAAAAGCTATGCTCCTTCCTACGGTAACAAAACAGGACAAAAGATAGGAACTTCAATCTATCTACCTGCACAAATCTTTGACGACCTAGACCCAGACAAACTCAAGCCTATTGGAGATAACACAGGAGTTACACCAGCAGAGTTTAACATGATGCAATTCGTTAAGAGTATAAGTGACGAAAACACTAGCGACCCAGTGTTACAAGGAGAATCAGGACAAGGACAACAGACTAAATATGAAGTACAACAGAATCTACAACGAAGCATGGTAAAGATAGGAATGGCTATGCTAGGAGTAATCAATATGGAAAATAGAATGTCATGGCTAAGACTATATAATATCCTAAAGAACTGGACAGAGAAGAAAGACGGTAGATTCAGGAAGTTCTCAATGATAGACACATTAGAAGACGGTAAAGAAGGTGAAAGAATAGTAGAGTTCACAGAAGACATTTTACCAGAACAACAGATAATGGCTCAAGAAGACCTATACAAATCTACATCAGGATTAAATGTACGAATAAACCAAATCAATCCTAAAATACTAAAGAATCTCAAGAATAAATGGGAAATCAATACAGTTCCAACAGAGAAGAATAGTTCAATGGTTAAAGCAGCCCTATTCACAGACTATCTAACAGAAACATTAAGTATCTTTGCCCCAATGGGTAAAGTACCAAATCTTGATTATCTTGCAGATAGACACGCAATAGTCAATGATGAAGACCCTTCAAAGGTATGGACAGATCAGCCAAACCCACAACAGCAACAAATGGCAATGCAAGGACAACAGAATCCACAAGCAACAGCACAAATGCTACCACAAGGAGAAAACAAGCCTAGCTTAAATGCTATGGCTCAATAATTCGCTTCGCATAGCGTAACCAATGCGTAAATGAGAAAACTTATAAGCTACCTATATCATAGGTTCTGCACACCAAAATCAATAGATTCAGTCTACCTCGCTTTCCATAGGGATTTCACTAGGGTATTAACAGAAAATGAAGTACACCAGAGAAACATAGCAGTATTTAATTTCATACAGTCAGGTTGGTTCAAACAGATATTCAACGAACACTTAAAGGAAAGGGTTGAAGCTCTTTTTAATATATGTGAAACCCAAAAGCACAGAGACTATGTAAGCAGTGTGATTAAGGAATTACTCAAGTTTGAGGAAACATTCAACTCTAAAGGGCTACGACCCGAAGGTAAAGCAGATTTTGATAAACATAATTTATAACCAATATACTATGGCAACACTATTTGATGCTGATGGGAACGAAGTTGAAGTCCCAGAGCAAGAAGAACTCACCGCCTTGAAAGAGAAGGCAGAAAAAGTAGAGGGACTAGAAGAAACTCTCAAAGCTAAAGAAGAACAACTCACTAAATACGGTGACAAGGAGTTCAACTTTAAACAGTTTAGGGAATCAGAAGAAGCTAAACGGAATGAAATGTTAGAAGGCTTCTCAGAAGAAAAGAAAATGCTCATACTAGGTAAGGAAGGAACAGAGCAGCAATTAGACGAGCTTAGAGGACTTGTAGTGGGAGAAACGAAGGAGAGTATCATTAGTCAGATTGTAGGCGACGACGCTGACGCAAGAGAGAAGCTAGAAGCATTAGTAAAAGAAATGTACCCTAGTGGAGTACCTAGTGCCAAAGTAGATATGCAAAAAGCATATAAGAGAGTTGCACTTGTATTACAGAGTGAACAAGGAGTAAACCCACTATCTAAATTCTCACCAGTTACAGGAATACAAATGGGAGAGAACAAAGGTGGAGGATTTGTAGACACTCCAGACGGTAAAGCTATCGTTGAAAAGAAGTTTGCCAAAGAGCTTGAGAAAGTTAGAAAAATCAATCCTGACTTTAAATTATAATCTATAACCAATTATACTATGTTAGAAGAACTACAAAAAAAGTACAAAGAAACCTTCAAGACTAAAGCTCCTGAATCATGGGGAGAAGAAGAACTCAACAAAGCACTCGGTGATGAACCTAAGACTCCAGAACCAAAAGCTGAACCTAAAGCTACAGAGAACGACAGGATAGCAAACCTAGAACGAATGGTCGAGAAGCTATCAGGTGAAAACTCTAACCTACGAGATAAGACAGCAGTAATGCAAAAAGGTTGGGAAGAATACAAAGCTCCTATTGCAGGCAATAAGACAGCTACAGTTAAGATTTACCGTGCAGACGCAGACTCACCAGCAGGAATCATAACTTCATGTAGAGTATTCAAGAACAACGCAAAGAATGAGGAGAATGGTAAGTTTGATAAACTAATCCTTTCTGTAATGTTACGCTATGACGATGAGACAACAGAAGAAATCAAACTTGATTCAAAAGAACTCTCATCACTTAAAGAAGTAGAACAAATAGAGATAGTCAAAGAAAACTCACGAACACTCCGTAAAGTAGAAGGTTATGTTAAGAGTCCTGACACAGATAGAGAAGGATTCCCTAAACGAATGTTAAGCGGTGGTGAAGGCTTTGGAACTTCTATAGGGTCAGGCAAAGTGCCTTTAGAGGTATTCATGGTGAAATCAGATGTAACAGTCAAACGACAAAACGGACAGGAGTTTGAAATGGATAGTAATTACCTAAATTTATAATATGAACAAGAATACCTTTATCTCCGAAGCAAAGGAGAAACGAAAGAAACCTATTGAGAAACTTACGCTAGAGATACTAGCTAAAATGCTCAATCAAAACATTTGCTATCTTGACGCACACTATATACAGGATAGAAGTCAGGAGATATTAGAAAAGACTATACAGAAGCTAACCTTCAACAGCGAGGTAGTCCAGAAGGCTAGACGTGCGTTCTTAGACGTTTTACTAGACGGAGCTAAGAAGCAGTTGTTTGGATTCAAAGACGATGAGAAGCAAGCTAAGACAGATATAAAGTCTAAAGGGCAAAGAAAGGAATTAGCCAAAGAAGTCCTAAGAAGTCTTGAACGAATGGAGAAGGGAGTACCAAAAGGACTTACAGAACAAAGGAATGTAGATTGTGAACCAGTATGTCAGTTGATAGCTTCTGAACTGTTATCACCAGTTCTATTATTGGAAGATGAGAACTTTGTAAATGGTTGTATAGAAATGGATAACGAAATGCTTGTTACTACTCTTTATAAGACTATGTTTGATGATTTGTTTGACCAGATAGTTACAAGCCTTGATAAGAGTTACATAGCAGCTAACGAATCTAATTGGGGTTGTAGGCGTGACCAGATAAAATTGAAATCAATAGATAACCGCTTAAAGAAATGAAAAAAATTATGTTAGCAATCCCAAGTTACGAGGGTAAGCTATATCTACAAGTAGTGAACAAGTTACTCTACATGAAACCTCCAAAGGGATATAAGTTTGAATATGTCCTACTTCCTAGAATGATGATAGCTAGAGCAAGAACAGGACTAGCACAGTATTCATTAGATAGAAAATGTGAGTATTTATGTTTTATAGATGACGACCAAGTTGTACCTACAAATGCAATACAAGAGCTTGTTAAGATAGATAAAGACATAGTAGGCTCTCCTATCCCTAGCCGTAGAGGTGAAAAGTGGATAGCTGTATTTGATGAGAAAGGAGACAAACTTGCTAAGTTCAAAGGCACTAAGAAGGTAGGCTCAATAGGAATGGGCTGTACTCTAATCAAAACAAAAGTATTCAAGAAGATGTTTAAGAAATGGAAATCCTTATTTGACTTTGAGGTAATACAAAATGAAGAAGGTATATTCGTAGAGTATTCAGAAGATATTACATTCTGCAACAGAGCTAGAGAACTAGGGTTTGAAACATGGTGTACTGATAAGATAACTGTCACTCATTTAGGAGACCCTGTTTATTATTGGTACGAGAATGGAAAGTATCACAACAACATGGAGTAATTAGATTTGACTTTTTGTTAGTTTTGTGTATATACTAAGTTAAATCGGAAAGCCACCTCGTTACGGAGGCATAGATAAGACATCCTTCGGGGTGTCTTTTATTGCGTATCTGCTATTCGCAAGCAGTTTGATACGGCTTTTTTCGTTTACTGTATCAGGAAAACACAAACAAGAGAATTATTATTCTAACCAATTATTATGTCAGGATTTATGCCAGCAAGTAGAGATTGGTCTATGCGTAAGCTACCTAAAAAGGCAGCAGTTACTTATACAAAGAATGCGTTTCTTTATAACGATGAAACGGACAATGTACCAGTAGTTGATGCAACTCAGAACAATGTTTTAGGTATCATACAGGAAGCTAAGGCTAGTTCAGCTACAACAGAGGATATTTATATCCTTGAACCAAACTCTGTTAATTCAACTTTCTATGGAGACATGGATGGTAGCGAGACAATCGCTAAGACAGACGAAGGTGACCAATTTGATTTTGCTACAGGAAGTGGAGACGATTTAGGTGTGACTGTTAGTACAGCCTCAACTTATGACACTCTTACTCTAGTAAAATACATTTCAACAACTAAAGGAGTATTCAAATTGAATGTTCTACACGGTAAAGATTAACATTTAACAACCTAATTATGGCAGGTTCAACACTTATTTCTTCATTAGCGTTTTCGGACTTAGTAGACACTACTAGCCGAATACACAAAATGGGAGAATACCTCGTTGAGGATTTAGCTGCTGTTAAGATGTTATACAAGGTACAAAGTATACCTAATAACACAGGAACAGAACGAATCCATGACGAATACGATACAGAGACTTATGCTAAACTTAAAATTGAAGGTGGCGATGCTGAAAAGGTTGCTGTCATCAAAGGCTGGACAAAAACAGCTACAATGCGAAGGTTCGCAGCAGAGATAGATCTTACTCACGAAATGAGCAAGTTCGCTACTTCTGACGCAAACATAGTCAATAAAATGACTTCACTATCTAAGTATTGTCCACAGCGTCTAGCATTAGACCTTACCCACAGATTCTCATTCGCTACTTCTACATCTATGACAGACATGGATGGTGAAACAGTAGATTTATCTATGGGTTCTACTACAGCAACAGCTTTGGTAGATTCAACTCAAGACCTTACAGGGTCAACATCAACTTATTCAACAGTAATTACAGGTACACCATACTTCTCAAAAGGTGGTTATCAAATTGCTAGAGAACGAGCTAACACTCAAATCGTTTCTAACTTTAACGAGCAGCGTGTTTATAACTTTAAATACATTGTTACTGGAAACGACCCAGATACAGTTGACGAAGTAGAACAGTTGATGATGTCTAAGACAGACCCAACACAGAACAATTCAGGAGTAGTTAATACTTACATGAATGGTTCTACACACATTATTCTTCCACGATTGGCTACTACAGCTACAGGAGCTTACGATAGCTCTAAGGCTAAATGGTGGTTCTATGTGGCAGAAGAAGCTTCTCTATACCTAGACATCTACGAAGAACCTTACATGAAGGCTCAAGACGAAGATGTACACAACGACAATATTACCTTCGGCACTCGTGCTGCATGGGCTACTTGTGCAGTTGTGGCGAGAGGAGTTTTAGGCAGTTGCCCATAAAGGTAATTTATGTCTTAATATATATTTCTGTTTATCCTAGAGTAAACCCGTAAGGGAACTGGTTGGTCGGAGGTTAGGAGAAAACAATAACCAAAAATTTATGAATTATAATCAAAATAGTGGCTATGGGCAAGCTCTATTGAACATGGTCTCTAGCCAAGTCCCTACATTCGGTAGGATTTTTGTAGTTTTAGATAAAGACGATACTGACGAAGAAACATATCAACGTATGCAAGAAGTCTTTACTCCTGTAAAAGGAGTTAACAGATTCTTCAAGACCGTTGCAGAAGCTTATGCGGCAGTAGAAAGCAATAACAACGATGTTATTCTTTTGGATGCTAATAGCTCACATGTTCTTACATCAGTATTGAATGTATCTAAAAACCGAGTCCATTTCATTGGAATGGATGGTGGTGGACGTCTTAATTCACAAGGAACTAAGATTCAAATCGCTACAGCCGTTGCTACGGATATTGCTGTTATCAACAATAGTGGTACTCGTAACACATTTATGAATTTGAAAATGATTCAAGCTGGAACAGATGTAGCTTGTACTAGTGCATTCATCGACACAGGTGAAGGTACTTACATGAAGAATTGTCAGTTAGAAGTAAATACAATTCTATCTACAGCGACACAGGCTCTTCTATTCAAAGGAGATACTTGTCACTATGAGGATTGCCAAATTGGTAATTCAACAGTTTACCATACAGCAGCTAACCAAGCTCCTTTGGTAATTCAAACACCAGCTAGATATTCTTACTTTGTTAATTGTGAGATTATCAACTACTCATCACAAACTTCAGCTTCAATAATTGATTTACCTGATACCGATAGTGTTATTGGTTGGGTTAAATTTAACAACTGTGCTCTTACTTGTGCCTTAAAAGGTAACGGAGCTACAGCAGGTGGAGCAGCAGCAGAAGGTATTACAAATGCTTGTACTTCAGGGTATGTATTACTCGACAATAGATGTACTTCATTCAACTGTGACATAACTGCCGAGGCTGTAGCCTATACTCTTTTAGCTGCTCCTGATGGAGGAACTGCTACCAAGGGTGGTGAGGCTATACCATGTGCTTAATATTTCTTAATCTAACTAAACATGGCTAAAGAAGAAAAAGAGGTTAAGAAAGAAAAGAAAGAGAAGAAACTTTCTTTCAAACCTAATAGCGATATGCAAGAGCTACTCGATAGAGCGGCTGGAACATATAAGAAGAAAAAATAACCCTTTTGATAGGGGAGGGGGCTAAAAGAAATTTTAGCTCTCCCTCAAAGGGGTTAATCTAAAAAATTAACCAATACAATTATGAAGATGTTCAATCATCAGGCGGATGTGAATGAAGTCACACCAATGCCTGTAGATAGAGTAGACGATGCTTCAACAGTTACAGCCGTTGCAGCAGAAGCGCTTACATGGTTCTTTGTTGATAGCCTAGTATGGGCTTCAGCTACAGGAGAAGCAGCAGGAACTATAGTAACAGGAAAGCTAGACTTTTCTGGACAACTTAATTCAATGACTTCAAGTCTAGGAAGCACTTATGATACTTCCTTCTCACTTGGAGCAGCAACACGATTTGATTCTAGGGTAGAGATACCAGAAGAAATCGTATCAAAAATGCAGTTTATGAGTCCTACAGACCAAGCAGCAACAGCAGGAGATTATCTAACTACAAATGGAGAATATTATGTAGACCATAGGAGAGGACAAGTATGGGGTATAGCAAAGGCTATCGTAGCTAATGACGCTGCAAGTTATTCATACGGAGCGCCAGTAGTAGGTTCAGGTGGACCAACTTCTAACGTAAATTTAGACAAGGTTGGGGGGACAGCCGTTACACTTGGTCAAAAAGCAGCAGCAGCTTCTATCCCAGTTACTATTGCTTCAGATAGTGCATTAGAAACTCCTACTACACTTACAGGAGGTGCAAAGGATGTAACAACAGGTGGAACTGCTGAAGCACTTGGTACTACTCTAGCAACTAAGTCAATTTATATCCGTGCTAAATCTGCAAATACAAATGATGTATATGTAGGTGATAGTACGGTTGATAAAACAACAAGCCAACAGATTATTCTTTCTGCTAACGATTCAGTAACTTTAGACATATCTAACAGAATGACTGTCTATGTTGATGCGCATACTAACGGCGAGGGAGTAGATTATTTGGCAATGTCTTAATTATACGCCTTCGGGCGGTTATATTACTAACAAGTAAATTATATGAGCAAAAATATCAAAACAACTCCTTGGCCTCCATTTAAGAGGTCGGGAACAACAGTTACACAAAGAATAAGTGGAGACGATTTAGCTTTAACAAGTTGTGCTGTTAGTGGAGTTACTACTCTTGCACAAGCAGGAGATTACACAAATACGCTTGGAGCTACAGATAAACTTTACATAGATGCAACCTCTACTGTTCATACAGGAACAGACGGAGTATTAAATTTAGCTTTACGAACTGCAACCGCACAGACTCCAGGAATATATGTTCAAACCACTTTAACTGCTGATGTTGATGGAGTTTCAGGAATCCAATCTGACATAACTGGATATTCTGGTGGTGGTACTAATGGAGAAGAATACAATGCTTTTAGAGCTAATATAAATGGTGATGGAGATGATACAGATATAACTTATGCAGCTTATAATGCTGCACGGCCTAACGCTAATGGTGGTGGAGGGAATTTTGTAGCCTTAATGGGAGGTCTTGGTTATGATGCTATGATTGAAACAGAATCGGGAGATTTGGTCTTTCAAGATTATGATGTAAAGATATATGCAGAAACAGAAACAGGAGAAGGTAATAGTATATCAATTACTGCTGCTGATGGAGTAGGTGGAGATTCAAATGGTGGTGGTTTAACCTTTAAT
>Ga0075125_10001388_pt1 | contig 11701 bp, 10 predicted proteins | sample AntAceMetag02UKN_FD_69810 | JGI IMG/M metagenome (GOLD analysis project Ga0075125, IMG submission 69810) | Saline lake microbial communities from Ace Lake, Antarctica - Antarctic Ace Lake Metagenome 02UKN | ecosystem: Environmental > Aquatic > Non-marine Saline and Alkaline > Saline | place... | reverse complement strand
CAGCATATCCCTGGGAAGTATTATATGAGCCTTTGTGGGTAGCACCTGCTTCTCCAATAGAACTTTGACCACCGCCACCAATAAATAAATTATTACCGACACTATCAGCTCCTTTGAAAGAACTCATTAAGATAGCAGTACCATTAGTATTAAAATTGATATTTCCTGAGACATCAAGTTTTTGAAGAGGATTGGTAGTGCCGATGCCGACGTTGCCGGTGCCGTCTTTTAAAGTCAGAAAATTATAACCTGTCCCTCCTGCTTCAGACCAAAATTCATAACTTTCTGCCCCACTATAACGAAGATACAAATCCGAAGTATCAACAGTATCTCTCAAATGAAGTATATCTCCAGCGACTCCAGTAGTTTGCTGAATATCCAACTTCGCCCCTGGACTCATTGTCCCGATGCCGACGTTGCCACTATTTAAAATAGTTATTCCTTTTGTGGCAGTATCGCTTCCATCCTCTGCAACAAAAAGATTCATTCTTCCAGGAGTATCACCCGCCCCAGGTGTTCCATCAATAAATACCTCAATTAAAGCAGCCTGACTAAGATTGTCAGTTCCATCATCAACTTGCCAGACAATAAAACCAGCAGAGTCATCGTCAGCCACAATCGTATTCCCACCAATAGTCCCATCCCTACTTTTGAAGAACCTTATTGCTGGAGAATCAGCATCGTTTGACCATCTACCGAATATCATCGAAGAATCTACACCATCTGTACCTATTACTTGAAACTCGGCTTTATTCCCTAGATTTACTTGCTCAGAATTTCCAATAACTAAACCATCACCATCAGCTATAGATACGATGGCTCCGCTTGGATCAATAGCTAGATTGCCTGAAGCATCTACTGTAAGGGTGGTATAAGCTACTTCTCCACCAGACAATTTTAGTTGAGTCGTTGTTCCGTAAATTTCCAAAAGAGCGTCTGGGTCTAAAAGATTTATCCCGACATTTCCACCACCTGGGTTTAAACAAAGGTGGGTGTCTAAAGCTGTTGGTTCTGCTGCTTTTTTAGCTTGAATTGTAGCTACATGGTTTGTGGTGTAATAGCCGATAAGTAAAGAATCACCGTGATTTGTTGCTCCTCTGATGGTAATTTGTGAAGCTGGAGAAAAACCAAAATCTCCCTCAAATAAAATAGCAGCGTTTCCTGCTGAGGCGGTTACATGAAGTCTGGCTTCAGGATTAGTCTCGTTTATGCCGATTCTTGAATTTGTCCCGTCAAATCTCATTAACTCTGTATCTACCCCACCATCGTTTACATGAAAAATAATGTCCTTATCTTGGGTAATATTTTTAATATAAAGGTCATCTGTGTTTGAATAGATTTCTCCATCATCACCCGTTCCTAGCAGAATCTTGTCATCGTCTTGTAGATCAAGGTTGGCTAATAGAGTAAGATTTCCCCCAACCTCAAGAGCGTCATCGGTTTTAAGAGTGTTAGCAGCACTGGCATACAAATTGACGTCATAGGCTTCGTTGGTACTAGAGAAAAGAAGTTCCCCATCTGTCCCAGCAGTATAGGTTTTTATTTTTTGCACAGAAATGATGTCTCCTCCGACAATAAGGTAGTCATCTGTTCTTAATTCGTTGGCAGCTGCTCGGTATAAGTTGACATCTGCTCCAAAATTAACAGCATTGGCCGAAGTTGTCCCCTCGGTGATGGTGACAGAAGCAAATTCTGGAGTTCCTGCGATTGTTACTGCTTGATCAATGTAGGTGTGACTTGCTCCGCTTTCTCCAATATGAGTATAGGCAGTATCCCATTCTGAGTGTTCTACTGTAGCTGGGAGGGCTGACCCACCAATCACTTGGTCGGCATTTACCATTCCAGTAAATCCTGCGTTTTTCGGTGCTATTTTTGCTATTAGTTCTATATCGCTCATTTAGTTTCGACTATTGACGCCCCTAAATTGGAGTTAGTCGACCTCCATACATAATAATCTTCTGCGTACCCATTTGCGTTAGTAACAGATACTGTCTCAGGAGCCTCAAAGCCTCCCTCGAAACCCGAAACCCAAAAAGTAGGAGTTCCAAGTCTTAAAGGAAAGGCGAACAACATGTACTCACTTGCTCCTGTCGTAACAGAGTCCCAAGTCTGGGTGTTGTCGTTGGTAATTTCGTTAGTAGCTAGTCCCTCCACATCGGCTTCGCTGTAACTTGAGGTAGTAGTAGTTTTTCCATAATAGAGAGGGTCAATCAAATTAGCGGAGGTTGAAAGGGTTAAGGTGGAGTTTCCAAGATTGGTTAAGGTTGAGGCAAAGACTTTGTAGTTCTCTGTCAATCCTGCGGTATTAGCCAAAGAAACCGTTTCAGGTGCAGTGAAAGGCATGGTGATTGAGTTAAACCTCGCTCCTGAAGCGTGGATAGAAGTGTAGCGTGAAGGATAAGCCCAAACCACATAATTAGAAACCCCTGCGTTTATAGCACGAGAAGTCGTATAAGAAGGGGAAATTGTCCCCGTCAACGCCTCCACGTTAGCCTCTGAGAAACTAGAACCTGTAGTCGAAGGTCCGTAGTAAATGTAGTTATAAAAGTAAAGGGCGGCGGCGTAATCTATGTCGGAATCTGTCCCATCGTCTGAGTCAAGCCTGAACCTTATATACTGGTCGACGGTAGGATAATTAACTGCGTCTGTGTTGTCTCCTGAAGTATAGGCTGCTCCATCCATTACCCCTATTGTGGCGTACGCCGCTCCGTTGATCGATTTTTTTACATCAGATGTAGTGGGGGGTCCGTTGTTATAAGTAGCTGAATAGGTAATGGCTCCTGCCGCCTGCCATTCTCCAGAACCAGCTAGTATTCCTGTAGTCAATCCATCGTCAAAAGCCGTGCAAGAGAAAGTAAAAGTCGTTCCCTCTACTACTGGAACAAAATTCGTTCCATTAAACTTTAAAACATCATTCTTTGCTACGGGGTCTGTCGTGATATCGGCATCGGAAAGTTCGTCTATGCTCGGAAGAGTGGTGAAATTCGAACCAGTTAGGGTGGGGCTTGACCCACTAGTTACATCCTGGTCGATATAGGAATGGTCTGCCCCTGTGCTTAATCCTTGAAGATTCCCATGGTCAATGTCGGCTTCTAAAATAGCCCCTGTTTCAGCTAGTGTCTTTTTCACAAACGTGTCTGCTCCAGAAGCAACTAGAAAATCATTAGCGGCGTCTGCCAGGGAATGGAGTATGTATTGAGTATGGTCGTCGTCTGATAGACCACCAAGAGATCCGTGATCTCCTCCCGCCGCAGTTCTGGTTATGTTGCTCTCTCTCCAATCGACATAATCCTCATTTTTATCGGTACTTACAATCCTTGTATTTACGTCATTTGTATAACCATCTTTACATTCAAAAAGTACAGAAGCAATAGGAGTTATCTCTGGTCCAGGCAAGTTCCCCAACAACAGATTTCCAACCTCAGTGGCTGCACCATCCTGGGCTTTTTTCTTTTTCTCATAAACTGCTTGACCCATAATAGCTATGATTGGATTGTCTTTCTCCGTTGTGGCAAATACATGAACCAACATAAAGTCTTTGTCGCCAGTTTCTGTTTGTTGCCATGCCCCACCAGTGAGTTCGTTCCAGTTAGGTCTTGTTCCGCTTATCAAAAATGAATATCCATTGTTTATGGTTTTACGCCAATCTCCATTGGCCCCACTTCTCCAATAGACAGGAAGCCCCGTTGTTGAAGTAATTGCGTCTGACGTTATTCCAAGGTCTTCATCTGCAACGCTACCCACGTCCACTCCAAACTGAGCGTGGGCATTAAGAGAACCATCTTGGTCTGTGTCAATAGTATTTAGGGCTATTCCGCTATACCACCTAAGTCCAACACTGAAATGTAAATTAGCGTGAGTGTCACCGTCCATTGTTATTCCATGTCTTTCCTCTCCGATATAAATTCCAGTAGCATTGGTTTCATCCCAGTATATGATTGAAACAAGAACTTTCAGAGTAACAATCGTGAACTCTTGGTCAAAAGTTGGGTTGACTGTCTCAGTCAGCGTCCCGGCATCGTAGTAAACGTAATGTATTCCCTCCGTGTCTGCTAGTTTAATGTTCTCAGAAGATGACTTGGTGTATTTAAGCCCATCTTGGTAAAAACTAAATCCCCCATTTGTAGGAGCAATCGTGAGTGTTCCCCCGTCTGCGGCATCTGCAAAACTTAAAGACGAATCGGTTCTGTTAGGAAAGCCTGTTGGTTCGTTCATAGCATCCCACTTATCGCCAACCTCTTGTAGGGCAGTTTCTACTTCTGTGCCAGTGTAAAAAGAGCCAGCATCAGCTATCGGTATATCAACCGCACTTACCTGATTAGTTCCCAAACCCCAGTCAATATGAGTATCATTAATAGAGTCTTCTATGACTTCGGCGCTTATTGTGTTGTTGGGGTCATCTACTGTCCACTCGATTGTGTTTGAGTCTAGAAATTCAGCCGCAATAATATCTCTGATTCTTTCTGGGCTTAGTGATGGGGTTCCGCCTATTCTAGTCATTATAATTTAGCCTTAAACGAACCGTTATTTATTTCTGTTTCGGTTAATCTTAATAAATTAAATCCATATTCCTTCAAATAACAATTTTTTCTTTTGTCTCTTTCCTTGGTTTTTGGTTTCGAGTGCCAATAATCACCATCAGCCTCAATAACTAAATTAAGGCTGGGGATATAGGCATCAACAACATATCTATTCCCCACTACTTTCTGTCGTTCAAACAAAAAGCCTCTTCTCTTAAGCTCTTCATACACTTTTATCTCAATGCCCGTTGGTTTTTTGCTACGAAGTCTCCTCATTAAATCGTCAAAGTTTTTAGGTTTTTTTCCTTTAAGAGACTCACTTATCTTCCTTCTCCATTCCTTCGACAAAGCCCCAGTTTTCTTTCCCTTATTCCAAGAGACACCTCCATTAGCCCTCCATTTTTTTAAAGCCATCACCCCTGTCTTGTCCCCTCTTTTAAACTCTCTACCAGTATGTTTCCCCTTCTTGGCATCAGACATTCTTTTAAGAGAAGATTCGCTTAAATACCCAGTTTTCCCTTTATTCCACGGGATAAGTCCCTTTTTAAAAAGAGTCTGAGAACACTTCCTTGAACAATACTTGACCTCTTCGTTCCACTTTTTCAGGCTCTTGGTAGGAAGTTTAAAAAATTCTTTGCCACAAGTTGAACATTTCTTTTTTAGAATAGTTTCGTTCTTCATTGTCATATTCAACGCCCCGCAGATTCGTCCGAAACTTCGACACAACGGACATCTATACTTCCAGTACCGCTAAGTCCCCACCACAGTTGTTTGGGCCCAGAGTCAAACGAGGGGGAATAACTTTGTGGAGGCACAGGAGTCCCATGAGCAATGCTGACATCCTCTCCGCCTATATAAAGGGTTTTATCTGCGTCGTTATTGTAGAAAACCAGCGACCTTCGGTAGTCAAGAACATCTCCTGGTACGGGGGTGGCTGTGGTTAAAACCTTGGTTGATGTTGACCGAACTAATCCAATTAAAGAGTTTATGTTTATGTGAGTGACCGGTTGTGGAGTCCTAGTTGGAGGGAAGTTATCCACAGAGATTGAATCTGGGAACTCTACTCCGCCCACCTCAATCTTTTTTATATCTTTTCCCAACTTCTTGATTTCTTTAACCAAATCTTTGTTATCGACTGGTTTTTGTTTGTTTACTGCCAATAATAAATTAGACAGTCCCCTTTCAAGGGGAATCATGTCAACCGAAACGGGTTGCTCCCGAATACTTCTAAGGGCTAAAATAACCCTATCGGTAACAGAACCAATCAATTTTGTTGTTTTTTCCTTATCCTTGTCTTCTTTTTTTTGTCTAAGAATTTCTTTATCCGTTGTTAGCCTTTCTTTAGTCTTGAAAATAAGATAAGCAACAGGGTCTAGTTTCTTTTTTAATAGTGAGTCGATGTTTCTTTTAAGGCTCATTAGACCTCCCCCGCAATATCCTGTAGTCCCTTAAGAACTTCTGCTGGTAACTGTGTTTCTTGAGGTGGAAGTTGCTGAGAAGCAGGGGGCATTGATGGGCCTGCCGGCGTTTGTGGTCCTTCCATCGCAGGAATTGAAGCCTCTTCTGGTATTAAGGCAGTTTCTGGTGATGGTTGAATAACGGCGCCTTCTCCTGGTAGAGGTGGCTGTTGGGGTTTTTTGCTCAAAGCAAGGTGCATTTCTATGTGAGCTTTAACGTTTTCGTTCCCAGACTGACCTAGAGCCTCATTGTGGACAAGAATGTGGACAGCGTGGTTATCGGTTACTAAAGGTTCAACTTTTCGGTTTTCGTGAGTCATAATTATGTTTTCAGTTCTAGCAAGCTCTTCATCACTGACTCCTTCTGCTCCTGTGGCTGAAGAAGCTGACATCTGATCTAGAATCTCTTTCTTTCTTGTTTCTTCGACGATGGTGTTTATGTCAGAGAACTCTAAGTGTTTGAGAGCAGTTTTAGCGTCAATCAAACCAGAGTTGTATAGTTCTTTCACTTTCTCTTGTCGAGCACTCTTGGTGTAGGCTAACCATGAACCGATAGTGACTCTAACCTCGTTGTCTCTCCCGATAACTGCCAGATCGTATTTCTCAGCTCCGATAGTGACTTCATTTTTGTCTCTCTTTCCACCTTCACCGACGTAAGCAAAGACTCCAATCTCTTCGTTTAGTCCAACGTCTTTGGCGATCTTTGGGGCAGAGTAGTTGTCAGATATTTCTCTTAGTATTTTTCTACCAACACTTACCAAGAAGTCTTCTAGGTTGTCGACGAGATCGGATTGATTTGAGCTGTCGGCTTGTTTAAGTTCGGCGATAGCAATTCCTGAAGTGACTGATTCTGGCAAAACTCCCCTACTAGCTTCGTGTGAGCCTCCAAGGTCTTCAATATATTTCCAACAGTTGTTGATTTGTTGCTGATAGGATCTTGGTAAAGGCTGAAGTGGAAGTGATGTTACCTCTGAACCTCGATTCTTCTCGATAAAGCTACCGTGTTCGTTTGAGACGATTCTAACCCCTGAGTTTTTATCCATGACGATTCTTCCCAAGGCGTAGCGATAGTTGTAAGCGAAAGTTGACGATTCGAGAGCGTTTAAGACTTTATTGATAGGAATAATGTGTTTGGCCCAAGATTCGCCGTAAAGTTCCAAAGGATTTATGTCCGCTTGGTACATAACGAAAGGAAAGTCTTTTCTTCTTTTCAGTTGAATTAAAAGGGGATCTTCTTCTCTGTCGATATAATGAATGATTCTCATTAAAATTTCTCCCTCTTTAAGGTCTTTTGTTTCCTCCCCATTTCTTTTTAGCTCATCCTTCATATCTTCCATGTTATCTTCGCTTACCCTAGTTTTGATCCAGACCTCTTTTAGGATAATCCCTTCCTCTTCTTCTTCATTTGACGTGCCTGATATCACCTTAAGCGACTGCAAAAGGAACTGCTTTGAAGGAGATGAGGCTACTTGAGCATCTCCTGTCTCTGGGGGGTCGCCGTAGAAGGTGTAATTTGGATTTGTTGTTATTTCTGAGAGTGTCTTCCTGATTGCTTTTACACAGTATTGGGCTTCTTCCACTGAAGTAGCTAACGGATCGACGTAAAAATCGTACGGGTCTAGTAACCAAGCAGTGACCTCACCTCTCCCTTCGTCACCGTCGGGATCGAAACCTATCTGCCATGGCCCACCAACGGAATAGATCAATCCCTGCATGACAGTTTCCTTAATCTTCTTCCTAAATCCGAGCGTGTAATAATAGTAGTCTAAGAGAGCTCCGGAGAGCTGGGCGTTCTTTTCCTTGTCGGGGCTTTTGCCACTGGGTAGAACTTCCCATTTAGGTTTAAAGTTAGTGACTTGATTCTTAACCGAGCGCATTTGCACCCACAAAAGGTTGACTGGCAGTTTAACGCCTCGTTTGCTAACGATGGCCACACTTCGTTCCGACCTATTATAAGAGGAAAACTGATAGCCACGTCTAAATAAATCTCTAGTTAACCATCTCCAGTCATATTTCTCTCTAGATTCTTTGGCCGATTGGAACAAGTTCACCGCTTTTGATTTCAACATTCTCCCATTAGCCCTGTCAAGAGCTTCTGTGTCATTTTCTTTTATCTTGGGCATTTTTTGGTCTTTAGTTTCAGCTAGTTTTTTTGTTTTTACTTCGGCCATTTTTATTGGTAAATTTTAATTTTTTGTGCTGGGTTATTATCCACCTGGACTCCTGTTATGTCGTCGAAGGGAATCCTCTTATCTTCAGTTATTTCCTCTAGATTTGGTTCATCCTTAATGTTGTTGACTGCTTTTTTACCTGATTTTATCCTTTTCCACTCCTGATAGGACCCAGCCAGGGCCATTTCACTTATAGTCTTGTTCTTTTCCATCACCGTTTCAAGTGTCTTCAAGGTCGCTTTGTTTTGATTGTCTTGGGACCTGCGAGTAGCGGCGGCTTGCTTTGTTTGAAAATCTCTAGTGTTCTTAAGTTGTTTTTCCTGAAATTCCCTGTTTTTCTTGTTGTTAAAGTAAAAGAAAGCGAAGAAAACGGCAGAAGCGATAGCTATTATTGTAATTTCCATTTGCCTCCTGTTCTTGGGTAGCTGACTGGGTAAGAATCGAGGTCGTCTATAATTTTGACCTTCCTTCCTTCTTCCATGTCTAGCTGGTCAAGAAAACTTTTAATATTCTTTTTTTCATTTTTTTCATCAGCGTAATGATTGAGAACTTCGAGGATATCGTCACGGTTGACTCTAATCTCCTCTTTAAAACCGTCCACCGTCTTTACTTTTTTAGGATTCTCTTCTTTTGTCTTCTGAATCTTAGTTTTAATTTTGTTTAAGTCCATAAAAAAACCGCCCTCCCGGACGGATGTAATCACTACTACCTGTAATAGATTAGCATAAATAAAAACCTTAGTCGAGGTTTAACCACTTTGTCCATGAAGAACACTCATAAGAAAATACCTTTTTGTCCCTAAGGATACAAGAGAAGGCCACATCACCGTAACCCGACGCTTTTTTCACTTTAGACAGCTCTTTTTCCAACATATAGAGATAAGGCTTGTGTTTTTGGAGCATCGTTAGGAAGTTTTTTTCGTCAATTTTCATCCGTCTACCTCCACCTTTAGGGAGAACTTTCTGTCTGTGTTTTCTAGTATTTTTTTATTCCCCTCATGTAAAGCATCTAACCGACCATCGGAAACCATATGGCACTTTCTGCATCTCCATCTCCAGTTAGCCAAATTTCTTGTATATTTTCCGTTAAGATTAGTTAAATCATATGGGGGTCTTTTATTGCAATCTGGACATAGATTTGGTTTCGAGATCCTTTCAATCAACCAATCATGTAAGGCAGAATAGCCAACGGAATCTCCTTTCCAATTGTGATTTTTCTCAGCCATAACTGATTCGCTCAGTTTTTTCTTGTGTTCTTCCGTAAGTTTTTTGCCCCGAAAAGTTGCTCCCATTTTGAATCTAGACTCTTCAGTATAAACTCCGCTTGCCCACCTTAGTTTGGCCTTTTTACTTAGCTTTTCCTTCGACTCTTCGCTCATTTTTTTTCCTTTATTCCAGGGTTTCACAGTTTAGCCACACTCCTTTGTGCCTTTTTCTCACGACAACTTGCACACCAGGCAATAACGACTATATTTTTGGTCCTAGCGTCTATATCTAAAGGAATGGTATCAAGCTCAGTTCTACAAATAGGGCACTTACCCACCCAGGTGTAGGTTAACTCAGGAGGTAGGAGTTTCTCTTTGGGTAGAGTAATTTTTGGGGTCTTTTCTTCAGTTCCCTCAGCAGGATTTTTTACTTTGATTGGATGGGTTTTGCCGGCGTGAGAGATCTTGTTGTGAAAGTGGAGTTCGTCTTGGGAATCAAACGACATCGGATTTCCCGCACTATCTTTGCAAAAAGGACATATCCAAAGGTTTGCCATGTATTAGTCTATCACAATAGCTGAGTCAGGCTCTCAGTCAGGGATTGGTTTCCTATCTTGTTTTCCAGTTGATTGGTACTGCTTTCTCTAGTAATAGCTCCAGGTTTGTGTTCGTCGATGTTTACGCAGAAGTATTCTAACGCAGTCCGATGGTGGGAGGTTTGATCGTGGATAGGTTTAACAATCGGAGTGGTGACTTGAGCCGTTTCCGCCCGTTGGGGATACCTCGCCTCACGTATACAATCCATCCAGATTTCATTACCGATCGTTTTATTGACTAAAATCCCTGTTTGCAGGAAAACTTTGGTTTTTTCTCTCCTAGAAGCGAAATCGTTAGATTCGGTGTTTGTCTGGACGTAGATGTTAGCCGCTTCCAATGTCTGTCGGGTTGAAGTGCCGGTGACTAGATTCCTCTTAGAAACGTCCGGATCGCCAAAATGAACCCCATCCTTCCAAGAAGCGTGGTTCTTTATAATTCTCAAATCCTCATCTGTATAAGAAAAAGTTGAATCTATCTTTCCTCCTACGAAGGGAACGAACCAAGTGATAGGTTTATTGGTATTTTGGTAAGAATCGATTAAAACCCATTTATCTTTTTTCTGCCACCATTGGATAGCTGTGCCATCTAGGCCGAAATCCCAAGAACAGTAAAGCATCAACCTTTCTTCGTATTCATTTATAATCATCTCTGATAGCTCAATCTCAGGGTAAACACGGCCGGCGGTAGAAGTCTCCCAATTGATCATAATTTCTCTGCTAAAGTCGGAATCTGATCGTCTAGTCTTTTCTTTTTTGATCCATTCCTTAGTCTTACGAGGGTCTAGGTGATATGGCAGAGTAATAATCTTTATTTCCTCCCCATCGGTTCCATACCGCAAACGCTTGGCTTTAGATGGTTGAAGACCCGGCGTAGTCAAAACAATCCGACATTGGGTGGTGTCGGCGGTACTTCCCCAAGCTGCAGAACCGTTGTCCCAGAAGGCAAACTCATCTAATAAGATAGCCTTAAACCGCCCTCCTCTGCTAAAGTTGGGATTTGACGATTCGCCGGAAATAACGTTTCCATTGACCGGATTAAGAATCGACATGTAGGTACAGTGTTTTTTGAGACTAAATCCCTCCGGGAGCATAAAGGGGTACATTCTCCCAATAGTGTATTCTAATTTTCCAAATAAAGACTCTTCCTTATTGCTCAGTCCACCACCTCCTTTTGTGTTGTCGACGTATTGCTCCTTACGGGATCCTAGTAAGAAATTGGACCCGGGGATGTAAAGCCAGAACCACAGGAAAACGTCTAAAACTGTGTAAGTAGCTCCCATCTCTCTACATTTCTCAATAAAGACGTCTTCTCCCTTTTCGATAAGCTCCTTCAAATCCCAGACTAATTTCCTTTGAAAGGGGAACAATTTAAACGGAAGATGGTAGGGGTCCTTCTTGGGATTAAAGGTGTACAAAAAACGGGAGATAAATTCTTCGGGGTTGGTTTTACAGTCTTCGATTCTTTGAAGAACCTTACTGACTTCTTTTTTCTTCTCCGCATCCTTTTTAAGTGGCCGACCGTTTCTTTTTCCATTCCGAGTTAATTTAGTAGGACGTTTCATTATTTTATTCTACCATTCAGTTTTAGGCCTGGGACCCTTGAGCCCTTGGGGCCCCTTTAAGCCTTTGGGTGGAGGTGTGCGATATAGAGGAGGGGGTATATGGTACTAATTATATTGGCGTGGGGCCCCCCGACTGTGGTATGGCTTTTAGGCACGGTTTTAAGCCCAACGTCGTACAATGTAGAATGTGC
>Ga0075125_10001387_pt1 | contig 11703 bp, 8 predicted proteins | sample AntAceMetag02UKN_FD_69810 | JGI IMG/M metagenome (GOLD analysis project Ga0075125, IMG submission 69810) | Saline lake microbial communities from Ace Lake, Antarctica - Antarctic Ace Lake Metagenome 02UKN | ecosystem: Environmental > Aquatic > Non-marine Saline and Alkaline > Saline | place... | reverse complement strand
CTCGGAAAGTCTTCCATCAACTTGTCCATTATTTGAGTTTTTCCTCCGACCCATTTTAGTAATGGCTTTATGGATGATTTCATTTTATGTTCTATACTATTATTGTATTAATTCATTTTTTCATTAAACGTATTAACTTTAATGAAATTTACAATTTACATTAAATGGTGTTTCAAAGGGACGGCATACAATGAAAGGTGATACGAAAATATTTAATATTGCTGAGTTAAAAAAAACCTTAAAATTGGGTCCTTTGATTAATTTTTAGAATGTCAACCCCTCATGCATTATTTAAAGAGTTTCTGGTGTATTTGAATAAATATTTATAAGATGTTAACATATCTTAATTTATTAATTATTATTTTTTATATAATAGTAATAATAATTATGAGGGGATGAGGGGTTGAGGGGTTGAATAGGGTGACATCCAATAATTAGGTATTAAATTCTCCTTTTTTGCAAAAATATTCAAAACGTGACAAATATTGCGTTTTTTATAACTTGGGCCCAAAAACACCCTTCACCCCTCATCCCCTCATTGGTCATGTTTATAAAAATAAGCAACTATCAAAGTTGTGAAAAACAATATAAATATATATCGATTAAATATATTAATGGTAAAAAGTCGCGATGCTTCACAAACAGCTAGAGGATTTAGTTATCAACGACAATATGCATTATATTTATTTTTTTACAATGCACTAAAAAATAAAGAAAATAAAGGCCAAAATCAAGATATTGAAGAAGAAGTCAAAGGAATAATTGACGAGGGAACTGTGGATGATAAAGGTTATGAAGACATTACATTGAAAACGAATTCAAATCAAATAATTACATATCAAATTAAATATCATACTTCAAAACCCATAATGAATTTGGTTTTATCTAATGGTGATTTGTTTAAATCTTTGGGACATAAAGAAAATTTAAATGCATCCAAAGTTTATTTTATTGTGTCTAAACTTATACCTGAAACATTTACCCAAGAATTAAAAGATTGGATAAAGTCAAATGGTCAAGACAAACAAACACAAATATTTCAATTAGCAGATAAGATGTCAGACAAGATGTCAGACAAGCCTGGTTCAGTAAAAATATATAAAGATTGTATACAATTTTTCAAAGATTCTGGAACGTCTGTCATAAATAATTATTTGGATAAATTTGTTATTCAAGAGGGTTTTACATATGAAGAATTAAAATCAAATATTGATGATGTTATACAAGAATTATTTACAATTAAAGATAAAATTAAAGATAATAAAATTAAAATATTATATGCTAAATATTTTGTATTTCAAAAATTTGATGATGCGTGGTTTAGTAAAAAGAATGACACACTATTAAATATTAATGATATTATGAGTATTTTAAATAATGAAATTAAAGAACCAATAGAAAGTATCAATACTAAAATATTTGAGATTTTTATAACAAGTATACAAAATAATATACAAAATATTGAACATCATTCGCAAATATTAGAAGAAATAAATAATTTTATAAAAGTGTATACTATAGATATACAACAAACATTTTGTATTTTAGATATATTACATGATATGTATAAATATAATAAATTAAAAGATATTGAAAATATTTATAAAATGGTAAGTCACATATTATGTAGAAATCTTTTAAAATTAATTAAACCAAAAAAATATGAAGATGGTGATTTTGATACAATTGCAACGTCAATAAATTATTATTATTCGCATTCAATAAAAAACAAAATACAACCTCATGAAAAATTAACATCACTGTTACCTAAAGCTAAAGATAAAACTAAAGATAAACCTAAAACAAACTCTAAACCTAAAACAAACTCTAAACCTAAAACAAACTCTAAACCTAAAACTAAAAAATAACCAAAAAAACAAATCTAAATTAAACATCTAACATTTAACACAAACAAACACACTAAACTTGTTGACAGTTTGCTCCATAACTTTGAACCCAGCTTCTGTCAAGACACTCCTGAGCTTGTTTCCTTCTTGTCCTACAATCATATTACCATCGTCTGATTTTTCTTTTTTTACAATCATGTTGTTTTTCGAGGCCTTTTTGTAAAAATGATTTAAAATAAAACTCTGAAATGGTTTACAAAAATAAACATTATAAATATGAAACTTGGAAACCTTTATACAAGAACTCACGAGTCATATAACAAGGATAATGTAGTCAAACTTGGTATATGTAAGTCTTGCATCGAACGTGATGGAACATATGCAACAGGTGAATATGTTCGTGGGCAATTTATGGACATATATCAAATACAGATAGAACTGATGAATTTTGTAGAAAGTCAACTACACATAAGATTTAGACACCTTCATAAGCAAAAAAATGGAGGTACGGAATTCTTTGATGATGAAATTTGTGAATTAATAGAACCATATTTAATAGAACTGGGTGTTAAGTATTTTAAACTAAGCAAGCAAGAAATGGAGGAGTTAAACCGAGAGATTCGAGTAAAGTATACGTTAAACATAAATAACAAGTTATTGTTAGAATTGCCTTTGCATGAACCAGAAAAAGAAAAAGAAAAAGAGCAAATCCAAACATTTGTACCAAGAGATTATCAACAAGAAATAATAGCAAAATCGTTTATTCATTTTCAACACGAGAGCAAAGGGATATTAAATTTGGTATGTGGTTTGGGAAAAACCCTGATATCTTTATGGATATCTCAAGCCATGAAATCGAACACGATTTTAATAGGAATTCCAAATACAGAATTGTTGACTCATTGGACACAAGTGATTAGTATACTATTTAAAGATGCTCCATTATTGGTTGTAAAAGGCGGAGTAAACATTGAAATGATTCAATTGTTTTTAAAAAAACAAAGGTTACAGTGTATAGTATTAACGACATATTCATCGTCTCATAAGGTTTATGAAGCATCGCAATATGTTCATTTCACGTTTGACATGAAGATATTGGACGAAGTTCATCATTTAACAACCCCAGACTTAAATATGGAAAGTGATTCGAAAACCTATGTTCAAATATTAAATATTTCAACAAAATACCAACTTGCGTTAACGGCAACTTTAAAAAAGTTGGAAAATGTAAGTGGTACTGGATTAATAGTATCAAATGATAGTACAGACTACTTTGGAAAAGTGATTGACAAAAAGGGGTTGTTGTGGGCAATAAACCAAGAGATTGTTTGCGACTATGCAATTCAAACCATTGTGACAAATGAAGACCAATTAGAAGGTCACTTTATGAAGTTTAATATAATGGAAGACAATGATAAACGATTGTTTTTAAGTGCTTTTGCGTCATTAAAGAGTATATGTGACGGTAACTCTCACCACTTGTTAATATATTCAAATAGTAAACAAAGTTCACGAAAATTAATAACATTTATTAACCTGTTGATTAATGATGCGTATTTTGATATTCCCAATATATATATATCCCACTATGATGGCGATATGAAACAAAATGAGAAGAAAAACATATTAACAAAATTTGAAACATATCCACATGGAATTATAAGTTGTGTCTACTGTTTAAATGAAGGGTGGGATTTTCCAATATTAGACGGAGTTGTATTTTCAGAAAACATGACATCAACAATTCGTATTCTTCAGGCGGCATTACGAGCAAGCAGAAAAAACAAAAGTGAGCCAAGTAAAATAAGCAAAATTATTCTGCCAATTTTAACACGGGAGGATGACTGGTTAGAATCTGGGGAAAACCCAGATTTAAAGAAAGTCATTGAAATTATACATCAAATGGGAGTGGAGGATGAGACAATCTTTCAAAAGGTTAAGGTGTTTAAAATGAATATAGAACCAGTTGTTAGTAAAAAGACATATGATAAGGGAGACTTAACAGAGAAATATGACTTTGGCGAATATGACGATGAATTTACAAAGAAATTAAGGTTGCGAACAGTAAAACGAATTGCCCCATCAATGACATTTGAGAAGGTTCGGCTTATACTAAAAGATAAACAAATAAAAAGCAAGGTAGAGTATTATAAACACTGCGAGTTGGATTGTAGACTTCCTGTAGACCCCGAGTTGATATTTAAAGAGCGTTTTAGTGGCTGGATAGAATTTTTAAACATTTCTCGAATATATTACAATTTAGAAATATGTAGAAAAAATGTCAATCGATATTTAACAGAACATCCAAGTATAAAACGTGGGTATCTAAATCTTGAGACTGTGTGTGAAGAATTGTGTAAACATGATGAAAAATTTCCACCAAATGGATTATGGGTAGAATATTACAATGTTCATGACTTACGAGATATTATTGTAATAGTAAATAAAAAACAAATGAGTGGAGCATGTTAAGTAATGGCAAAAGTATTTTTTACTTTTTCTTTTAGGAAAAAATGAAATGTTAATGTTTTTTACAAAAAGTAATAATATCTTGTATAGACAATGACGTCGTCAATCCAATATGTCTGCACATTGTGCAAAAAGTCCTTTGCTCAAAAGATAGATTATACCCGTCATCAAAACAAAAAGTCCCCGTGTATTTCATTGTTGGAAATAGAAGAACTTGCACAGAAAAAGGTTATAAAAACCGATACAAAAAACGCATTAATAAATGTGTTTAAGGCTGGATGTGATATTTTAAGAGTGGAAGGATTAACTGGAGAAAAAGCCCTAAGAAACATGTCGTATTTCTTAATACTCAAATTGATTGAACCACATTTTGGTCACAACATTGATATAGATAATTACACATTTGACTTTGGACATATTCAAGATGATATGGTTGAAACACATAAAAATAAGTTGCTGTCAATTGTTCGGTTTAGTAATCTTGTAAATGAACCCGAGGATAATATTCCGAGTAACATGAAGTATTTGTGGGATGATATTTTATCTGTTCATCCAAGCACAAACAACATATTTCTTGCAGGAAAAGGCTTTGATATTCAGTATAAAAGTACATATAAAAAGTTGATTGACAAATTAAACACACTTCCTGATGTGGAAAATGACATGTTGGGTGCTGCGTATGAGGAAGTGATTCAAGGTGTTATGACAGGAAAAGTTTTAGGACAGTTCTTTACCCAGCCATTAATTAAAAATATAATGGTTAAGTTGTTAGACCCTCAAATTCATCCAGATGGTACAATTGAAACGTGTGGAGACCCAACCATGGGCACTGGTGGATTTTTGATTACTTACTTGAAATATATTTTAGACCAAGCAAAGACAAAAGATATAACTCCAAATTGGGAGTTTATAAAAACCGAAGGATTGTATGGTAAAGAACTTGAACCGGATACTTACCAATTGGCGGTTTCTAATATGTTAATCTCATCAGGTCAAATGTTTGAAACGTTTGACAGAGGTGATAGTATTCGAGAGCCTATTACAAGAAAATTTGACAACATTTTGGCTAATCCACCGTTTGGTATCAAAGGCTTGGATTATGATGATTTTCCGAGTCCTTTAAAAAGTGAGTATGTTCCAATTAAAACCGACAATGCAGTTTCGCTGTTTATTCAAGCCATTATTTACATGCTTAAACTTGGTGGGAAATGTGCCGTTGTTTTGCCAGATGGGCAAGATTTGTTTAGTAAAAGCACAGCATATGTTGCAATTAGAGAGTTTTTGCTTAAAACATGCGATTTAAAAGAAGTCATTTATCTTCCGTCTGGCGTGTTTGCATACGCAAGCATTAAAACATGTATATTTTATTTTATAAAAAAAAAAGAGGGAACAGATGTATTAGATACAACTATAAAAATATCAAAAACACAACGTGAAACTGGAAGAAGTTACAAGTTTTCCAAAACACATCAAACAACCAATGTTCGGTTTTACGAAACCCAAATAATCAAAACTAACGGCCAAGATGAATTAAAAAAACAATTGCTAATTGAAGTACCAATTGAAATCTTAGTAAGTCATTCATATTCGCTGAATTATGGAGAATATTTAAAAGCCGATGTTGAAGAACCATTATATGAAGAAGGCACTGTTGTAAAAACTTTGGGAGAAGTTTGTAATATAGAGTATGGCACAAGAATTGTAAAATCATCAAATGTTGAAGGTCCAATTCCAGTATATGGTAGTGGCAGAGCAATGTTTTCCACACAAACATTTAATCGGGAAGGGTTTAACATATTAATTGGTAGATTTGCATTATCATTAGAATGTGTTAGATTTGTAAACAAATCTATATATTTAAATGATAGTGGATTATCCGTTACACCAAAAGATGCAATGTTATTACATAAATATATTGGGTATTATTTATATATGCATCAAAATCTCATATACGAATGTGCAAGAGGTACAGCACAAAAAAATTTAGATATTAAAGAATTTAAATTAATTAAAATCCCCATTCCTCCACTTGAACGACAGCAAGAAATTGTTGAATGCTTGGATTTTGTCGAACTATCTAACCAGACAAGTAAAACCAAAATTATGGAATTAAAAAAGTTGAATGAATGTTGTTTAACTTATCAAGCACGATTTGGCGAAAATGTTGTGAAAACTTTGGGCGAAGTTTGTAATATAGATCAAGGAAACTCATTGACAAAAATAAACATGACAAATGGAATATATGATGTTATTGGTGGAGGAAAAATTATAGGAAAACATAACGAAACTAATAGAGATGGTGATGAATTTACATTAACTCGTGTTGGAGATATTAATATTAATTATATCATTGACCCATATTATTTAACAGATAATGGATTTTCAGTAAAATCCATAATAAAGGAAATAATTACAAAATATCTATATTATTTGATTTTACACAATAAACATTATTTGATATCTTTGTATAAAGGAACTGCACAAAAAGTAATTTCAAAAACAAATTTAAAATCTATAAAAATACCCATTCCCCCACTTGATAAACAACAAGAAATTGTGGAATATTGTGAAGCAAATGACGCACTCATTAAGCAGTTGGATGAGCAAATGCTACGAAACAAATCTCAGTTTTCGCCATTTAACAATGGTGGTCTGGGAAATAGCGAGGCAGTTAAGTAGGGTTTCATAGCTCTGGTAGGTAACACAAATAATTTTCTGTTCCAAATGGTGATTGAGAAAAGCTTGAATAAGGAAAGAGTCGGTGGTGGACTCTTGTTCGGACGAGACTTTAAGCACGACTTCACGGGGTTTGTCAAACAAGTAATCGCTTGTAAACTGCTCGATAAGAGAAAGAGATGGAAACACATAGACGATAAGAAGTTTGCCGTGATTAATTTTGGCGTTTCGCATGATAAGAGATTTCCCACATCCGCACGTCATTCTAATACCGCATTTGTTTTCAGTTAAAAGTTCATTGTAAATGGCTTGATCGGCGTCGGCCTGATAATAACGAAAAGGTCTGTCGAGGTTCATCTTATTCTTTGTGGAATATAATGATTTAGAGCAACAAAGAATAAAAAAATCATTTTTTAAATTAAATTTTTTAAATTAAATTTTATAAAAAATAAATTACAAATTGCCAAACTTTAAAAAAATATTTAGTAAATATATGAGTTTTATATTGAATAATAAAAAAAATGAATTAAATAATATGACTGATAAGAATGATATTGAAATGGATTTAACCGAATTATCAAAAAGCGAACTTTTATTGAAGTGTGAAGAATATGGAATTATAAAATGCAAATCAAAACATAAAGAAGAATTAATTGCTTTACTAAAAAAAAAGATTGAAGATGATGAAGAAGAAATTAAGAATGAAATAATAACAGAACAAGATTTAGAAATGAATAAAATATATAATGAAGATTGTGTCATTGGAATGAAAAAGATTAAAAGTGAAAGTGTTGATATTGTAATTTGTGACCCTCCATATAATATTGGAAAGGATTTTGGAAATGATAGTGACAAACAAAAGATGGATGATTATTTATTATGGTGTGATGATTGGATTGGTGAATGTTTAAGAATACTAAAACCACAAGGAACTTTATATATATACGGATTTAGTGAAATTCTGGCTTTTATAAGAACACGCATAACTTGTAATGTGAGATGGTTAGTGTGGCATTATACGAATAAAGTAACCCCATCACTAAATTTTTGGCAAAGAACACATGAAAGTATTTTATGTTGTTACAAAGAAAAACCAATATTTAATCGTGATGACGTTAGAGAACCTTATACGGAAACATTTCTAAAAAATGCAGCAGGAAAAGTTAGAAAACCAACAGTAGGTAGATTTAGTAATGGTGACAAAGAAACGATATATACTGCTCACGAAGGAGGAGCATTACCAAGAGATGTTATAAAATTCCCAGCATTAGCAGGTGGAGCAGGAAAAAAAGAACGTGTGAATCATCCAACCCAAAAACCATTAAATTTATGTGATACTTTAATAAAAGCATCTTTAAATAAAAATTCAAATACATTATTAGTAGTTCCTTTTGTTGGTTCAGGTTCTGAGTGTGTTTCAGCAAAAAACAAACACGTTAATTTTATTGGTTTTGAAATTAATGATGATTATATTAACACAGCAAATGAAAGATTAAATAATATTGACAATAATTAAATATTGAATTGATTATGTAAATCAATATAATTATATTTAGGTTTGTTTTCAACAGTAGTAGTTGCTATAATAAATTTTTTTATATCTTCTATCATCTCAATATGTATCCATAATTGAGACGACATACTAAATCTGATAGACATTTTACAACCATTAATTTTATTAGTATTCCATCCTACTTGTGCGTTTTTATTTAGTCCTCTTTTTCCTAGTGTTGGTTCCCAAACATAAGAAGATGGGTCTAAAATTAAATAATTACTAGGGACTAATAACCAATCATAAGTTATATTTTCGGCATTTGAATGTTCATCTCTTACAATAATTGAATAGTAATCAAAGTTTTTTCGTCTGTTGATTTCTTCTATAATTTTGTTTGGTGTTCCACAATTTTTTTCGCTACAAACCATTGTCAATCTATACGAACTAATATCAAAACTTCCTTTATTATTAGAATATTTCGCAGACTTATTGCTAAGTTTTCCCAGAGAACAATTTAAATCCATACCAGATAAATGACTGCCATCACTTTTATAATATATTAGAATTCCTAATGATAATAATATACTAGTATTAATTTCTTCCCACTTGCTTTCATTAATCGGGGATGCATTTACAAAATGGTAACCACTAATACATTTTTTAAAATTTATATTAATTAGTTCTTTATTTTCACAAATATTAATGATATGTTTAACTTTACATTTATCGTGTTCTTCAATAATAAGTGGTTGTTTTATCTTTGGAACAGAAGAGGAAATAACTTTATTATTTAATTCAGGTTTGGTTTCCATATCTTTATATTGTATTATTATAAGTTTTTTTTTCATTTTTATATTAATTATCTTACTATTTTGGTCGGTAAACTTTTCCTCATTTTTTAACTCGATGATGGTTCTGGGCTTAGACTTGCAACCATAGTAAAAATAAGGGTTATATTCTGACAAGTCTTTAAAATTATAATATAACTGATTATCGAAATTAATAGTCTGAGGAATGAGCATATGATCAAGTGAAATTTGAAACCTTGTAAATTCGTCCATATTTTCTGTGATAGCAATACATTGCAAAATTCAAATCATTTTTTTTCGAAAAATAATTATTCAGAATTAAAATGGAAGTCACTCAAAGCCATCAACTCCCCAATCTTTAAACTTGGGTATATTGCGAGGATGAAACATATTCTTCATTAATTCTTCTTTAAACAACATACAGTTTTGTTGCATCGTTTTGTAATCATATTTAAAAATGTGTGAATTTAAAGAGAAGCTTTTCCAATTTATTTTATCTTGATTTTTTTCTAACAACTGCATAGCACCTTCTGACTGATTTATAGACAAATTCCACCAATTTATTTTATCTTGATTTTTTTCTAACAACTGCATAGCACCTTCTGACGGATTTATAGACAACCAATACCAATTAATTTTATCTGGATTTTTTTCTAACAAGTGCTGCATAGCCCATTCCGACGAATTACAAGAGAACCAACCCCAATCAATTTTATCTGGATTTTTTTTTAGCAACTGTATGGCTGACGGATTTGCAGACAACCATAACCAATGAATTTTATCTGGATTTTTTTCTAGCAAGTGCATAGCCCATTCTGACGGATTACAAGACAAATTATCCCAATTAATTTTATCTGGATATTTTTCTAGCAAGTGCATTGCTGAGGAATTTGCAGACAAATTATCCCAATTAATTTTATCTGGATATTTTTCAAGCAAGTGCATTGCTGACTTATTGTAAGACAACTCATCCCAAAATATTTTATCTGGATATTTTTCTAGCAAGTGTATAGCTGACGGATTTGTAGACAAAAAGTTCCAATATATTTTGTCTGGAATTATTATTTCTAGCAACTGTATAGCATGTTTTGACTGATTATAACATAAAAATGACCAATTAATTTTATCTGGATGAATCCAATCTAATAAACGCATAGGTAATTCGAGATTCATGTTAACAATATATTGCACAAGTATGTTAATAAAAAATCATTTTTTACATAAATTACAAATTGCCAAACTTTAAAGAATACTCTTTAAGTTTAAGATTAGTATTTTCAGTAACCAATACATTCATTTCGAGTTTCATGGCGAGTATTTCGGAATGATGTACCTCATCTTTAATAACCATGTCTTTGTCTTTTAACTGAATTAAGTGGGTATGAATATGGTCATTAACCTCCATCAAGTGTGTCTTAATAGTGTCTTTCAATAGACAATCTTTATCTTTAATGATTAACTGTAAATCATCAATTTTTTTTTGCAATTCAGTGCTGGACCCAGCATACGATGTTCCAATGTACTTATACTGCTTTTTAACAAGTTTTAATTGGTTAGAGTTCAAAGCAATAATTTCGTTGTACTTGTCAATCTTGAGTTTGAGTCCGAATGTTTGACAAAAATCGCGCACTTCACCTTCAGCATCACATGCAAACTTGGTGTCGATATTGTGATACGCAACCACGCTGATTGTAACTCCTTTCATCTTACCAAAGGCTAACACATGCTGGTTTAGCCTCTTAACAAAGTTACCTGTAAATCCAAACTTGTAAACAGTTAAATCGTCGTTAATTTCAACGTTAATCCCAAATGCAGTTCTTAAAGAAGACACAGTTCCGCCAAAGGATAGCAAGTAAATGCAGGGAAAGCGGTCAGCACAGTTTTTACCAAAAACATCAGTAATCTGTCTAACTGTGACTCCACACAGTTTTGCTCCCAGTGTTTTTTTTGCAATTTCAGTCCCCATTTGAATGGTAAACAGTTTGTTAACAGCCCAACTTTGAAAACGCTTGGCATCTTTATTGTGAGAAGCAAATAAAACACGACATATTCCAGAATATGTTAAATATAAATACCTTTTAACCGTACCATCCCCATAAATTATGGGGATGGTCTGAATAAAAGTTTCATAATGAGTTCCTCTACAAAATCCGCTATTTGAATTACACAATGAATCATTTAATTTGTTCATACCAAATCCTTTGGCAACATCAACTACTTTAAAATAAATATTTTGTTCAGTTTGTTCACCTCGTGTTTCAATCTCAATTATCTCCCCATTCTGGTCGGTAAACTTTTCCTCATCTTTTAACTCGATGATTTTCGGGGCAACTTGATATTTAACATCTGTATCATCCACAATGGATGTGGAATCTACTTTTGGAGTAGTTTTGAAATAATTTGTGTC
>Ga0075125_10001386_pt1 | contig 11707 bp, 22 predicted proteins | sample AntAceMetag02UKN_FD_69810 | JGI IMG/M metagenome (GOLD analysis project Ga0075125, IMG submission 69810) | Saline lake microbial communities from Ace Lake, Antarctica - Antarctic Ace Lake Metagenome 02UKN | ecosystem: Environmental > Aquatic > Non-marine Saline and Alkaline > Saline | place... | reverse complement strand
TTAAAGTTAGGGTATACGTAGCATCTGGAAACGTATAGGGAATTACATATATTGGATAAAATTGCCAAGTTGCCAATTCTTGGAATTCCGATGAATCCAACGTTATTTCGGTAATATTCAATAATGGACTTCCTAAACTGAATTCATTTACATTTGTTCCAAAAGAATCAAACGCAAAAAATTTCGGGGTATAAGAAGATAAATCTACAGTAATTGAATCCAAACTAGTTCTCCCTTTAAGAACATATTGAATTGATTCGACTTCTTTATCATTATATAATACAGAAAGTAAATTATTATCGACAAACATTTTCCTAATACTTCCATCCATATATTTTGCAGTTAGTGTTTGACCAAATTCTCCGATAGTTTCAGAAGTTTCACTGTCTTTCCAAACTGTCGATACTGTAGCACTAGAAAAGAAAAGAACATATACCAAGCTGATTAGAATTACTGCTAGAATTATCGCAATGATTTTTGGTATATGTTTCATCGATTTTCACCTACTATACTATATATTCAACTGTTTTATGGATTATATGTGACATTTGTATTCCAATCAATGTTGGCTGTATATTGACCTATTACAACAACGGTCAAAACACTTCCTGGAAGAGCGGCATTTAATATATCACCATCTCCAGTTTCCGAATTCTTTCCTTGGAAAGTTATTTGTCCATCACAATAAAACTTAAAGTTCCAAAGACCTGATTGCCAACCATCTGTCATAGTTGTTAAACTAGTCCATGGACCACAAACTGACAGTTCACAATCTTCTATATCAGTTGGAACAATATAGGAAGCAATTTCTGTCCACGGTGTAGTTGTATCATCACCAGTAAAGTATAACGTTGTGGTACCAAGTCCAGTCTCAGTAAAATGCATATGAGGTCCTGGTATATCAAAGGTTGCCCAAGTTTCCATTCCCATTGTTAGTTCCGTTGAATCCACCTCTACGGATGTAAATACTCCTGGTGCTATATTTCGAGTAGCTTGCCCTTCTACCACATATTCTACTGATTGTACATGGATAAGATCATGCATTACCCATAGGGATTCCGCTCCATCCTTAAGAAATATTCTTTCTCCACTATCAGTTATAGCATATGGAGTTATTCTCCATTCTCCTGAGAGATTAAAATCTCCGATAGTATCCCATGCTTCTGTCCAAAAATTACCTGCTTCATCAGAAGTTACATACCAATAACCTCCAACTGCTGCAATTACTACAATTGCAACAAATATCATTGTTCCTGTTTTTTTCATTTTTTATCTCCTTTTCTTTTACAATTACCACATTGTTATGTGACAGAACAATTATGTTCCCATCAATTACATCTTAGTAAGTAAACGACTACGCCGATGTACCCACTTTTAATGCAGTAAACCTATATATAATATGAATATACGAAAAACCCAACAAACGCTACAATTAACGGACTAAGTATTAATGCTTTTACGCCTCTTAGGTGTGGGTATGTTATTATCATTGCCGCAATTGTGAACAAGATGAACGCTACAATCGGCATTGTAAAGAACTCTGTAAGTGGAAACAACCAATGTTCACTCCATGTGTACTTAGAACCAGCACGCATTGTCATTAATAATAATGTTATCGACCCCGAAACTTTGTATGGGGAAATATGAATTCCACGTATTGCTACCATTTATTTTACCTCATTTTTAAATCAAAACTACTTTGCCACTTTCTCATGAAAGTCATATATAAAACTCCTATTACTACATATCCTATTAAAGCATTTATTGGGATTCCTAAAGCATAATCTAATGTCTGAAGATATTCCCATCCGTTCGTCAAATTTAATCCTACATATTCAGCAGAACTACCCAATACTATAACCACTATTGCATCGAGAAACATTATCTTTAGTCCTGAAAAACTAAGTACCTTAGATAAATGATTCGAAACCAAAAGTGACACAGTTAAGAATGTTGCCCATGCTAAAATCATAAATAATGGTATGTCGTTCCACAACCAAATAGTCCAAGAACTTCCAGAATATGTAAAGTGACTGCAAAATATTGTTTCCCAGAACAATGCAAACGCACAACCAAGAAAAAATTCTCCCATCAAATTCCTATGTGAAATCCACCCATAGAAAAACAATGCTATTACACCAAAAAGAATTATTACTTCATTCATCCGAATACCAATATTACACTTCTTCTATCTTCAAATCTAAGTTTAAATTCTATATTGTCTGGTAAATTTGTGATTTGATTGTTCCACATTATTGTACCAGACGAACATAATGTGATATCATAATCACCATCTTCTAATGAAAAGTTGAGAAAATCTTCAGGTAACAATTCCCAACTGCATGAAAATCCATCATTCAGTATATCGAATGATGCATTGTTAAAATATAAATTTATTCTTCCTAATGGTGTAGAAAAATAAGGATGAAATTGCACTAAATCTGATATTCCGTTCGTGTCTGAATGCCCTTCTATACTATATGTAATGCTAGTTATACGTTTATTATTATGTAGCACTGCAAAAATATTGTATTCATTCCCAACACTAACTATGGAACTATCGTTGAGTAATAATATTACTTCGTGGTCAATAGTCCCGATTTTTTTGCCTTCTATAGTCCAATCATTGTTCGGGACTAAAAGGAGGTAAGTTACTGTTATAACTAATATAACAGCAACTATTCCAAATACCAGATGTCGCAGTTTCATTATGCGTATGTCCACTCCATGTCTTGGTCCCAAACAACGTTTGTACCATATACGATATCATCGACTACTTCAAATATAGCATTCATCTCCCAATTATTGAGTTCTACATATGTCGTATCACCATAGATACCATTCGTTCCACCACGAAATTCCATTATACCGTATATGTCAAAGAATATTCTATACATACCTGGGTCATAATTATTGGCTAGACTTACTATGTCTATAGTCCATTTAAACACCTGAGTATAATCTGTAGCATCTGGTATTAAATAGGTATCCCCAGTGCTCTCACAACCTGGACTATTAGTATATACATTATCAGTCCATTTCGTAACACTTCCTGCTTCGTTCGTTATCTTCCCATTAACAGTAAACATACTGCCAAAATTTAATTCTACAAATTCCCAAGGGTCAAAACCTGCTGGTGTTTCCGCTCTTGCCAATAATACATATGCAACTTCAGTCACTTCAGAACCTCCATATGTTATGGATAATGAACTATCCGTACTCATTTCTGAAAGATAAAACTGATCTTCAGTAGTATTTACCCACAAATCCATTTTCCAAAATCCGTCTATTGCTTCATCTATTTCGTCCCATGGCATTACACCATCTAATTGTTCGGGACGTACTACATACAGTGCTGCAAATATTACAATAATTGATGCAATCACTGCCCCTATTATTTTCGTGTCTTTTCTCATTTTTTCTTACCTCTCTTTTAGCTTATTGCAACCGTATTTACGTTTTCACCCACAGTGATAACGTTGGAAGGGTCACTGCCCCCAATTTTCTGATATGTAAAGTCCAGTGATGCCGACCCCGTCTGCAACGCTTTAAACCTTACTGTACACAAATCCGTTGTTGTCGTTGGATATGCATCCATTGTCCACGCTTGGATATATGTTATTGTTCCTGCACTGTTATCTATTGTTCCGTCATCTATTAACCAAACTGCACTTCCGTCTAATATATCCGCTACTTCTAACTTATTAGCATCAAAAGATATACTTATCTTCCAAAACGATATTTCTTGACTATTTGGATTTAGGTATATATCAACGCTAAACGTATTTCCCACACTTACTGCTTCGAATGGAACTTCAAAACCAAGTCCTTCGTGATATCCACAGTCTCGTGGGCAGTTATTCATAGTTTCGCCCGTATCACAAGCGCCATTGCCACAATAATTGGTGCTGGCACAATCTTCTGGGCAATTTTCGTGCGTTTCGTTACCTTCACAGATGCCATCGCCACATTCTGTCTCAGTATCTGGTTCATAATCTAATATTGCGTCTATAAAGTCCTGTATTATTGGTCCGACTTCGTCCCAGTAAGTATACAAACCATACGAACTAGCGACTAGTACTACTAATAATACTGTTGCTGTTATTGTACTTTTTCTCATTTTTTATTCACCTCTATATTTTTAGACATAATTCCAAAATACATTTACCAACCAATCGAGTATAGTGTCACCATCACCATTAACATCTTCGCCTCTATGTGACCAGATGAGTGTTGCATCCTGAGAATCTATAACATTGTCCGTGTTTACATCAAAAGTCATATCTGTTCCGCCTCTATGATTCCAACATTCTGCTGCATCTTGTGCATCTATAACACCGTCAAAATTTACATCGTAAATGCTGTCCGCTAACACGCTTGTACCTGTTAATATTAACATTAATGCTACTACAATTCCCACTATAAATATATGTTTCATCCTTTTACCCACTTACGCTTTTTAAAGTCGAATTTCGGTCTTGTATCCATACCACGAACCACATTTTTTGGTTTATCAGCAATAAACGAAACTCGCCTTCCGACCTTATCCTTTCCCATCTTATTACAGGATATTTTATTCTTCTTCATATATTTTATGACTGCTGGGTCGTTTGTTATATGCAGTTTGGACACAAAACCGCTCCCACTTACTTTTTTTGCATCTGCCAATTGCTTTTTAAATTTCTGTAAATTTGTCGTTGGTGCTCCCTTCGGTTTAGTTAACAATGCACGAACAATGTACTTTGAACCACTTGGACGCAACTTCAACTTGACTTCCTTTGTCACAAAGCCACGTTTTTTATTGCCTTCTTTAGCAAGTTTTGTATTTTTAGCACTATATGAAGTTTTCTGGAACTTCCAACCGCGTTTTTCCCAATACGGATATTTCATTTTTATTACCTCTTTAATTATTACAACACTTTTTACATATCACTGAATTTTGATATCTTTATTTCACCATCTTCATATACACCTATGCCACGAAGTTCTAATATAGGTTGATCAAGACAGTTTTCTGTTCCATAATACCTAAGTCTATCGTTATAAATATTTTTATATATTATATAAGACGAAGATATTGGTGCTGTTCCTGTAGTTCCATATTGACTTGTTAATGACGAATTTGCTTTCCAACCTGCTTCTTGTATAATTCCATACTTTACATCTTGTCCATCTTCACAAATCCATTTTATATTATTTGGACCACAAGTAACACACCTTGTACATACATATGTTTTACCATCGTTACATTCTCTATCATCTTCCCAATCTAAATTTTCACAATTGAAATACACTTGATAGTTCGAACCACCCGAAAAAGCAACTATTTCTGATATTATTCCTTCTTCAGAAAGATAATCAAAACTATTTGCACGATACATCTGTGCAGACAAATCATCATTTAATTCATATCCATATGGCACAAATTTCCAATCTATAAACCCAAAGTACCACAATCCAGCAACGATTAATCCTACAACTACTAGACCTAATAATATTTTACTTCCTGTTTTCATTGTTTCACTCTCTTATTTTCCTATATGATTTTCACTTTCTCTTTACATACACCATTATTACTATGGAAAATAATGCAATTAAAAATATTAATGCAGTAAATCCGGGAGTATCGTTGTCTGGAAACGGAGTTGGGTCACAGACGTTTCCGATTCCATCTTCGTCACTGTCAAGCTGGTCGTAATTCCATATATAGGGACAGTTGTCTTCATCGTTTAGTTTACCGTCACCATCAATATCTGGGTCTACATTCTGAGTAAATGTAGCTGTGATTGTCATATCACTTGTAAGAGATATCGTTACGGGTGAAGTTATTCCAATGAAATCGCCTTGCCAACCTGAGAAATACCAAATGGTGTCTATAGCGTAAAGGGTTATGGTTTCACCATGATTGAAAGTATATGTCTTCCCAGTAGTTATTTCGTCGGGGGGAATTACCCGAACCGAACCTTCTCCAGTAGTTTCAATCGTAAGAGTATGAGTTTGTAAATCGGATTCCGCTACTGTAATGTCGAAGGTATCGTGGAAATCAGTACTGTCAATGTTGTCCCCGTATAGAGCTCCGTCAAGACTAATTCTAGCGATTCCGCTGTTTGAATCGGTGTAATAGATATTTTCTTGGATGTCTTGTTCGTAGACATCGCCCACATTAAAGGATGGGTCTCCACTATCATGAAATTTTGCTTCTCCCGAATTATATTGGCCGTCCAAATTTTCGTCAATATAGAGGCGACAAGCCATCTCACAATCTACTGTGCCAGCGTTTATTATGGATAAGGTCATATCCACGAGTTCACCATCTCCTATGGAATTTGGCGAAGCAGATACTGTAGTGGTAACACCAGGGGTATAAAGGACTTCTATGTCCCCTATTTGGGACAACTCATCGAAAGTTACTCGTGTTGTATCATCTAGAGCAGTGAGTTCAATATCTGTAATAGTCCACATACCTAGAGAATCCCACGTTCCGCCGAAGTCCATAAGCACATAAAATGGTCCACCAGATAAGTAATATTCTTGTGCATTTTGAGCACAATGATAGACGTAGTCATAAGAAGTTCCAGAGGGGGATTCTATTTCCATTGTTACTATCCAATCAGCACCGAGTCCTTCGTCAAATCCATCACCTATTATCATGGGTATTTTTTTATCTGCACCATAAGACATACGAATATCTCCGTTAATATATGTTCCATCGTATTCTACCCAACGGTTAGTCGTTTCTACATGTTGAAGTAGTCCCTGTTGAAACATGACTGCAATAACAATCGCCACCGCAACTGCCGAAATAATAATATACTATTTTTCTTCATTTTATATCTCCTTTAAAATTTCTTTTTTCTACTATAATTTTGCTTTTTTTAACTTAGTATAATATTTTTTATCTTCTTTTAAATGGTCTTTTGCTATTCGCTTATATATTTCACTGTTCTTTGGAAACTTCTTGTTTTTCTTGAAATATTGCTTTATGAAGTCGTAAGTTGGAGAATGCTCTTTTTCTTCTTTTATTCCCATTTTTAGTTGGTTCATATTTATCTCCTATTAACTTTTTTTTCTAATCCATACCTGATATTTGTTACCTTCTTTTGTAATTCTATACTTTACTGCATTTTTTTGCAATACACTATCTCTATAATGGTCTATTGCATCCTTATCAGACGAAAAAGCACTTTGACTATATCTTTTCCCAGAAAATGACCGCACTTTGCCCTTTCTGAACTTTGGAAAGAATACTCCCTTTTTATATGATTTCGTCCTAACCGGATATTTCTTTAATTTCTTTTTCCAATCAATACGAAAATGACTCTTGCTCTTACTCTTATATTTATCAAATGTCATTATAATTTTACCTTCTTTTATTTTAATACAATATTTTTAAGTATTTGGTATTTCTACTTTGTTTTGTTCTAATACACCATTACTTTTGTGCCACACATTCAAATCTGGTTTTATGCTAGTAATCAATATCAATGGTGTTCCAGAATATTTTGAATCTTTAATGATTCTTTCTCTTTCGATATAATATTCTTCGTATGTTTTATGCTTTTTATCCCATGGATGATATTCTACGAAGCAACCTTGATATAATTTATCTTTCTTTTGTGGAAAGAAATCTATTTCTTTACGTTGTATACGTATGTGACAATTCTTCCCCATTTTTGGTTCTGATAATAATATTTTTGCACATTTCATCTCTTCCAAAGAATAAAAAGGCACATCATTCCAAATATTTTCTGACCTCGATTTTCTTATTTTTTCAAGCGACAATGAAGCAGCAATGCTTCCACCACGAGAACGGTCTTCAAAATATTTTTTAGGGTTTTCTCTTTTCTGCCGTTCATTTGCTAATGACATCAATTTTCTAGTCTTTTGGGAAACGGGTTTATGGTATCTTGCACTTTCTCTACCTATTCTTAACGAAGAACTACAACTTAAACTACAACAGATTGTAGAATATGCTGACGCTTTACTTATCATATGAGAATTAAACTTCCTTACCTTCCCACATCTTTTGCACGGCACAAAATATCCTACAATACCATTAAATCTAGGTGCTTTTTCACCAACGTTACTAGATGATAGGACACTTCTTCTCTTACTCAAATATTTACTTACAATAGATTCCTTTGGATACTTCTTTTGATATTCATCCAAATTTTCTACAGCATGGCAACAAGTTTTTAAGTGATTATTTGTTATAAGATTCATCCACATAAAACATTCTTTACATTGGACTAAATAATACTTTATATCTTTTAATGTATACGTTTCACCTGTATCCAATATTGCTTGTAATAATTCTTCCTTATTACGACATTTATGTCTTATATCTATCCTATAAACAATCTTTTTCAATTCACTAGACCTATGCGTTTCAAAATCTATTTCTTTAACCTCCTTAACCGTCTTTTCTTTCTACGTATCCTTTTCTTCTTATGTCTCCATCGCATTTTTTTCCTTTTCTTCCATCTACGAGAACCACGTTTCACTTTTTACGACTCCACCTTTTTATACGTTTGCCATTACGCTTATATGTTTGACAAACCCACAACTTACCATCGCCACCATGCATTACTTTGCCAACTTTAACAGAAGTCGCACTTGTTGACGGTGACGGTCTTTTACCACGATATATCTTTTTTGACTGTGCCGAACCACCACTTTTTCTATGCTTCCAACCCGTAGATTTAACACATATTGCCCATGGATTTACATGCTTACTTTTTGCCCTTACTTTTTTAACACAACGTTCAAGTTTTTCGGGCATTTCTTTTTCGACCTTCTATTTCTTTTTCAAATATTCTTTTCTCTCTTTCTTAGACAATGGTTTTTTACCCAACTCTTTCAAATGTTCATTTATCACTTTTAATACATCACTTTTTGTTTGCAACTTCTTTTTTAATTTTGGTATTTCTGAATACATACTATTTTTTCCTACCATATTTAAAACCATCCTTTCTTTTTCATTTTTCAACCTTCTATATTTTCATCTAAAGAAATCCAAATCGTGCAGGTCTTTCCATAGAACATATTTTACCCACCGGATAAATACTTGGGTCATCCGACTCGTAAATTGTCAATTGAATTGCAGTATCGTTTACAATAATGTAACTGTACTTAATCCAACCACCATAGTCAATGTTCAATATTATAGTATTTTCTTCTACATAATATACACCATACATGCAATGATGATTTTCTACATCTACTACTACAAATTTTTCACCATTTCTAGTATGTACAAATATCATAGGCGTAGTTCCATTCGAAAAACAATTATCCGAATACCATTCCCCAACAAAAGGGTCTGTTACATCACCTATTATATCGTCCAGCATGCCTTCGCTGTATGCGTAATAGCCACCGCCTATTAATGCTATTGCTATTATTAATGCTACTATTGTTCCGCTTTTCATTTTATATCACCTTTCTTATATTTTTCGATTGCCTTTTCTTCTTTGGGTGTAATATCTTATGCCCTTTTGCATGGAAATAAGAACGATACCAAGGTTCAGGTCGCTTTGGAATATTCCGCACCGTATACGGTTTGTTTTTGCCTTCACGCCACACTGTGCCTCTTCGTGGCAACCAAGTCGATTCGTAGTGTGTATACGAAATGCCCGTGCTTGGGTCTACCGTCTTTGACCTAAAAAAAAACCCCATTTTTAATCACACACCATTGTCATATCCCACTCTAAAGTTATTGCTGGAAACGTCATTGTTTCCGAACACGCACATTGATTCAAAATACTAATTTCCCACGGATGCCTACAATCCCAATATCCACGCAATGTTTCTATTGATGCCGTTGGCACATATTCTTCGCTGGAAAATACTTCGCTTCCAGATGAATCGGTCACAGTCCATATAACTGGATATCCACTGTCACATTCTTCGGCATCTTCTCCATAAAAAAAATCCCACTCATAGTCTAAAGATACCGTTATAAATCCCACGCAACATTCGTCCCAATTAATATTTTGCTCCTCTATATAACCTTCTGGAAGATTCGCCTTAGAACCACTAACAGAACAAGATATTGCATCTTCTGGTATCGTCATTGTCTGTTCGCTTGTTTCAAAACAACCCAAGAAGTAGAATAATGCTAATACTACTGCTATTCCTATTATTATATATTTTGCGTCAATTTCTCCTATCTTCATTTTAATCGCCTACTTTATTTTGTGCAATCTACTTATCAAATTATTTTGTCTTTTTCCTGGACTATATGATATTATTTTTGTTTTGTTTCCATCTTCAATTAGTTCAGTAACAGTATAACCATTATCTAACAAACTGTTTTTTGTTTTTGCACTTGGTTTCTTTATTTTATACTGTTTACCTTTTTTAATTTTGAAATAAGTTGTTTTCATTTTATCACTTCATTTTTTTTATTCTTTCTTGCAGTCCGTATTTTATATACCTGAGTTCACTTAGATTACTTCTTGTATTAAAATGATAACCACTCGCCAATTCATCGTTTGTCTTTTTTAATATGTTTTCACATCCTTTCTTTGTTTTAGGGACTTTCCCTTTATTCCATTCTTTTATTAATTTATTTAATTTTGTTCCACTATATTTTACCATTTTTTATCACTCCTTTATTTTTTGCTCTTTTTATTCTGTAACTTTTTCCACGCTTTTGTTCCAACACCAAATAAACCATAACTTCCTTTTGGTGGTGGCACTATATATTTTGATTTTTTCGCCATATTTTTATCACCTCTAATTTTTTTTACCTTTGCTTTCGCTAACGATTTGTACCAAGGTTCTGGTTGTTTCGTCACAATCCGCTTAGTAAACGGTTTAGTCTTGCCCTCAATCCAAAGTGCACCTTTGGGATGAATCGTCGGTTCATAGTTATAATATTCTATTCCTGTATGCTGATTGACTGTTCTTGTTCGGGTATAAAAGCCCATACTACAACCCTATGAATTTCTTGAACTTTTTGCTATCATAAAGTGGATTATCTGCTTTGAATATTTTGTTCCACTTTACAAACTCGGTTTTTCTCTTTGTCCTTGGTATATTCTTTATTGTATTGCCTATATTTATATATTTGCGTCAATTTCTCCTATTTTCATTTTAATTACCCTTTTAAAGTTTTTTAATTGGTCTTTTATCTTTTAACTTTTTAAAGTATTTCAACGTCATTTTCGATTGCCCCGGACCATATGGAAACCATTTCTTCAGTTTTCTATCATATTCAAATGGATAATGTTCAACCAAATCTTTGCTTTTTATTACTTTATAATAATGTCGTTTTCCGTATTTGCTTTCTTGCCATTTATATTGACTACCCATAAACCCTTTTGCCATTTTATATCACCTACTTTGTTTTCTTTTCTTTTCCATTTCTTTATTAATTCTTACCCATTCTTATACAAATGCCAAGTATTGCCTGTGCCCTTTACAATTCTTACTTTATACTTATAATTACGTTTCAACCAATCACGATGATATGTTGCTTTTTTCTTACTAGCAAAACTTGTTGAATAATGATACAATGCACCACTAATTTTTTTGTCTTCTTTAATTCCTTTTGACTTAAATCCTACCATATTATATCACTTCATTTTTTTTATTCTTTCTTGCAATCCGTATTTTATATACCTGAGTTCACTTAGATTACTTCTTGTATTAAAATGATAACCACTCGCCAATTCATCGTTTGTCTTTTTTAATATGTTTT
>Ga0075125_10001384_pt1 | contig 11709 bp, 20 predicted proteins | sample AntAceMetag02UKN_FD_69810 | JGI IMG/M metagenome (GOLD analysis project Ga0075125, IMG submission 69810) | Saline lake microbial communities from Ace Lake, Antarctica - Antarctic Ace Lake Metagenome 02UKN | ecosystem: Environmental > Aquatic > Non-marine Saline and Alkaline > Saline | place... | reverse complement strand
AATCGGTATTAAAGACGTCCTTAGCAATCTTATTTAACTGGTCCATCATCGGCTGTTGTTCAAGTGTTCGTTCAGCCATCTTGACGTTATCTTCAGTAGCCGGACGAAGGCAATTTGGGCTAATGCGAATCAAGACATGCCCAGTCTGGATGTGTTCCTCTTTAGGCTCTTCCCCTGTCTGCTTTGTGTATTCTTTATGTATCAGTCTGTTTCGCATATTCCAATAAGTTCCTTTGCCACCCTTGGCTTTGTAATCTTCATGAAGTTTATGTTTGAGGTCATTCGCATCTGGAAGATTACTATACCATTTCCAGTAATCCTGAGTATATTGCTTGTTTCTCTTTTCCCAGACTGGTTCATCAAATTCAACTTCTAATTGCGGTTGCCCTTTGCGAACCGTGATAGCTTTGATTGTGCCGACCTTGCCAGTAACATCAAATTGTCTGTTACTGGCAGTATAAACGACCCGTCCGCCTAACCCAAGGCCGGTCACAAGAGATATTCGTTCATCCTTAGTTCTGCCTCTAGCCTTCTCGCTAAACCATTTAGAAAGCTTATAGAGCTCGCTTGAGGTCATGCCCTTCGTCATAAGTTTAATCCTTCCAGATTTGTTCATTCTTCATCCTCCACAAAAACAAAAGCCTGCCTTGACGAATTCTCATGAGCATAAACATAGCCCACGTCAACAAGCTTCATTATCTGTTCTCTAGTTAATCCAACGTCCATAAAACTTCCTCCGGCATTTCATAAATCATGTCGTTCATATCTTTTATTGCTTCTATTCTAAGATGTCCGCTTTTCAGCGGAATCCTAGATAATTTAATCCTTTCTATTGGAAGCACTAAAGTTCCAGTTAGTTCCATCTCTAGTCCTCCTTGTTGATTAATTTTTGATATTTTTCAAGTTGAACTAAATCTCCGTTGACTGTTTGAATGAACCATTTTGAAAAATCATCTGATTGTTCAAGAGTAATGATTTGAGAATGATTTTTCCCTTCAATGTGTGTTCTGATGATATGTGTTACATCTGTCTGTTCAATTTGAACTCCGGTCATCTTTTCAAGATTCTCTTTTTTTATTTCTTTCATCTCTAGTCCTCCACTATTTTCATTATCTCTGCGAATTTCTTCTCTGTGTTCTTGTAGTTCTTTACGGTTGTCCCACAGTTGCTTCCTTGGTTTGCAGCACTCATCTCGGATTTTTCAGTTGTGCAGTAGTATCTTGCTCCAAGATGATTTGTCTGTGAGTATCCAGTTGACCAGTTTGCATAGTGGCTATAGACGCTGTAGGGCTTCCTAAGCTCATTGCATTCTGGGCAGGTGTCTATCTTCACTAAGGTCTTTATTCCGCTCTCTGTGGCCTTGTAGCCCTTCTCTGTCTTAATTATGAGTCCTGAATCGATTGCCTTGTTTAGAATTGATGTTCTGACTGTGGCTGGATGTCCATGCAAGACACCACCAGGTCTGCGCATTCCAGTTCCAGGAAAGCTATCATCTCCCACAAAATCAGCTGTCTTGCCACCTTCGCCCTCTGGTGTCACAAACCAGACTGTATCGTGAAGGATTCCAAGGATTGTATCAAAATTAAAGGTCTTGTTGATTACTTCTCTAACTGCTTCTGGGAAGCGCTCATCATGTTTTTGTGTCTCTATGTGTCCAAGATATTCAAGGTCTGCTTCAAGCAGTCTTTGTTTCGCTTCTTCTCTTTGTTGCTTCTTCTCATCTTCTCGTTCTTGTTTCTTTTTTTCTATAAATTTTGTTAGGTCTTTTTTTGCTGTTCTTGATTCATAAGTTATTTTAAAATCTTGGTTCCAGGTGACTGATGCCCACTTGGCTCCGTTCTCTTTAATTGTATGTGTTGTGAATTTTACGTGGTCACCGATGAGTGGTTTCTGGCGGTCTGCATCCTTTGGTATTTTGTATCCATATTCTGTGTCATCACCTTTGCATTGAACCATAGCCAATATTATGCCTTGGTCTTTGGATTCGACTTCCATAAAGAATTTGCAGTTTGGGACATATTTTTCTCTGTATGAGCTGAATGTGCCTTCTGGGTGGCCGTAATCTTTGACACGGCCAACCTTTGTGACTTTTCCAGTAATTTCAACGGTCATCTTTAGACCTCCAGTTCTCTTACATCGTCTTCGTTCATATCCATGCTTCGAGGGTATTCAACGTATCTTACACTGCTGTCATGAGTAGTGGTGTTTACTGTCGCTATTTTGAAGATGTCGTTGACTGCGTTTTGCCTAACAAAAGAGACTATTGATGTTATCATTTTTAGTCCTCCCTTGATTCTGCCGCCATTGTGCAAGCAACTCCGCCCTCGCATCCATATCTTCCACATATTCTACATTTGTTGCCACTAATATGATTGACTCCATAATCATCGTATGACATGTTTAGTCCTCCAAAACGTATCGGTTCTTTGCTAGTTGTCCTACAACATATCTTCTTTGATATGTGAAGAGACCATCATAATTCTGTTCAAAAAGTACTTGAGAGAGCATGTTCGCTCTGTCTAGGGTATTACACTTGCCTTTGACCCATTGATTGAAGTTTTGGGCCATATATAGTGGTTGTTCCACGTCTTTTCTCATAATATCTCCATCACCCCGATGCACCTATGAGTATATAATACTTTCGATAGCTAACTATCTAGTTAAAAGAAGGATGGGATGAGCATGAAGGTGGCATCCCTGCTCGGGGCTACTGCCAGGCATCACCAAGCTCGTTTCGGAACGTCAATAGCCAAGAGAGCCAACCCGTGAGGGAAGGGTGCATCAGCGTCCATTCTTTCAGTCCGTCATGATGTATAGAGCCTCGCACCAAACGCTTTATCTGGTTAGAGCAACCAACTCACCCAGGGCACACGTTTGATTACCAGCGTGGGACTTCATGCTCAGAGTAATGTAATACTTAAAATGCTTATAAACTTTTCGATAGTCAACTATCTATTTATTATCGCCATCAAAAATATTATAAATGATGATTGCTTTACACTACATCATAGGTCAGCTAATTGAAGAGCGGTAGACCGACTCTTTACAGCTGTAAGTGTGATATATATGTCTCAAATAAACCAACGCCGAAAATGGAATCAGATGCATTTTTGTTATGATATAGTCGGCGGAAGGAATATTGAGACAACCGCACCGAAGGAATGATTTATAACTGCCACCGAAGCATAAATTGGCAGTGCGTTCCCCTTGTAAGGTTTTTATCTCTCAAGAGAGGGAAAGATTGTGGGTTCGATTCCTTCCGGTGGCTTGTTTTAAATGACTAATTAAAGCGTCTGTACGTTAATTGGTAAACCCTCAGCCCTCCAAGCTGAGTTCGGGGGTTCGAATCCCTCCAGACGCATGAGCGGGACAGCACGAGTACGCTTGTGTTGTGAGAGCCGAAAGTGGACAGGAATTGACAAACCTGTGAGGATAGGCGTTAGAAGGTGTGTCAACCGATGATGGTGCAAATCCCTCCCTGCTCTGTTCAATAATCCTGTAGTCTAGCGGTCAAGGACACCTGGCTTTGAACCAGGCAACATCAGTTCGAATCTGGTCAGGATTATACGGTGTGGCGTAACCTGGAAGCGTGGTGGGCTCATAACCCACAGGTGAGGTTCAAATCCTCCGCCGTAACTGCTCCGGTAGTGTAGCCTGGTTATCATGCTACGTTGTCAGCGTAGCGACCTGGGTTCAAATCCCAGCTGGAGCGTGAGGTGATTAAAAACATGCAGTATAAAGGAAAAGAATATGAAGTCAAATTCCTGCAAGAGCCAAGATACGGTGAACGTGGCGAGCTTTCAGTCGCATACATTGAGATTGAAGATGGAACACAATTAATCGGTGTTTCAGAGCGCTCTCCAAAAGATGACTACAATGTTGAGCAGGCTCAGAAAGTTTCATTAGGAAGGCTTCAAAAAAAGCTAAAACAACTATCTGTAGACTAAAGCTGTTCCCGTAGTGTAGTCAGGATAATCATTATGGCTTCTCAAGTCATAGACGTGGGTTCAAATCCCATCGGGAACACTTGTTCCTGTAGTGTAGCGGACAATCATGGGAGGCTTTCAACCTTCCGACCTGGGTTCAAATCCCAGCAGGAACACTTGGGTCTGTAACTTAGTCGGGAAAGTGAGCGACTGAAGATTGCTTGTCCCCAGTTCAAGCCTGGGCAGACCCATGGGCCTATATTCCAGTCTGGTAGGAAGATACCTTTACAAGGTGTTTGTCGGCGGTTCAAATCTGTCTAGGCCCACTGGCTCTCTGTCCGATTGGAAGGTACAAGGCTGCAAACCTTGTCAAGGGTGTTCGAATCACTCGGGAGCCTCTGGACCCGTAGTTCAGCTAGGCTAGAATAGCGGACTCTTAATCCGAAGGTCGTGAGTTCAAATCTCATCGGGTCCACTGAACCTGTAGCGCAGTCAGGCCAGCGCAGGGGCCTTTTAAGCCCAAGGTCGGGGGTTCGAATCCCTCCAGGTTCGTCATGAATTGCAAAATATGTGCGTTAGATTTACAGTACCTTTACGACAAAGGCTATGTTAAAGATGGAAAGTACTACTGTACAGACTGCTATGAGAAGTATATAAAAACAGGTGGCGAGAAACAGGACCATGGCCAAATGGACAAGGCTCTCGGCTCATAACCGAGTAATTGGGAGTTCGATTCTCTCTGGTCCTATTGCGACAGTAGCATAGTGGCTAATGCATCAGTCTGATAAGCTGAAGACCACAGGTTCGAGTCCTGTTTGTCGCATCTGAACGTGGCGGAATGGTTACGCACTTGGCTGTAGACCAAGATGAATGGGAGTTCAAATCTCTCCGTTCAGACTTTGGGCTTGTAGGCTAATGGATAGGCTCTTTCCCTTCGAAGGAAAGGATGAGCGTTCGAATCGCTCCAGGCTCACTGGGCTTGTGGGGTAGCTTGGTTATCCTTCCACGTTTGGAACGTGGAGACTCAGGTTCAAATCCTGGCTCGCCCACTGAGAACGTAGTGCAGTTGGTAGCATATCTGTCTCCAAAACAGAAGGTCGTGGGTTCAAGTCCTACCGTTCTCATTGCCACTGTAGCATAGTTCGGCTAATGCACCCGACTGTTAATCGGGGTTACATCGGTTCGAGTCCGTTCGGTGGCGTGCGTATGTAGCCCAAAAGGAATAAGGTTCTAGACTGTGACTCTGGAGATTGCGGGTTCGAGTCCCGCCATACGCCTGGGCATGTAGTATAAAAGGACAGAATAAATGGCTTCTAACCATTAGATAGGGGTTCGATTCCCTTCATGCCCGTAACGTTTATAAATGACAGTTTGATTTGGTGTTTGATAACAATGAACGATAAAACTTTGCGTTCCGGTAGTTTAGCCAGTTCGGCACTCCTCGCACTAGCGTGAGTGCTTTGCAATTGCCAGTTATCACTATTTTTTGCCGATGTTGCCGAGTGGACAAAGGCGCCAGACAAAATATTTTGGGCGAAGCTTAGAATTTTGGGCGATGCTAAGAAAAGTTTTGGGCGATGCTTAAAACGTTTGGGCGATGCTCAAAAAACATTGTCCACTTTGAGATACTTGGTCTCGTAGGGGTTCAGGAGTTCGAATCTCCTCATCGGCATGCAGAAGTGGCAGAGCGGTCTATTGTCACGGGGTGCTAACCCGATGTGTAGAAATACAACGGAGGTTCAAATCCTTCCTTCTGCGCTTGGTGAGATGACAGAACCAGGTATTGTGCTCCGCTTGAGACGGAGAGACTCGCAAGAGTTATGTAGGTTCAAATCCTGCTCTCACCGCTAAAAAAGGGCTTGTGGTCTAACCTGGAAAGACACCTGTTTTGCAAGCAGGAAACTGTGGGTTCAAATCCCGCCGAGTCCATTATTCAACTACTGGTTTCAAATAATGACAACAGCTAATATTCTGGGTTATTATTTCGGCGGTATCCATCAAATCAAGATTTAATTCTTTTCGTATATCACCGACTTTCTTCCCTCGTCTTAGTAAATCTATTACTTTTTGTTTTGTTTCTCTTGGTATCTTGGCAACATCTGCTTCTATTTGTTCTTTTGTTCTATATTTATCTTTCATTTTTTCCTCCCATAAATCTACTAGGTAGTATTGGATTTCCATATGAATTATTTGGGCATTTTCTAATCCTACGAGACCCGCATTTTTCACATTTAACATTATTATCTTGTTTGGCTCCACAATTGACGCAATACCAGCCATAACCCCATCCAATGATTTTTGTCATTACTGTCCTCTTATTAGATTATCATCTACATCAAATAGACTTAGTTGGCCTGTTACTGGGAACATCCTGATTTTACGTACATCTTGTATGACCCAGGCGTATAACCCAGGTTCGTAATTGCAACAGGCAAAAGTTTCATCATCTTTGGTCATTGGTCTGCAATCCACCAGGTTAACTACACAGATAGCCATGCCTGATAATGGATAAACCGGTGTTTTGGAAACGCAGACGAGCAGGTCACCACGGTAGTGGGTCTGCCACGACCTTGTCTCTATTGTTTTTTCACCAAATAGAATCATTTCTGCGTATGGTTCACGGATACTCAAAGCACGAATAATTATCCACCTCTAAGAGCCATAGAAACTAATTCTTTATGCCGATAATGATGTAATAGACAGTGGTAATTAGGAATAATAGCATATGCTTCTCTTATAATAATATCAGGTTTTTGTTTTAAAATAGGTAATATCCTTTTTAGATGTTGTTGTCTTTGTTGTTTTTGTTTTTTTGAATGGATGCTACGTGCATTTTTTAAACTAATCATTCTGTAATCTCCATCAAGATAACTGTCAATTATAGCATCTAAACTATCTCTTTTACGTTTTATACTAAAACTCACTTTTTCTCTAAATTTTGAATAATTATCACGATTACTCCTAAGATGCAATCTGTATAGTGTTTTTTTATGAAAATCAGAGTTTGCCTTCCTCATTGTATGGATAGGTCTACATTTTATCTCCATTCTTTCTAATAGATTTTTCATAAGAATTAAGACTTTTTTATCTGTATTATAAACAGCTACATCTCTGGTAAAACTATTTGTTCCTGTATGTAATTTACTCAATGCTACATTGCCCTCGCTATCAAAAAAACCTCTTAAAAATGCTCCCATTAGTTTTTGTGGTTTTTGTTGCACTTCTGTATAGTCATATTCATTAAAAAATTTAGATAGTTTTACTGAATAAATGCAAAAGTAATAATATTTTCCTCCCACTTTAGTAATGTTTTTCTTAATTTTAAATACTCGTAATATTGATTTTTTAAATTCTAAAACAAAATCCAAATCTTTTGCACATAATCCAAATTTACCATTAGAGCGAATTGCATCGCCAAGCAATACACCTAAAAGATAATAAAAATATCCATCTTTTTCTTTAATACTTAGTGCTTTCATTTGTTGTCTCCATTTATGTGTAAGCAACACATACTTTTTTATCTATTTCTTTTCTTTTTTTGTCTAAAATCTCTCCAAGATTAAACTTAATTTTTGCCATGGGTCGATAATCCATAATTGTGTAAATCAAAGAATGGTCATCTATAAGATTCAAATCTTTAAGAAGATAATGCCAAACTTCGTGTTCAATAGTATAACAAATTGCTTTGATAAGATTCTCTTCACTATTCTCAAAATTGAGAGTAATTGCATCGATGTAAATGCTGATGAAATCAATATCTGTTTCCCGTTCTAACTCATATGAACCAAGACAACAGATGTTATATCTATTAAATACGAATTGAACTGGAATCATTTTTTCCTCCTTATTTTTTCTCTCCTTTAAGCTTTAAAACAAGATATGTTCATTATTAGAAAATAGAGATAAATAATGCTCCCGATTAGTGATATACTAGTGATTACTCTATAAGCCTTCTTTTTTGAGCAAAAAATATACAGAATAGAAAAAAATGCCCAAAGAACTCCAAGAATTACCCAACCAGCAAACATCAGTATAGCTATAGCTCCGTACACTCCCGTTCAATCACCTCCTTCTTTAACGCATTTATCAATGCAATGATACCTAACGGAATGACTGCTTTTGGAATGCCTCCCTCTTCTAAATAGCTTTCAAGTTCGCTCATTTTAATAAGCCTTCTTTCCTTGCTTTTTCAATTATTGCTTTTATGTCTTTTGATATTCCAGGAGCTTTTCTTTCCAGATTACGCCCATCTAAGCATATCAGATGGATACCTCTACCATGCACGAAACATTTTTTACATTGTTTTTCCAAGAACTTTTTTGAAATTTTTCCCTGACCAAACTCATCAAGCCATTCGCATAGCGGCATCAACCACAATATGTGTTTTTTTTCGGTCATCCAATCAGTCTCTTTCTTTAACACATTTCGCATCTACCAAATGTTTTGTAAACATCTGCATCTCAACATAGTAATCCCAGGCTTGTATAAGCTCATTTAATTCTCGACTACTATCAGTAAGCCATGTATGGTCTTCAGCTCTTTTTTCTTCAATATTCTTCATTTTTTTTCCTCCTAAAGATTATGTTTCATAAAACATTCACGACAAAGTGTTCCGTAACATGGTTTCCCACAGTTTTTACACGCTCTTTTTAGATAAGCCCTATTCTGTTCAGCATGGCGCTCCCGTCTGCATTTATCACAGTATTTTGTATTTGGGTAGACCAGGCCAAGCGATTTACCGCATCTGTCGCAATATTTGTTTTTTAGCTTCTGTCGCTCCTCACCCAGCTCTTTTGTAAGATGTTCAAACCAATCAGGATGTGATTGTGCTGCTAGTTTGCTCCATACAAGTTGCTGCAATCCCTTTTTAGGATTAAGCTTTACATCCTTGGCTTTAATTCCAAAAAGTATCTGATGCATACCAAGATTAGTTCCTACAAAAAACAAATACCAGCCATCAACGTTTACAAGGTCATCATGTTGACTAACGTTATATGGATACAAATTCCGCCGGTCAAACTTCAATCTTCCCAGTCGATGTATATTAAAAATCTCAGGTCTGCTACTCTCACGCATCTTGTTATGGTCAATACCGTTACAAACAATTTTATCACAGGTTTTAATTTCTACCCAAACAGTTCGACCCAGACTATTTATATAAATATCATGACCCTCAAGCCCATTATATTTTACTTCGCAACCTGGAAGTTCTCGCACTAGATATTTATAAATCTTTTGATGTTTTTTCTCACTAACTTTTTTGATTGTTTCATACGCATTCATTCTTCTATCTCTCCTTATTTATCCTGTTAACAAATCAATAGGTTTAGACTTACCAATCTGATTCAATATGACATCACCAACTTTCTGTGTTTTACCATCAGGCAACTGATAAAGTATCTTTGATAGAAACTCATTTTCAAACGTCTCAACACCAGTTTCAACAGCCGTAAGTTTTGCTTTAATGATATGAACAACAATACGGTAGGCCTGACGTTCATTTTTTTTAAAGATTTTATCATAGCCACGACCCTTATGTCGACCTATATCAGGAATATTTATCTCGAACGTAATACCATGTTCAACACCCTCAAACTCATACTCATGCATAAATCTAAGAATCTCCATATTATCAATCCAAGTCCATTGTATACCTTTACAACCAAATTTTTTAAGAAGCTTATTTATTTCTTCTTTGCTCCGCTCGATACTCACATTCGTATCCGAATATGGGAGTTTAGTTCCATCAATCATTTTTTATTTCTCCTTATCTCTTCTAAACGTTCCAATCAGTTTTTCTACTTGTTTATTCTTATACGACTTCGGTTCTTGGTCAAAGCAATTGGTTAACAGACAAAACAACATCGCATGTTTATCTTTTTTACATCGTCTATTATTGAAGCAGTTTTCACATTTTTCTCTGTAATATTTATCAAATGGATAGTTCATTCTTGAGCTAATTCTTCGTTGCATATTTTATTCCTCTTTTTCTTTCGGGTCAGGATACGCCATTTTGCCCTTCTCAGCAGCACGTCTACGCCGTGCAACCAAAGCAATTTCATCAGGAATATCCACAATTTTCAACTTGATATGCCGAATATACGTCCCCGTTGGGTCTTTCATTGTCCCATCAGGTGGGTATCTGCTCTCATAGGGCCTACAGCAAGGACTCCTGAAATCCTTAAACTTGCCTTTTTCATCAATCTCAACAATGTCTTCTGATAGAATAAAAAACATCCTTTGACATCGGCTGCACATATATTGATTAAACTCAAACTCTTGTCCTTCAAGTGTTTTAGCTTTTTCCATCTCTAGCAACTTTTGATTCTATCAAATGTTTCGTAAATATCTGCATCTCAATATAATAATCCCAGGCTTGTATAAGCTCATTTAATTCTCGACTACTATCAGTAAGCCATGTATGGTCTTCAGCTCTTTTTTCTTCAATATTCTTCATTTTTTTTCCTCTATTTATTCTGGGTTTTTAATTAATTTATCACATTTTTTACAGAACCAAAACTCTGAAAGTTTTTGTGTTTCAACTTCACACTCCCAACCATCGTATTCCATCTTGGATTTACAATCTGGGCAATATTTTGGTTTGCGGCCTTTGAAATCCATATCGTAATATCTTGGTACGTCAAAGTTAGGATTAGTCATTTTTCCTCCATTTAAATCCTCTTTTTTATCCCAGAGTATCTGTATCATTCGGTCTTCTTTGTCTTTCTTTACTCTAAAACGGTCATCTCCAGCAATAATTCTTGCTATGAATAGAAACTCACGTGAAAGACCTTTATGTTTAGCCCAGGCGATTACGTGCCTTCCCTTTTTTGACTGACTTATTTTGATTGTTATTTCGTGTTTGAATCCAAGTATCTTGAAGATTAACAGACTCCAATGAAGCCTAAACGGACTCATGCTGTCAATATCTGCAGTTATCCTCCGTATCTTGTGTTGGAATTTACCGTCTCCAAACAAAACCATCTTTGTTCACCCATATCCTTCTAGCGCCTATCATCGTATCTTCTACTCTCTGTGTTCCATAAGGCTCACTTCCAGTGTAGATGACTGTTTTTTCAGCATAATATAAACGATATATCATTCCGTGTTCTATCTCTGCCTCTCCAAAATCTATTTGCTGGTTTTCTGTGCCTATGTAATTCTTTGTTGAAAACTTAGATATAAGCCCTTCGACCCATAATTTATCATGTTTCATTCCAGCTCTAATATTCATGAAACCAGGATGATTCATGAGCAAGTTTCTATTGGTCCAGGCCAAGGCCTCTGATATTACTAATGGTGTTCCAGTTGGGTCTACATAATATGTTTGTGGACAGATTGATAAATAATGACTTTTGATGTCAAAATAGAATCTATATTTTCTTTCATCAGTGAGTCCAAGTTGAATATTTGATGTGCAACGATAACATCTACCTATAGCTCTGAACATTTGGATTTCAAAACCTGGGAACATAAAATTTGCGTATATTAAATCGTTATATACATAAAATTGTGCTATTGGTTGATGTCCAAGTTGTAAGGCTCTATTGAGTGCATTATTGCATACAATGTTAGTTGGTATTATCCATCTATACTGGTCATCTTCATATTCAACTGGTCTATATTGTTGATTTAGATATTGTACTATTATGTCTCTAATTGATTTCCATCTTTTAGTTTCTCTGATTGTGGGTAGGGTCATTCCTCTTATCTTAACAGGATAAATTGTTTCTCTTCTGATTAGATTGTGTTTACTAGCCCAGTAACTACTTGGTCTTTTTGG
>Ga0075125_10001383_pt1 | contig 11709 bp, 23 predicted proteins | sample AntAceMetag02UKN_FD_69810 | JGI IMG/M metagenome (GOLD analysis project Ga0075125, IMG submission 69810) | Saline lake microbial communities from Ace Lake, Antarctica - Antarctic Ace Lake Metagenome 02UKN | ecosystem: Environmental > Aquatic > Non-marine Saline and Alkaline > Saline | place... | reverse complement strand
CAACAATATGGGGAATAGAATGGGCTTGTGGTGGTGGTGGTGGTGGAGCAGATGGTGCTAACGGAGGAGCCGGGGGATGTTCTGATGCTGGAGCCGGTGGAGAAAATGGAGCAAACAATGGAGGCTCAGCAACAAATTTCACAGGTTCAGGTGGAGGTGGAGGTTCGGGTGATAGTGTGCCGGGATTAGGAGGATATGGTGGAGCAGGTATCATTATCTTAGCTTGGAACTCATCAGATATTGCAGTTAGTTTGACATCTCCAGCAAATTATGCTAATTTTACAACAAGAAACCTTAACTTTTCAGTAGATGTAACTGACCCAACAGCTCTTGGAGTAAAAAATGTATCTCTTTTAATTAATGGAACAGTAGTTTCAACAAATGTTTCAGGACTGTCATCAAACTACACTTTCAATTATGTAGTTCCAGTAGAGAGATTAGTTCCAAACTTTAATTGGACTATTGAAGCATGGTCAGACTTCCCAACATTAGTTACAGCTACCGAAGGAACATATTACTTTGGTGTAGATACAATCCCTGTAATAACAGTATCAATTCCGACGAATAAAACTTATGCTGTAGGAGACTTATGGTTCAATGCAACAAACAATCAGCAAATAGATTGGTGGATAATGAATTATAATGGAACAAATATCAGTATAAGCGACCAGTCAGGATTAAATTTAAACAAGGAACTAACAGTTGAAATAGGAAATCATCACTTATTCATTTATGCAAATAATTCAAACACAGAATTATTTGGGTTAAACAGTTCAGTTTACTTCACAGTAAAAAGCTTCATAGAGAATAGTCTAACCTATAACGTATCTACCTTTGAGACAGCTTCAGAGACGTTCACAGCGAACATTACAGTTCCTGCTGGAATAACCCCAACACTAACAAAACTTATCTATAACGCAACAGCATACACAGGAGCAACTGTAACTAATACTTATGGAGATACTTGGGCAATAAAGAAGACAATAGACATTCCAGTAGGAGTAACCGACAATACTTTCAGTATGAACTTTACCTTAGATGGAACTCAATATCAAACAACTTCAAATACACAAGAAGTAAACTTAACATTGTTATCACAATTCAATGCAACATTCACAGATGATTTCCTAAACATAAGTTTCAAAGATGAAAATAGTCTTGGAAGATTAAACGCATCTATCCCAACTTCAACATTCACATATTATCTTGGGAGTGGATTAATAAACAAAACATTAGTTTACACAAATACTACAGATAATTACTTCTATAGATTTAGTGGAACAACTGAAGGAAGGAGTCTTAGTGTTCTTCCAGTAATGCAATATCGTAGAGTTTCAGATTATCCACAAAGAATTTGGCAACCAGATGTTCAAACATACAATTCAACACTATCTGCACAAACACTATACTTGCTAGGAACAAGTGATGGTATCTTTGTAACTTACCAAGTTCTTGATGCAGGGGATAATCCTATTGAAGGAGTGAGTGTTGTGGCAACAAGAATAGTTGGTGGGGGAACATTACAGATTGGAGCAGGAGAAACAGATGCGTCAGGAACTATTACTTTCTGGATGAACCCAGACTTCCAACACACAGCAACTTTTACTAAAGATGGATATGATAGTTATGAGTTTGTCCACTTCCCAACACAAGCATCTTACACAATAGTTCTAGGGAGTCCAGCAGTAGAAGGGGAAGATAACATGAAAGGAATACAACAAACAATAGAACCTTCAGAAGATTATCTATTACAAAACTATGTCTATAATTTCAACTATACAGTAAGCAGTTCATATTTCAATCTTACAACAATGCAGTTTACTTTGTCTTATCCTAATGGAACTGTGATTGGAACTGATAGTTCAGCAGAAGCAAGTGGAGATACAATCTGGCTAGGGGGGATAAATGTTTCAAACTCTACTTCAATAATAATGCAGTATCTGTATGAGATAGATGATGATGAAAGCACACAAGTAACTGGAACAAGGGTATGGTTAATACAAACTTCAGTAGGAACCGAATATTCAATCTGGCAGCTATCACAAGATTTCAAGAGTTATAGTGATGAGGGATTATATGGGATGGATGATTTTGGCAGAACATTAATAAGTTTTGTAATAATGGTTCTAGTTGTAGGTGGGTTAAGTAGGAGGTATGGAATCGCAAGTGAAGGAGCAATAATGGGTATCTTGTTTGGAGTAGTGTTCTTCCTAGATGTAGGTCTAGGGCTAATCCCAGCAGTAAGTATTGGAGATGGAGCAATAGTGAGTGTAGATAACTTCTTCACCTACATCACTTTTATAATGCTATTTGGTATTCTTATTAGGGAGGAGAATAGATGAAATTCATAACACTATCTGTAATCATAATTGGAATAATAATTCTATTTAATGCAGGAGGAATAGAGACTGATGCAGGGGGATTAGTAAAGCAATTCTTAGATGGTGGTTTAGTTTCATTGAAAACATCAGAGTTCTGGTCGCAACTAACAGGCATATTAGCAGTTACAGGGGGAATAGCTCTAGTAGGATTTTTTACAAGTGCAGCTCCAGAAAGCTACATTATTGCAGGATTCACTTCTTTCTTAGCAGGAGTATTGATAACAGATATGCTTTCAATATATATGAAAATATTAGAAACTGGAGAAGTCTGGATGATGTGGGTGGCAAGTTCAATCTTCATTCCATTTGCAATAGTCTTTGTATTATCAGCAGTATCATTCTGGAGAGGTGCAGACGGATAAGATGACATCAGTTTTCATTGAACCTTTTGACTTCAAGACAATTTATGTGAATTACTTTTTAGGTTCTGGAGCATTATTCCCTTTCCTATTTGTAATCCTTCTTAGCTTTGTCTGTGCATCTTTAAACATATCAAACACAATTTTCCTAGTTCTATTAGCAATAGGTTCAGTAATGTTTGGAGCATACATGGGTCAAGCAGTATATACTCTAGTTCTGTTCTTAGTAGGATTTGTATTATACAAGATGTTTGGGGGACTATTTAGATGACATCAATTTTAAAAAGAATGGAGTGTATTAATTAGAATGGGTTTTAGTGATGTGATAGAAAAGATTAAGGAAAGAAATCAAAGTAGAAAGGATTTGATAAAAGATTTAGACGACAAAATAAGAATTGAGGAGTTAGTTAATGAGAGGAGGAAGTCATCAAATCAAAGAGAACTAGAATCTTATATGAAAGAAGATAATGAAGAAAATATAAAAGTCCAACTAGAAAAAATGAGAAAAATAAGAAAAGAAGATATAACATTTAAACACAATCCCTTAGATGTAAAGAACATAACAAATCATACCGATTGGCAAGTGTTAAAAGAAAAGAACCTATTTGCTTCAAAGAAGAATATGTTTTCAAATAACGAGATGGTTCACAAAAACAATCCCAATCTATTAAAAAATGCAAAATGGTTAATGAAATAATGCCACCAACAAAAGCCTTCCTAAAAGTATTCAAGAACGTAAAGAAAACTTACTTGGGAGAAGAAGTCCCAATGCCCTATAGGAAAAGTTATGGTAAAATTTACAACAAGAAAGACCTGATGCCTTTGGCAATTAAGATAGCAAAGTCAAGGGGTATTCCTGTAGATAAAGAATTGAAAGGGGTGAAAAATTATGGCAAGTAATTGGTTTGATGGAGAAAAGGTAAAGTTTATGAAGCAAGAAAAGAAGTCACTACTAAGTAGTAAAAAGAAAGATGGTAGTGGTGGTGGAATAAGATTAAACAAAGGCAGAGGTGGATGTCCACCAGAGAAACAAGAGAAGATTGGAAAAGGACAATTAACACCAAACGAATCTTTGAAGTTGGCAGGTAATATGCTTTTGGTTGGTGGTGCTTTAGCAGTTGGAACGAGACTGTTAGGAGAACTGTTAGGAGCTTTAGATTAATGGCATTTCAAGGTGCAGTTCCAGAAGGGTATTCAGAGAAAAGGTTTAGGGAGACTGGAAGAACATCAAAAATAGTAAAGGGAAAAGAAGTATTAGCAAAAGACAGTTTGAATAAAGAAAACAAAAAGAAAGGAAAAAAGATTGGAATAAAAAATGCTTTCAAGGGAAAATTCACAAAGACCCCCAAAGCTAAACTTCCAAGTGTAAATCCAAGTGGATTTATTAGTAGTGGTGGAGCAAATACTTCATTGGTAAAGGAAGGAAGGACTGGACACTTCAGAGAGGAATATGTAGGGGAAACAAAATGGTTAAGTTGAGAACAAGTGAAAGGGGGAAAAAAATTAATGAAAAACAATAAAGGACAAATAGGATTGGGGGTTGTATTTATGGTAGCAGTATCTATTTTAGTTGGTGCTGGACTTATGAGTTCTGTAGCTAATGGACAAGCTCTACTAACTACTCCACTTAGTGTAACAAACGAAACATTCAGTTTTGATAGTTGTTATGCCTATGATGCAGTATTAAAGCAAACCAATGTATCTGTTGTAGGATGTAATCAAACATTAACAAATGTTCCTGCTCGTTGGCAAGTAAATGATTCAGCTTTTGATGTGTTTGGTGTAGCCGTAATAAATTCCACTACTCCTTTCACAGCACTTGTGGATGGAACAGATTATAACTTGTATGGTGGGGTTGGGATTATTCAATACTTGAATACATCTAAAACACAGGCAATCGGAGGAAACCAAACTTTGACCTCTTACAGTTTCTATGACACAGGATATGTTAAAGATTCTAGTGCTAGAGGGATTGCAAAACTGCCTACTGTATTCTTTGCTCTTATACTTTTAAGTGCAGCGGTATACGGTATTAAGAACTTCGCAGAGATATAAAAATAAATTATTTATTTTTTAGCTTTTATTTAGTGAACACTCTGTCAAAATAAGGGAGTAAATAAGATGGTAAAAAAGAAGAAAAGAAAATCTGCTAAGAAGAAGAGAAAATAACTACAAGAAAGTATAGGGAAATGTCTCCGTCAAGAACTAGATTTCCCAGCTTTCTATGTTTAATTAATGAGTAATCACACTCTTTTATACTTTGTGGTAGTAACAACCCCATACCACTATTAAGTTTTTGGACAATTATTTAAACAATTATTTACTAATAAAACTATGAAATTTGAAATATATCATCCAACTGGTAACGAGTTCTGCATACAATGTGGTGATAAGATTGAGACTGCCTACATTAAATTAAACCAAAATCGTTGGGCTAAACCAAAGCTATGTCTAAAGTGTCTAAGCGATTTTGTCGTTGCTATCCAAACTGGAAATATACCAGAGAGAGACAGAAAAGTTATAGTCCAGAAGATAGAAATAATACAAAAAAATAGTTGGATGGCTTTGTAAAATGAGTAAAAATATGACTAGGAAAAACAATTTTTACTTGTCCATATTAAATCTATTAAAAGTCTCAACTAATCTTTCAAAGATTCAAAAAGAATTATCTATTTCTAAACAACAATTAAACTATTACCTTCGGCAATTAAAACAAGATGGATATATTGTAAAGAAAGATAAGGGTTGGTATGAAGTAACAGACAAGAGTAAAAACATGACTAAGTATGATAAATTGTTAGACAAAGATATTGTAAGGGGTCATGCTTACGTTTGGAGCATAAAACTTCCACAGGAAATCAAGGGGTGGAATAAGAGAATACAAATCCTAAAGAAGAAAGAAATCAACTTCAATCTAGTGGGTGCTTTAAAGACAACTCCAAGAATAAAGGTCTTAGGAAGAAAAGTCTGGCTTTGCAACAACCATCTAAGAATCTTTGATAAGCCGAAAGAGTCCTACTACGGAAAGGATGCAGTAGAATCTAAGAATACCTCAATGAATGAGATAAAATTGATTGTAGGTGCATTAGAACGAAAGCTAGGGGTATCTCTCAACCCAGTAGGTATATCTTTCCAAAAGGAACACTACGCACTAATAAAGAATGATTTAGCAATAGAAGAAAACAGAAAGGGAAATATAATAAGAATCTCTGATGATAAGGGGGAATGGCTATTGATTGATGATTCTTTAGAAGAAGGTGGGGAACTAGAAACTACTGGAAAGAAAGCACTACAAACAAATGTTCCAATGCAGAAGTGGTGGAATGATAATAAGAAACAAGAGTTCAAGGTAACTCCATCTTTTGTTTTAGAATCTCTGGGGGGATTATTACAAACGCAGCAAATGAATGCTCACAATATAGTAAAGCACCAGAAAGTATTAGACGAAATGCTAAAAACATTAAAGATGATTCAAAAGAGTTTAGATGAAAAATAAAATAGTTCTGGAAGCAGATACGCATTTGATAGATACACAAGCTAGAGAAACAATGGGTCAGTTTTGGACAAAGTTAGAAACATTAAATGATAGAACAAAAAAACATACAAGAGAAATTAAGGAACTAGAAAGAGAAATAAAGAGGTTAAAGAGTGGAAAGAAATCATCCTAAGAAGTGTCCTCGTTGTAATTCTTCAAGAGTAACAATAGATGGAAGTAAATTTCATTGTAAGAAATGTGGTTTCACAAATGATACAAAATTTCACATAAAGAATAACGATTCACAAGATAATTAAATAAAGATTTGATTATAATTTAAAGAGATGGCGATTGACTCCAAACAAAACCCTCTGGAACAGCATCGCCATCTTCTACTTCTTATCAGACGAACATTTTATAAATCAGGTAGTCTAGTAATAATTATGTTCAAAGAATCAACTTCTTCCCCATAAGGGAGGAAAAAAATGGGAAACAAATACATTGAACAAAACTGTTCTAATTGCAATGACGACACTTTTCATAGAGTTTTCAAGAGATATGGAAAAGCTGGAAGAGATGGAAAGAAGAGTCTAAGGAGAATTGTGACATGGTGTCTTAATTGTCAGAAGAGAAAGATTGACAATTCAAGAAATAGGAGAGAGTAGGGAAAGAATACCCTCTCGTTCTTTAAAATAGATACATTTATATATAAGATATATCTGGTATATTACATGGTCATAAATGAATGGACAACAATGAGATTAAGATGGACTACTAAGAAAGAATTTATTAAACTAGGAGTAGGTAGAGAAACCGACGACGAAATACTCCAAAGACTTCTGAAAAGATTTGATGTTAAGGTTACAAAGAATGAAGATCGTGCAGAATATATTGACAGACTAAACAAACCTAAGAAGGGTAGGGAAAGATAAAGATGGAAACACAAGAGATAATAAAGAGAATAGATGGATGGTGGAATTCGCAAAAGGATGGAGAGTTAGATGAATTTGATGTTGGTTTTGTTAGGATTTATTCTGATGATTTGAACACCCTAAAAAAGAGTTTTTTAAAAGAGGTAAAAGTAGATGAAATTTTAAAAGATATTGAAGAAAGGATAAAGAGTTGTCTTATAGATACAAACAAAAAGAAAGGAAAAAGTATGCCTCCAGAAATGGATTGGAGAGCAGAAGCATTAGGGTATAAAACATCTTTGGAGTGTATTAAAAGAACAAGGGAGAAATTTGAAAATATATAAAATGAAACTACCAAACAAGAAATACAATACAATAGTGATAGACCCTCCTTGGGAAATATCTCTTACTGGAGAAGTGAAAAGGAGAGAGAATAGGGCAAAGAAACTTCCTTACAAAACAATGTCCTTAGATGAAATTAAATCTATACCTATTGGGAATATAGCAAACAAGGGATGTCATGTTTATTGTTGGACAACAAATAAGATGCTAAGGAAAACTTTTGAGGTCTTAGAATCTTGGGGTGTTAATTTCCATCTTGTTATGCCCCTAGTAAAACCTTCAGGGATTGCTCCTTGCATGGGGTATGTTTTTGCTTCAGAGTTCTGTCTATTAGGATTCTATGGAAAGCCTATGCAGAAGTTTAAAAGGGCAGGTAAATTGAACTGGATAAAAGCATTTAACAAACCAGGAACTCACTCTTCAAAGCCAGAGGATTTCTATGAGTTAGTTAGAGAGATGTCACCAGAGCCAAGAGCAGATATTTTTGCTAGAACATTCCATTATGAATTTGAACCTATTGGTGACGAAGCTCCAAATAAATATATCTGTTTTAGTTGTGGATATCTAACAAATGATAAAGAGGATAATTGTGGTTGTCACTCTCAACTTAAATTAAATACACCAGAGAGAAAAGCGACCCTTAAAAGCTCATAAAAGATAAAATGGTAACATACTGGGAAGAAAGAAGGAAAAGGGAAGAAGAGGAGAAGGAAAAGGAGCTGAAAGATAAAGATGAAAGCAACTAAATTCACAAACTTGATATTAAGTGGTGAAACCATTTTAGACAAGATGAATATCTTTTATTTTCTTATAACGAAAAATCTTCAAGATAGTATAAGGATAAAAAACGAGTTTGGAAGATTTTACTTCCCTGAAGGTTATGATCCCTGGCAGTCTTCAGTTAAATCTAGACCAATACTTTCAAAAGAATTTGACATAGATGAAGGAACATTTATTGATGTAGGTGCAAATGTTGGAAGGTATTCCCTCATTGTCTCCAGGAATCCTAGTGTAAAAGTTATAGCAATAGAACCTGCTGAAGATAACTTCTATGTTTTAGACAATAATATTAAATTGAGCGGAAGAGAAAATATCCACACCCTTAGAGTTGCTGCTTCTAATGAAAATACTACTAGAACATTTTACCTCAATGATAGTCATGGTGGAAACTCTTTAATAAATAAAACCGGTAAACAGGTTGAAGTTCAATGTTTAAAGATAGATACCTTAATTGATGATTTGAAGGTTAAAGATGTTGAACTAATTAAGATAGATGTTGAGGGTGCAGAGGTTGAAGTTGTTGAAGGGTGTAAGGAATTGATAGAGAAACATTCACCAAAGTTTATTATTGAAGTTTCAAGTCTAGAAAATCTTAAAAAGATATTAAAACTATTAGAAGGGTACAAGCATTACAATGTAAGTTTTGATGATTATTGCTTTTATAGGGAGAAAGAAAGATGACACTAAAAAAGAGGGCAAGAAATCTATTCAGATATTTATGGGTATTTTTCTTTAAATCAGAACAGACATTTAAATTTAATAATGAACATTTTGATTATTTTATTAATAGGTATAATGGTGCTTGGGGAAGTGAAAGAACAATAGAGATTCCAATTATAATGAATGAAGTTGATAAATGTGATGGAAAGATTCTTGAAGTTGGGAATGTTCTCCAACATTATTTTGATTTTGAGCATGATATTGTTGATAAATATGAAGAAAGGGAAGGGGTAATAAACCAGGATATTCTTGATTTTAAACCAAGTAAGAAATATGATTTAATAATCTGTATTTCAACACTAGAACACATGGGTTTCCATGAAGAAGAATTGGATAAAGATAAGACATTAAAGGCTTTTGAAAAAATGAGAGAGTTCCTAGCTCCTGGGGGAAAGATTGTAATAACAATCCCAATAGGTCAAAACCCATATTTAGATAAGTTTATTTTGGATGAAAAGATAAAATTTACTGAAGTTAATTATATGAAGAGAATCTCAAAAGATAATAAATGGATTCAAACCGACTGGAAAGGTGTAAAGGATTTAAGATATGGTTCTCCTTTTAATAATGCTAACGCAGTGATAGTTGGAGTTATTGAGGGGGAAGAATAAAATGAATGAGGTGATACTTGTGAAGTGCGTAAACTGTGGTTGTTTATACAAGAGGATGAAATTTTCTTATGGTAAAGGAAGAGCAATAAGACTTAAAGGTGTTAGGGCAGCGAATACTGTTAATTGTTCTAAGAATTGTTCAAGGGAATGGAGTAGAAAATGGAAGAAATAGATATGGAAAAGAAAGTATGTGCGAGTTGTTTTGAAGAGATTTCTGGAGGGGTATTTATAGTAAAGAACAAGAAGAAAATCTATTTTTGTTCTGGAGAATGCTTGGAAGAATTTGAGAAACTTAATTAATAACTATTCAAAGGTAACAAACATTTATAAACAATTAATCCTCATATTATGTATGGATAAAGAATTTAGTATAACCAAAGTTTACACAAAGAATATTGTAACAGATTCCTTTCAAGGAATAAGAAATCTATTTGGTCTAAGATTGAGGGGATATGAGAATATGATTAATAGGGGAACAAAGGAAGTAATTGCAGAAGCAAAAGCAAAGTATGGACAATTAAACTGGTGGAAGTTATCAGTAAACCCTTTAACGAATGGTTCTGCTATGATAACTATTTTTGGAGAATCAAAGTGAATAGAAAAGGGAGTATTATAAGTTTCCCATTAGGGCTTATAAGTTTATTTGTTCTGATATTAGTTATGGTAGTATTGATGCCAATACAGATGGATGGAACAGAACCAGAGAAAATGTATTCAGTTTTAGATAATGTATCTCAAAATACTCTTGGAAACTTTAATGTGAGTGAAGCAAACAGTCCAATAGTAAATATTGCTCATTCTTTTATTCATTTTATGTTGTATGCTTCATTTGAAGTAATAAAAGCAGCAGTCAAGTATGCTGTAGATAATCCTTCATTCATAAATGCACATAATCTGTTGTGGTTAATTATAGTATCAATGTTAATACCCATAATTTATCATGTCTTTATGATGCTAGTAATAATATTCCTATTGGTAAAGGAATGGTATCTAAATAAAAAAGAGAGGAGAATAATTAGAGATGGGAACATACTGGGAAAGAAGAAGAGCTGAAAGACCTCAACCAAAGATAGAAAGTTTAAGAGTTAGGGATAAACAAGAATGTCCAGATTGCAAGAAGAAATTTAGGACATTACACCAATGCAATGATGGAAAAAATAGATGCACAAGATGTAGGAAGAAAAGGATTACCAACAAATGGTATGTTCCAGAATCAGAGAGAAAGAATGTTGGAATTGGGAAGTTCAATTTTTCAGATGAGGAAAAGAATCAACTGCATAATCAATTCAAGAAACAAGGATTGGATTCAGAGAATGCTTGGAAGAAAGTAAATTATCATATCTCAATACTAAGGAAAGAAAAAGCTAGAGGAATAAAATATAAAATGATGAAAAAAAGAAAGGAAATTGAAACAGAACAAAAATTCACAGAGCAAAGAAGAAAACTACTAGAAGGATTAAAATGAATAAAACAAACGAACCAAAGAAGATGCCCGAGAATAAAGACTGTGATTCCTGTAATTCCTGTAATTCCTGTGATTTCTGTTATTACTGTTATTACTGTTATTCCTGTGATTACTGTTATTACTGTTATTACTGTAATTCCTGTTATTACTGTAATTCCTGTTATTCCTGTGATTCCTGTGATTCCTGTTATTCCTGTAAGAATCTTGTTAATGGATTTATGTGTATTAATTTGAAGTTTGAAAAGAAAGACTCTAAGAAGTTTTGGATATTTAATAAAGAAGTTTCAGAAAAGGAATGGGATAAAAGATTTGAGATTGGAAAACCAAAAGTTTGTGATAAATGTAATCAGGAGATAAAAGATGCCCGAGAATAAAGGTTGTGGGAAGGATTTGAAAAATGAATAAACAAATAAAGAAATACGGATCAAGTAACATCATCTTACTATCCCCCGAGGAACTAAAGTTCTATGGTCTGAAGAAAGGAGATTGGGTAAAGGTGTCAATTAAAAAAATAGAAAAGGAGGACAACTAAAATGAAAGAACTAAACTACAAAAAATTAGAGGGTAAAACCATCGGGGATCTTAATAAGATGGAGGGTTCAGTTAAGAACCTTCCCACTGGATTCAAGATGAAAGTTCCAAAGCAGAAGATTAAATCAGCCCAG
>Ga0075125_10001381_pt1 | contig 11714 bp, 16 predicted proteins | sample AntAceMetag02UKN_FD_69810 | JGI IMG/M metagenome (GOLD analysis project Ga0075125, IMG submission 69810) | Saline lake microbial communities from Ace Lake, Antarctica - Antarctic Ace Lake Metagenome 02UKN | ecosystem: Environmental > Aquatic > Non-marine Saline and Alkaline > Saline | place... | reverse complement strand
TTTCTTTTTTAATGAAGAAACCTCTATTGAATTATAGATATGTAGATTACTATTTTAATAATGATTTTGATTCATGCTATAATAAATTTATGAAAAAATATTCAACAATAAGAACAATATATCTATATCTGTTCGCATTAATTGGGTTAACACTTATCGTAGTGGGAAGTGTTAACTTTGTTAATATGGCCCTTAAGGCTATATTATTCACACAAGCTGATCAACAAGATATGTATTATCGTAATGAGCCTCCTATGCCTTTTGTAACTAGTAAATTAGAAGATGGAGAGTGTCTAACATCAGAGGATCAAGAGGTATTCGATAGATGGGTGATTAGATATGAAGAATGGGAAAATTCTTCAGTAGATCCAATTGTTGCGGGAAGACAAAGAGACGCAGCTAGAGATCTAGCTTCTATATTAATTGGTTTACCTCTATATATATTTCACTGGGCTTTGATAAGAAAAGAAACTGTTTGATAAAGAGTTAATACCGCCCGGTTTTCCGGGCGGTTTTCTTATGCTAAAATAATATAATGTATATTCAAGCAAAAGCTTTCGCATTAGAGAAAGTAGATACTTCCTTATTGTTAATGAGTGTTGCTTTTTTTATTCCTTTAATATTTGCATCTCCACAATGGATAATAGGAATAGTAATAAATATGTTGTTATTTATAGCTGCTGACAAGCTTAATGTTAAAAAACAAGTTCCTATAATTATTCTTCCAAGTATAGCTGCTTTATTACATGGAACTTTATTTGGTGCATTTTCTTTATTCTTGGTATATTTTATGCCGTTTATTTGGTTGGGTAATGGAATTTTAATTCGTATAATGGTTTATAGTAAATTACCTTATTTATATAGAATGGCATTAGCTTCAGTATCTAAGGTTTTAGTATTATTTTGTACTGCTTATATCTTTGTTAGTTTAGGGATTGTTCCAAAGATATTTTTAACAGCCATGGGATTAATGCAGTTAATAACTGCATTGGTTGGTGGCTTCTTAGCATTTATTATACTTAATAAAAAAAATGCAAAATAAAATCGATTTGATTAAAAAGAATAAATCAGTTGCTTTATTAGCGCCAACATTTGCTATTGATTTTAAATATCCAAATATTATTGGAATGTTAAAGCATTTAGGTTTTGATAAAGTTACGGAATTAACATATGGAGCAAGAATGGTTAATTGGTCATATGTTAATTATATTAAAGAAAATCCAGATCAAAAATTATATATTGCATCTCCTTGTCCAACAGTAGTAGCTTTTATCCAATCTCAATATCCGGATTTAGTTAAATATTTAGTTCCGGTAGATTCTCCATTGGTTGCAATGGCTAAGATTTCTAAGAAACATCATCCAGATCATAAGGTTGTTTTTATATCTCCCTGCTATGCAAAGCAGAATATTGAAGCGCCTAAATATCCAGAATATATTGATGAAGTAATTACATTAAAAGAATTAGTTGAAATATTTGATTCTTTGAATATTGAAGAAGAGAAGTTTAATAAAAAATATTCTTTTGATTTCTTCATAAGAGAATATACTAAGATTTATCCTATTTCTGGAGGATTGGCTAAAACATCTCATATTTCACAATTTTTTAATGATGATGAAATATTAATTGCTGATGGAATTGAGAACATTAAAAAGGCATTTGATGATGTTATGGCTGGTACAAGTAAATATAGGTTTATGGATGTATTGAATTGTCCAGGAGGCTGTATCGGAGGTCCTGCGATATATCATCAGAACATCTCCATAGATCAAAGAAGAGAGATAGTTAAGGACTATACGAGCGATTCATCAAAAGAGAATATGGGGAAAACACATGGTAAAATAGATTATTCAGAAGGGATAGATTTTAGTACAAAGTTTTAAAATTGTGAATAAAAATTTGCTTTTTTATTTTTTATTAACTACAATACATCAAAAGGTCATTAACGTATATAAAAAAAAGACATGTCAAATAAGTTAATTTTAATTATCGTATTGATTGTTATCATTGTTGGTGCAATCATATGGATGGCAATGACTCCTAAGGACGAGACAGTAGCACCTGGAACAGAGGAACCAGTTGTTGAAGAACCGGTTATCGAAGAACCAGTTGTTGAAGAACCTGTAGTAGATATGCCAGTTGTTGAAGAGCCTGTAGTAGAGGAGTAATTTTATTTTAAAATCAGGAAACCGCCTTTGGGCGGTTTTTTGTTATGGATTGACATTAAACTTAAATTATATATAATGACATCTCAAGTTACAAAAACCATGGAAGATAAAGAAATAAGCAATAAGAGGTTTGAATTACAAAGAAAGTCTTTTTCTTTCCTTGTACAAATGGTAGTAGTTATAGGAGTTCCTGCTGGATTAGCTGCATATTATGGCAAGAAGATAGGAATGAACCAAGGAACACATCCAAGAACAATGATATTGTTTATGATAGCTGCATTGATAGTATCTTGGGCAATTATACTAATAAGATTCTTTAGATTTACTAAGGAATTTAGTGAATTAGACAAAAAATGAGTTTTTTACAGATAAATCAATCAATACCAGACTTAAAACCTGATGTGCTTTTTAACATCGGAGGCTTTCCAGTAACTAATACTATGACATTAACATGGTTGATTGTTGGTATTATTATTGTATTTGGTATTGTATTGAGGAAGAGCTTACAATTAGAAGCAAAATCAAGACTTCAATTAATGATGGAAGTGGTTATTGAAGCAATGATTGGAATGTTAGATCAAGTAACTCAAAGTACAAAGAAATCAAAGAAGATGCTCCCAATTATCGGAAGTGTTTTTTTATTCTTTGTATTAACTAATGTCATTACCTTATTGCCTGGATTTACATCAATTATGGTTAATGGAGCTCCTTTATTTAGAGTTCCAACAACTGATTTAAACATGACATTAGCATTAGCTGTATTAATGATTGGATTAACACAAGTAGTTAGTATGAAATCAAATGGCGTGTTAAACCATATAGGTGAGTATATTCAAGTTAAAAAAGTATATGATGGGTTTAGAAAGAGTATCGGGGAAGGGTTTATTGCAATAATAAACTTTGCTATGGGATTTTTAAATATTATTGGTGAGTTCGCAAAGGTTATTTCACTGTCCTTAAGACTTTTTGGCAATATGTTTGCTGGAGAAGTTTTGATGGTAGTGATGATGAGCTTTTCAGCTTTCGTTGCTCCATCAATATTGATGGTCCAAACCTTGCTAGTTGGTCTCTTGCAAGCTATGGTATTTTCAATCTTGAGCGCAGTGTATCTCAATTTATCATTTAATAATAATTAATTTAAAAAAATATGGAATTAGGACCAGAAGCGGCAAGATATATCGCTAAGTCTATCGCAACTTTATCAATGCTGGGATCAGCATTAGGTGAAGGATATCTAATTGGTAAAGCTCTTGAAGCAGTTGGAAGAAATCCAGAAGTTTCAGGTAGGATTTTCCCAATGATGATTTTAGGTGCAGCTTTGGCTGAAACATCAGCTATTTATGCTTTAGTTATTGCATTGATTATATAGATTAATGAATTCAATTATTGAAAATTTAGGAATAGATTGGAAGCTATTTTTAGCCCAAATAATCAATTTTACGATTGTGTTCTTTGTATTGAAAAGGTTTGTTTTTAAGCCAATTCAATCAGTTTTAGAGAAAAGAGAGAGATCAATCAAAAAAGGATTAGATGATGCTAAAGAAGCAGAAACTAATCTTCAAATGGCTGAGACTAAATATAAGGAGAAATTAGAAGAAGCTAGACTTGAAGGTAATAAGGTTATTGCTAAAGCTCAAACCAGTCATGATGAGATTGTAGCTAAGGCTCAAGCTGATGCTAAGTTAGAGTCTGATAAGATTATGGAATCTACGAAGTTAAGGGTTTCCGATGAAGAGAAAAAGATGGTTTCCAGAGTTAAGAAAAATGTTATTGATTTAACATTCTTAACAACTGAGAAGTTATTAGACAAAGAAGTTGATAATAAGACTAATAAAGAATTTATAGAGAATATTATAAATGAAAGATAAATTAGCCAAATTATTGATTGAGTTGGATGAAAGAAATCCAAGGAAGACTGAAGAGATAGTCAAAACTTTTGTTTCTTCTATGAAAGGCAATGAATATCAATTACCTCAGATTCTGAAGATTGTAGAGAAAAAAGCACAAGAAGAAAGAGAAAAGAATACTCTTTATATAACCTTATCTGATGAAATGGATATTGTGGATAAGATTAAGCAAGTTGTTGGTGTAAATAAAGAAGTGCCAACAGAGATAAGCATTGATAAGAGTTTAAAAGGAGGTTTTATAGCTCAGTATAACGGTAAATTATATAACGGAAGTATTTCCAAACAATTACAAAAAATTAGAGAAAAAATATCATGCCAATAGAAAATTTAGCAAATCAATTAAGGAAACAAATAGAGGACTTTAAACCAGAGATCGATGTAGATGAAGTTGGTAAGGTTGTTAAGATTGGAGACAATATTGCTATTTTGAGTGGTTTAAAGAATTGTCAGGCTTCTGAGATGATAGAGTTTCCTGATAATACTATTGGTGTGGCTTTAAATTTAGAAGAAGAATTAGTAGGTGCTATTTTATTTGGTGCTACTGAACATATTAAAGAAGGGGATATTGTCAAAAGAACAGGGAAAGTATTATCTATTCCAGTTTCGGATGAAATGGTGGGAAGGATCATTGATCCCTTAGGAAATCCTATTGATGGAAAAGGAGATATTAAAACAGATAAGTTTTATCCGATTGAAAAGATTGCTCCAGGTGTTATGGCAAGACAACCTGTATCAGAACCAGTTCAAACAGGACTTTTAGGTATTGATGCTATGGTTCCTATTGGAAGAGGACAAAGAGAATTGATTATTGGTGATCGTCAGACTGGGAAGACTGCTATTGCTATTGATGCCATTATCAATCAAAAAGGACAGAATATGAATTGTATATATGTCGCTATAGGACAAAAAGAATCTAAAGTAGCTCAAATTGTAGCTAAATTAGAAGAATCTGGTGCCATGGAATATACAACAGTTGTAGTTGCTGGTGCTAGTAAATCAGCCTCATTATCATATATTTCTCCATATGCCGGAGTTGCATTGGCAGAGTATTTAATGGATCAAGCTAAGGACGTGTTGATTGTTTATGATGATCTATCAAAACATGCTTGGGCATATAGAGAAGTATCATTATTATTGAAAAGACCACCTGGTAGAGAGGCTTATCCTGGAGATGTGTTTTATTTACATTCTAGGTTATTGGAAAGAGCTTGTAGAGTAGTAAAGGGTGGATCTATTACAGCATTACCAATTATTGAAACACAAGCAGGAGATGTATCAGCATATATTCCTACTAATGTGATTTCTATTACAGATGGACAAATTTATTTAGAATCAGATTTATTCTATAAAGGAATTCGTCCTGCCTTGAATGTTGGATTATCTGTTTCCCGTGTTGGTGGAAACGCTCAGATTAAATCAATGAAAAAGGTAGCAGGACAAATGAAATTAGCAATGGCACAGTATAGAGAGCTAGAAGCCTTTGCTCAATTTGCTAGTGATTTAGATGAAGAGACTAAGCAACAGTTGAATAGAGGAGAAAGAATAGTTGAATTACAAAAACAACCACAATATTCTCCAATGAAGGTTTCTCATCAGATTGCTATTATTTATGCTGTTAATAACGGATTTTTAGATAATACTAAAATTGAGGATATTGAAGATTTTCAAAAGAAATTCTTCAAGTTTTTAGATTTAAGTAAAGAAGCGTTATTAAAGAAAGTTATTGAAGAATGGAATGAAGAGATTGAAAAAGAATTAAGAGAAGCGTGTGAGGAGTTTGTAAAGACGGTTGAGAAGTAAGAGACGCCAGGCTCTAAGAGCTAGGCGTCGTAGGTGTATCTGTATTGTTAGTAGGAAGGGAAAGTTCTCCTTGCCAACTTGTCATGTTACATATCGTGATTTTCCAGGCCATAATAGCCCCGATAATCGTTGAAAGTATGATGAATATGGCAATACAGAGTGCCCAGATTAGAGAGACAGGACAAGTGATCCCAAAAAGAACACCTCCGAATACTCCTAATATTGTAGCAACTGCTAATATTTTCTTCACGCTATCCTCCTCATGCATTGATAAATATAATTTAGGATAAAATATCGTAAAAGTCAATGGCACTACAAATAAAGACAATTAAAAAAAGAATATCTTCTGTAAAGAATATTAAGAAGATTACTAGAGCTATGGAGATGGTAGCTGCTTCTAAGATGAGGAAAGCTATTGATCAAGCTCTAAATACTAGGACTTATGCTAAGCTAGCTTTAGAGTTATTAGTTAATGTAGCCCAAGAAGATGTAGAACATCCATTATTAGAGAAAAGAAGCTTAAATAATATATTAGTTGTAATCATTGGGTCTAATAAAGGATTGTGTGGTGGCTATAATTCCAATGTTTACAAGAAATTAAAAGAAGTTTGTGAATTTCATAAAGAAAGGAAAGTTGATTTCATTACAGTTGGTAAGAAAGCAGAAAAGATGGTAAAAGAGTTTTCAGGGAAACATGTTGCTAGTTTTATAGAATTCCCAGAAGATCCTACATTTGATGATACATTGGCTTTAAGTAATATGGTTTTAGATAGTTTTATGAAAGGGGAGTATGACAGAGTAAAAATAATATATACAGATTTTGTATCTTCAATAAAATCAGAAGTTAAAAAAAGAAATCTTCTTCCTGTTTCGGAAAAGGTTTTAGAAGAAATGATAGAACATTTAGGTGATAAGGTAGAATCTGAGAATATGTCTAAATATATATTCGAACCAGACAAGGAAGGATTATTAGATGAAGTATTGCCACGTTTAGTAGAGATACAGCTTTATCAAGGGTTGTTAGAATCAAATGCTAGTGAGCATTCTTCCAGAATGATAGCTATGAAAGGAGCTTCAGACAGTGCGTCTGAAATGATAGATGAATTAACATTGTATTTTAATCAAGCAAGACAGGCTGCGATTACGCAAGAGATTTCAGAGATTGCGTCGGGTGCGGCAGCGTTGGAATAAAATAAAGGGCGCTCACCGAGAAATTAATCAAGGGAGCGCACTGGGTGGGTTTAAGGTCATGGCGTTGGAGCCAAAACTGTAATGAATACTACGTCGAGCATAATGCTCATTCCTATAATGAAGAGTACTGGTACTACGTAGGCCAAAAACTTAGGTAAGTTCATCTTGTTTATGGCCATGCCGATTAAAGTACCAATAGAAGAGTTGAATGTCATTACGCCGATTATCCAAAACGTTTGTAGTGTCATTAATCTCACCATCCTTATAACCACATTATACCACTAAATAAACTAATTGTCAATGTTAATAACCTAAAACACATGAAAGGAAAAATAACACAAATCATTGGAGCGGTAATAGATGTTGCTTTTGAGGGAGAATTACCAAATATTAACCATGCCTTAAAAGTTGGTGATCTTGTCTTAGAAGTTCAACAACATTTAGGATCAGGACAAGTTAGAACCATTGCTATGAGTTCTACTGATGGTCTTCATAGAGGACAAGAAGTAGAAGCTTTAGGTGAACCTATCTCTGTACCTGTAGGAGAAGAGGTTTTAGGTAGAATGTTTGATGTAACCGGTAATCCTATCGATAATAAGGGAGAAGTTAAGACTAAGAAGAGATATCCTATTCATAGAGAAAATCCTGAGTTTACAGAACAATCTACTAAAATGGAGGTTTTAGAAACAGGAATCAAGGTTATTGATTTGATTTGTCCTTTTCTAAAAGGTGGAAAGACAGGATTGTTTGGTGGAGCTGGAGTAGGAAAGACTGTTGTTATTCAAGAACTTATTCGTAATATTGCTCATGAACATGGTGGTTATTCCATGTTTGCTGGAGTAGGAGAAAGAACAAGAGAAGGTAATGATCTTTATAGAGAAATGGAAGAAGCTGGAGTATTAGATAAAACAGCTCTAGTGTTTGGACAAATGAATGAACCGCCTGGAGCTAGAGCAAGAGTAGCATTAAGCGCTCTTGCAATGGCTGAATATTTCAGAGATGAAAAAGGCCAAGACTTATTATTGTTTATAGATAATATCTTTAGGTTTACTCAAGCTGGTTCAGAAGTATCTGCTCTTCTAGGAAGAATGCCTTCAGCTGTGGGTTATCAACCTACATTAGCTACTGAAATGGGAAAGTTACAAGAAAGAATTACTTCTACTAAAAAAGGATCAATTACTTCTGTTCAAGCAGTATATGTTCCTGCTGATGATTTAACTGATCCAGCACCTGCTACAACATTTTCACATTTAGATTCTACAGCCGTATTATCAAGAGCTTTGGCAGAACTAGCTATTTATCCTGCTGTAGATCCTCTTGATTCTAATTCTAATGTATTAAGTGCTGATATTGTCGGAGAAGAACATTATAGGGTGGCTAGAGAAGTACAGAAGGTATTACAAAGATATCAGAGCTTACAAGATATTATTGCTATTCTAGGAATGGAAGAATTATCTGATGAAGATAAATTGATTGTTTCTAGAGCTAGAAAGATACAAAAATTCTTATCTCAACCTTTCTTTGTTGCAGAACAGTTTACAGGAAGAGAAGGTAAGTATGTAAAGATAGAAGATACTGTAAAAGGATTTGCTGAGATATTAGCAGGAAAGCATGATGATAAACCAGAATCTGCTTTCTATATGAAAGGAGATATTAGCGAGGTTAAATAAAAAGAACCCCAACGCGGTTGCGTTAGGGCTCGGAGTGTAAGTGATTCACTCGTTAGGATCTTCGATGAGACCTTCTTTAACGAGTTGTTTGACCGAGAGCGGGCCAGTTGCATTCGCGAGTCGTTCGCGTACTGTAGAACTGGCCATAGCTGCGGCGGCAATGATGAAATCGTTTTCGAAAATCCTATCATCGATATCTTGTCGAACTGAGCTTCGTGACACTGTAATCACCTCGTATATAGATTATATCATAATATTCAGAATTGTCAATATTAATACTCTCTATATATTGAGAGAAGTTAATAAAATTAAATGAAACATTTATCTGTAAAAATTGTTACTCCGCAATCAGTGGTAGTTTCTGAGGAATATATTAGTGCTACTATTCCTACAGCTACTGGTGAATTGACAATATTGCCTAATCACCTTCCTTTGGTTGGGAAGATTAAGGCAGGAGAGATTGTTTTAAGGAGAGAAGACGGACAGACAGCATTATCTGTTTCTTCTGGCATTTTAGAAGTAAGACCAGATTCACATTTGATTATATTAGCTGATGATGCTCTTCGTGCAGAGAATATTGATGTAGAAAGAGCAGAGGAAGCTAAAAAAAGAGTAGAAAAGATGCTATTAGAGAGAAAGAATGAAAGAGACGTTGATTATGCTAAATTACAAGGGTTCTTAGAAAAAGAAATGGCGAGGATTAAGGTTGGGAGGAAGTATAGGGGATAGTTATTAACCGCCGAGAGGCGGTTTTTGGTTGTAAAAGACATCTAATTAGTTATGATGAAATAACGATTAATAAAATTAAATTATAAATAAATATTCAATATATGACTGAATGTAGCTTTTGTAAAATTATTGCAGGTAAATTGCCCATTAATAAAATTTATGAAAATGAAAATGTTTTAGTTTTTGCTCCGTTGGAAGAAGATATTATTGCTAAGGGTCATATGCTTGTAATTCCTAAAAAACATTATATTGATATTTATGATATTCCAAAAGAGGAATTATATCATATTGTCGATGCTATTAAAAATATTTCATGTAAATTGAAAGAAAAATATAATGCTGACGGAATTAATATTCTACACGCTAGCGGTAGGGTTGCTCAGCAATCTTGTCCTCATTTCCATTTCCACCTGATACCAAGATACAAAGATGATGATTTAGATACATGGCCTAAAACAGGATATAAAGAAGGTAATTTTTCAGAAGTCTATAAAGATATAGCTGATCTACTCCAATAGTATATGTTTTTAATCTTTAGTGTTTAGAAAATTGAATTTTCTGAGGATTTAAAAAATAAAAAACAGGTCGAGATAATTAACTTTTATTAAATAATAATTATGTCTAAAAAAATAAATAGGAAAGATGCTATAATTTATCTTGGGATATCAGATAAAAGCTTTGATAATTATTCAAAATATAGTAAAGAAATTATTGGCATTAAAGAAAGAGGAAGGTGGTATTTTAATGTCGGAGATCTTGATAATTGGAAATCTTTGAGAAAGTCTAGGACGATTCGGTTAGCTCTATCTGAGTATGAAAAATGCTTTGAATTTGCTATAAAAATGGTTTATGGAGGATTATCTCTCCATGGTATCAGAGGGAAAAGAAGTGAGGTCCAAGCTGCTGATGACGTAATATTGGGAATTTTAGCTGAGCATGGAATAAAGAAGTTTTTAAGAAATAAGTTTAGGACAGAGATTAAACTAGATGAGGCAGTTCATCCCGAGGAAATAACTCCACAAGATTTTGATAGAATAAAAGATAAACAGTCTGGAAAATTAAGAGAACCTAAGATGGGAGTAGGAGTGAAGGCTAGTAAAATAAAAAGTGCATTTTTAGTATTAGGATCAAATGAAGTTGAATTAGCAGATCGAAAAAGTGATGTCTATATTTTTGCAAGAGTTGATCTTCCAAGTGATCATTTATTCAGAATATTACGAGATCATTCTTTCTTTGGTAAATTACGAATATTTTTTGAGAATAATAAAAAATTTAGACAAATAGAGCAATTACAAAGCATACCTATTTGGATTTGTGGATTTGTTTACGTAAATGAATTAGATAGGGCAACAAGTATACCAGGTCAAGAATTTTCAAACGGTTATCGATATGTTAAAAGTGTAAGTCAACTTCATAACTCAGATGAGGATTGGAAGAAATTAATGTTAAAGCTCTAAAGAGCATTTAATTTTTTTAGCAATAGCCTCTATAACGGTGATAGTTACAGAGTTTCCTAATTGTTTATATAATGCTGAATCAGACATATTAGCTGGTAATTTATATTTTTGAGGAAAACCTTGTAAACGCGCGCATTCTCTTGGAGTAAGTTTTCTTATTCCATACTTATCTTTAATAATAGGAACATTATGCCCACCTGTTCCCATATTTGCAGTTAATGTTGGGCAAACTCCTTTTTTATTTTCACGCACATATTTCCTACGCCATTGATAAACTTTTCCTTCTTCTTTTACATCATTTTTTATTTTTTCATATAATGGTTTCCCATTGTAATAATATTTTTTATCTACCTTATCTTCGAGAATATCTGTTATTTTTCTTTTTAGTTTTTGTTTTTTAGGAAAATCAAAATTATCATAATGTTTTTTATTTTTAAATCCCACAATATATATTCTCTCTCTATTCTGAGGGACATTACCATAGTCCATACTGTTTAAGACTCTTGGTTTGATGTGGTAACCAAGACCTTCCAAGGCATCCATGATTATTTTAAAAGTCCTTCCATTATCATGACTTTTAAGATTCTTAACATTTTCTAAGAGAAATCCATCTGGCTTTTTAGTTTCTATAATTCTTGCAATATCAAAAAATAAGTTTCCTCTATCTTTATCTTGGAAACCTTTTCTGTGCCCAGCTATTGAAAATGCTTGGCAAGGGAAGCCAGCTAAAAGAAAATTAAATTCTGGGATATCATCTATTCCAATCTTTCTTATGTCTTCTACAATTAATTT
>Ga0075125_10001373_pt1 | contig 11723 bp, 13 predicted proteins | sample AntAceMetag02UKN_FD_69810 | JGI IMG/M metagenome (GOLD analysis project Ga0075125, IMG submission 69810) | Saline lake microbial communities from Ace Lake, Antarctica - Antarctic Ace Lake Metagenome 02UKN | ecosystem: Environmental > Aquatic > Non-marine Saline and Alkaline > Saline | place... | reverse complement strand
CCAGCACCCGAATCTGGGGGATGGCTTCGTCGTACTCGTCCAGAAGGGCCGAGGCGGTCTTCTGACGCCACTCCTGGGCCTTGGCATAGGGCAGAACGTGGTAGCAGTTCTCGGCGTCCACTTCCCGGTAGTCGGACAGGTTGACGCCCTCGCCGCTTGGGAAGTTCAAGCCGTTCTTGATGGCTGACTCTATGCAGATGACGCTGTCTCCAGGACAGAAAATCAATTTAGCGGCTCCGCTGGCTCTGACAACCCACGCAACGCCCAACACGCGGCGCTCGTCAGCGTTGGGCAGGTGGATACCGCCATCACTTTTGGTTCTGGCCTGCCACTGCTTCACGATCACACGGCCCTTGAGACCGGGTTCGACATCCTGCCAGTACAGGCTCTCGGACAACGGCGTCTTGATGAAGTCAGGCATGTTCTCTTTGGTCACTTTGCGTCTCCTTGTTGGGGGTTTATGTGCATGGACTTGAGTTCTTCACGGACGATCTGGCGTAGATGGTCATCGTTGGCTTCCCAGGCGTCGATGAAATGCTGTGGGATGCCGCCGCCCCAGATGGGCTCGGGCAGACCAGTGCCGAAGATTTTGGACACTGACTCGATACATTCCATCGCCTGCTTATCTGTCGCCCGCTTATTGGCAATATCCCGTTCCAGGCCTAAGTACAATTGTCGTATATGATAAAGCATCCTATACGGTTCATAGATATTGAACATGGTTATACGTTCCCCGACATAGTCTACGATAGCCTTGGTCACAGCGACGGCATTATCCGTCTCGGCATCCTTTTCAGCGCACATCTTCTCGATTTCAGCGGTTGTCATGGGGTGACTCCTTTTCCGTCGTGGCTGGCTGCGTCATGTATGCCGCCAGATCAGATTCCAGGATGCGGTACGTCCGCTTGGGGAACTTCCGGGCCGGAAGGTCGCCTTCGTCGATCAGGATGCGAATACTCTTGCAGCAACACCCCATCCGTTCGGCTACGTCAAAGACCGTAAGCCAAATCGGGGGTTCTGTTGCGATATCCGCGGGCTCTTTTGACTTGCTCATGGTGGCATTGTAGACAGGCCCGCTATCCTGTCAAGAGGAAAAAAGAGGAATTAAGCGGAATTATTTCACATTAAGATGATTTATGCGCCCCGATGGATAATCTTGTGGCAAGAATAAAATAATTCCATTGTCTTACGCGGTATGGCACGCCAATTATACTTGCGGTTGCACAAAGATTGTGCAGGAGTGCACATAAAATAGGCAAATGGCCCTAAATGGTCGAAACGACCGACAAAAACCTTGCGCCAGTCACAGGTTTTCCACTTCTGACGCGAGAATCTGCCGCAGACCCCCGCACTTTCTGTCGCCTTGCCGAAGCCGTCGCCTCTGAATCCGTCAAAGCCAAATCCAAGATCAAAGCCCTCGACGCTCAGCGAATCCTTGAGATTCTCAACTCAGTGTGCTTTGACCTGACTCGCCGCTTCCTCCACCAAGCCAACCAGATCGAGGATGACCCGCTTACCACGTTCCGCCGCATCATGGCCGATGGCGAGAAAGAGGTCTTGGCCGTCCAGATGAGCATGGCTGGCGTCGATTTGCACTGGAAGCGTGTTGAGGCCGAGTTCGGCGACAAGGCTCCGATCATTCCCCCTCGGGAGAAGGTGATCGCCCCGACCCGGATCGCCAACGACCGGCTAATGCGTACCGCCGAGAGCTACCTGGAAAAGCTCATTGACATCCTGAATGACATGATGGCAGGCGCCACGAACTCTCTGGAAGCCCAGCGGAAGCTGGAAACTGTCCGCAACGGATGCCTGATGCTCACCGGCGAGGAGCTTGGCGACGTAGCGGATCGCTGGACGAACCCAATCAGGCGCTTCCGCGGACCACTCCAGACACCCGAAACCGAATTGAACGATCTTCGCAAGGCGTACTACGCGCTGCCGGGCACAACCCCGCAGGAGCGCACCCGCTGGGATGAGATCATCAGGGCCACCAAGGGTCTACAGTGGCAGGCCCGACATGACCCGGCGAAGTTCATGGCTTATGTTTTCCGCGATGCCGACCCCACCAAGGCAGGCGACGTGCTGGATCTCCAGTGGTTTCACGTCTCGTGGTTTGGCGTCTGGCTGGACCCAACCAGGCCCAACTCACTCGTGATGGCACCGCCTGGCCACGGCAAGAGCTTCTGTGTGTGCGCCATGGACATTTGGGAAGTCGGGCGTAAGCCAGAGCTTAGAGTCCTTGTCCTCTACGATAAGGGCGATACCAAGGTTGCCAAGGAAATCGGACGCATCGAGGGGATCATGCAGAGCGACCTGTTCCGGGCGGTTTTCCCTGAAATCCGCATCCTGGACCGATCGGGCAAGATCGAGGGCGAAATGCCTACCCACGGCAAGCGTAAGCGGGCAGGCCGTCGCCACTCCAAGACTCAGCACGCCTTCACCGTGGGCCGCAAAAACGATGTTTTCAGCCGAGAGGCCACGTTTGAGGGGGCCGGGGTACTGTCGAACATCAACGGCGATGGGTTCGACCGTATCCGTGGCGACGACTTCAGCCCGCCACAGTGCCGAGAAGAGCCTTTCAACCGCAAACGATACGCCGACAGGTTCACCAGCGTCGTCGAAGAGCGCCTGCGCGACCCGCGAGACTCCAGAATCCGCGTTATTCACACGCCATGGCACCCCGAGGACGCCCCGGGCCGGATCCGCAAGGGTGTGGCGCAGGGCAAGTTGCCCGGCTGGCGGTGTCAGGTCGAGCCTTACGCCATCCTGGACGGTCCCGACGGCAAGGCAATTTCGATCTGGCCGGCCAAGTTCGATACAGCCCACCTTGAGAATCGAAAGTTCCGACTGGGGGCCAATTACGCATGCTCTTTCCGCCTCCAGGCCAGCGACGTGACGCGCCGGGCGATCTCGCGGCTGATGTACTACAACGCCATCGACGACCAGAACACCATGGACGCCGACCGGCTCCAGTGGCAGGCCATGGCTGAGGGCCACAGAACGCTCTCTATTGACCCGGCGGCCAGCGATGAGCGGAATGCCTGCGATACCGGCGTCATCGACGGCAGGATCACTCTGAACGGCCAGGGCTACGTTCCGAACGTGTGGATGCTCCACCTGAGCAGCCCGAAGTTGCTGGAATGGATCGTTGAGGAACTTATGCGGGCATGGAAAGTCGATAAGCTCCCCTACGACGAAATCCTTTTGGAAAGCCAGGGCGGCGTCAAGGGCATGGTCGATCTCTACGAGGACTGGCTGCCGAAAGAATGGGACAAGATTGGCTTCCCGCAGGCCCTATGGCCGTCGATCATCAAGCCGGGCACTCGCGTTGGCCAAGGCAAGCGGGGGAACAACCGCGGCAAGGTCAAGCGGCTCCGAGAAGCGGCAATTTACCTCGAGCGCGGGGCCGTGCGGCTGGCTGGACATCGGCAGGTCAGTATCGTGGCCAACAAGCCCATGAATATCTGCATTGCAATCGGTGGAAGCCCGATGGCCACGTTCGCCGGGATGCTCAAAGAGTTCGACGGCACCACCAAATCAGACGCTATCGACGCTCTTGCCCAGTGGATTCTATACAACAAGAATCGTCTTCTTGACCCGCAGGCCGCAGGATCAGCTCCGGCGGCGAGGCCTGTCAAGCAGCAGGGGCCGATGGCGGCGGCAATGGCTGGCATGATGGCAAGGGTTATGGCCGTCCCGGAAGAGTCGAGCAGCCTCCAGAGCGACATCGGCGGCGTCTTTGGAAAGTGGAAACCAGCAAAAGGGAGTCAGCGGGAATGGTAGAAGCAACGGCAATTATGGCATTGTGTCTTTTGACAGCAATCATGGCCTTGGCTGGGGTGTCGATCGCGCTTGTCGTGATTGTCTACAAGCGGTTCGGCCAGAGGGAGGCCGAGATGGCTTCCGATATTGCCGAGAGGATCATCGGTAGCTGGAACGCCGGCAGCGACACCCACAGGAACATGGTTCAGGACATTCAGGCCGAGACGACCATTGCCGCCGAGACGAGGATTCGTCGCCAACAGTTCCGCCGGCCAGAGGAAAGTCTGCGCAGCGCGATGGACCTGGACGACGACAAGCCCGTCGAAATAGGCACGTTCGGCAATACTCCGATAATGCCCGAAATGGATACCCCCGGACTTTGAGGGTTAGGAAATGACGCCAGAAGAAGCACGACAGATATGCAACGATACCAGAGGCTCTTATGCCGCCACGAGACGGTTGAAGGATGCCTTCTGGTGTCTGCAACTCGCGTACAACGAGGGCAATCAGTGGGGTTCCATTGTCGAGAACAGCGGCAACTCCACAGTCCAGAGCCTCAAGCCCCTACTCAACTCAAGTTCTGCCCGCAGGGTCAGAATCACCATTAATAAGATTCAGGAACTCACCCGCAAGCAGGCGTCCATGACCAGCCCCAAGCAGATCATGGCCGACATCAAGGGCCCGTGTGGCACGGTGGACAGTTACACCAGGGCGGCTGGCAAAGTTCTCCACGCGCTGCTCGAACGCATCGGGGCCAAGAGCTATCTCCGATCGGCAAACAAGGACCGCTACATCATCGGATCGGCTGGAATCAAGCAGGTTCTCCGGCGGGTAGGCACTCCCCAGACGGCGGTTGCGGCCCAGGGCAGGCGAAAAGCCTCCATGCTCTCGCAGTACGAGATCGACTGGGCGCCAGTTATGCCGTGGGAGATCATCAGAACACCCGGCGCCAAGTCAGTCGAGATGCACCGAGATGAGGATGTGCTGGGCCACGAGAAGCCTCGAACGCTAAAGTGGATGCAGATGTACTACGGATGGGCACCTGATACGGATACTCAATACGGGCAGGTTGCCCACTTCCTCGATGAGATTCACCGGATGGGAAATAGCCCCGGCGGCGCTCCGCTTCTCACTGAGGCCAAAGAGAAGGCCGTGCTGCCGTGCGAATACTTCCTTACGGACCCGGCCGAGACGGCGAGAATCTACACCGAGACAGGCCTAACGGTTCGCTGGCCGTGGATGTACGCCGGCTACGTGGATCCACGTAAAGAGAACAAGATTCAGCCTATTCCCACCATCGGTGAAGACGGGCTCATCAGAAACCCATTCTGTGGAGCTGGACTGAAGTTCCTCCACTACCATATCGCCACCGAGGCAATGTGGGGAACGGGTATGCCGTGGATGCTGATGCAGTGGCAGGACTTCTCCAACATTGGCTTCACCTGGCTCGCAGAAGCTCTCCAGCAGTCAGTGTCCAAGTGGCGATACGAAAAGGGCACTCTGGAGCGCGGGCAGGAAAAGAACATCCTCAACAACGACGCATGGAAGGCTATCCCGTGGTCGAGAAATGGCCAGTGGTCACAGCCGCCGGAGCGAGTAAATGGCGCCCCGGTTCCACAGATGGCCGCCGAGATCGTGGCGATGGCACCGCAGGGCATGAGCGATCAGGCCGGGATAGCCCCGGTTCAGATGGGCATGGGACCCAAGCGAGACGGCAGCGGAGTGGCTTTGCAAACGCTGGCTTCCGAGGCCGAGACGGTTCCCGAAGATCGAATCACCGGCGACGAGATTACGATCGGTGACCTTCTCCGTGACAGCCTGATCGACACCATCAGAATCAGTACGCTTGGCCAACTTGGAAAACTCACTGGCGGCACTGTCGGCGAGTCGTATCTACTGGAACTCAAGCGCGACGACCCGGCCATGAGAATTGCCGTGGCCGAAGTTCACCCGACCACGATGCGCCCCAAAACACGGCAGCAGACCGAGGGACGGTACACCGGGCTCATTGAAAGAATGGTTCTGCCCCAGGACGCGGGCATCAAAGAGGCCATTAGGGCGGGCGTTACCGGACTGGACACCGACCGGGAACGTGCCTATCAGCTCCAAGAGGCCGAGATCGAGATGATGCGCCAAGGAAGGCCGTCGGAAGTGCTGCGAGACGATGAGCACGTCTGGCATATCGAATGTCTCCGGAGCGAGCTTAACAGCCCCAACCGGATCGACTACGAGCCGCAGTACATCGAATTGCTCCAGCAGCACATGCTCGGGCATCAGATGGCACATGAAGAAACTCAAGGCATGGCACTGGGCCAGCCTGAACCACCCGCAGGGCAACCGGGACAAGGCGGCACTCCCGCTGGCAATCCCGCAGGCCAGGCGGCTTCCGGCCCGGCAGGGCCACAACTCCAGATAGCGTAGAAGGAGAAGCAGATCATGGCAGAAGGCGAACAGGCAACCGCAACCGCAACCGATCAGGGCTCTCTCGCGGCCCCCGCCCAAGAGGCGGCAACCGCGCAGACACCCCAGGTCGCAGGCGAGGGCGCAGGCCAGACGAGCCCGGCAGCCCAGGTGGAAATGGCCAGCATCGCCAAGGCGGAGCTTGACTCCCTCAAGACGAACTCGGGCCGCTTCCAGCAAATCCAGCAGCGCGGCGACTTGGACTTCATGTCCAGTTTGCAGACGCAGGGACTAACAGCGAAGGACGTTCGAGAGACGTTGGATTTTCTCGGCCAAGACCTACCGCCCGGAGTCACCGTCTCGCAGATTCTCACCGCAATCCGAACACCCTCTGCGCCGCTGGCACAAGCCGACGGACAGCCGCAGAGGCAGCAGCAGATGGATCCGAATGACCCGGAACGGCCTATGACGGTCGCCGAGTTCAAGCGGATGCAATCAGAACAATCACAGCAGGAGACGCAAGCCGCGGACGAACGCGATGCGAAGCAGGCCGAACGCGATGTGAAGCAGTTCTGGGACGGTCTGACCAAAGAGTTCAAGGTAACTGGCGGTGCTAAGGCAAAGAGCCTGCGCGGCATTATTTCTGACGCCGAGAAGCAGGTGGTCGCCGAAGACCTCCAGAAAAATGACCCCTACCTGTCACCCGAGAATGCCCTTGCCAAAGCCGAGCTGTACATCCCCGCAAAGGATCAACTCGCTCGCGCCCGCAAGCTCGTCGAGGATGACTGGAAGGATCTGGGCAACGAGATAGTCTCGGCGGCGGCTGCCGGCCAAGCGGGATTGCCAGCGGGCACTCTTGGCGGCGGGGCCGGCGGGGCTCCCCCACCGCCCGGAAAGGCCGGAACCTTGAGCCAGTCGCAGAAATATCAAGCCATCATGGATGGCATTCGCAGATCCACTGCGGCCGGAGGCTATGTGCCGCCTGCGCACTGATGTAGGAGAATTGAATCATGGGAAACTTTTATGACTTTGGCGTCGGCCTTGCCGACGATGCGATCAACGCCGCACTGGCGGTGAACGAACAGGTGCAGCCTGCCCCGTCGCAATTCGTGCGGCAAGGCAAGACGAGTGCGTGGTTCTCGCCCCGAAGCAAAATGCTTAAGGGCGAGAGAACCAAGTTCCGCGTCTTTGATAAGGGCTACCGTGGAGCACGCAGGACCGGCTGGACTTCCGCGGCCACCACGGAAGGTCCCGTTCCGATGGCCGTTGGCCACACCGAGTGCTCTTACGGGTACGACGACCTGTCGATGATTCGGGCAGGCGTCAAGTGGAGCATGTTGCAGGAGACCAAGCACACGGACCTCAACCTGGCCGTGTACGATCTGGTCAACAAACTCTTCGGCGAGGCCGAGGCTGATATCGCCGAGACGGAGAACACGGGGCTGTTTCTGCCTCAGAGCTGTGCGATGGCGACGGTCTCCGCCATCTACGAGATCACGGCAACGACCGGCACTCAGGACGCCTTCACCCAGACGAATACCCACGAGGATGCGTACATCCAGATCAGCGGGAATCCCGGTCGGTTCCAGAAGGGAGATGTATTGGACATCTTCGATTCGACCTCCACAACCACGGGTACCCAAAACGCGACCGTCATAGTCCAAGACGTGATTCACGGTGATGACGGCCCCAAAGTTGACGGCATCCGCGCTGCCGGCATTGGCCCAGGCTTGGTAGTGCGCCCATGCCAGGTTGACGGAACATTCTCCACCAGCATCGAATCGCTCTCTACCGAAGACTGGGTTGGCGGCACCCAGACGGGAGCAAACGGAACCAGCTACACCACCGCTCTCCCCGCTGACGGCGACTTCATCGCCCGAAGCGGCGAGTTCACACTTGTCGCCGCAAGCGCCAAGAACTTCCACGGCTTACCGGACTGGTTCGACTGGACCACCGGCACGCTCCGCGACGGCGATGGGACGTACTTGACGCGCACAGATCCCGGCTACGAATGGACCAACCCGTTTGTCGTCGAAGCGGGAACACTCGCTGTTCCCGTCGAGTTCGATCCCGACGAGCACCTTAGCGAACTTGCCAACAACTGGATCTTCCGTGTCAAGGCCGGCCGATCCGGTCGCAGGACCATGGGTGAAGGTATGCCTGACGGCATCAATGAGCAGATCAAGATCAGCGAGCACTTGCTGGCGATCATGGAACCCAAGATGGTCAACCACGTCGTCAGTGGCGCCGAGGACAAGTTGCGGTTCACGCACTCATCTGCGATGAACGAGTCGTCGGCCAAGGCGCTTCAGATGATCGGCGTCGAGGGCTTCGAGGGCTACGTCTGGCACAGCCCGACCCTGGGCGAGATCTGCGTGAAGGCCGACACCAACTGCAAGCCACACTCGGCATACATGATCGAGCCGAGTAGCTTCTTCTGGATCGACCCGCCCAGCGGCAGCGGTATCAAGTGGTTGCCCCACGGCAGCGGCGGACGTATCTGGCCGATTTCCGGCGATACGAACGGCACCCCGACGTTCGAGAGGCAGGCGATGGGCTACAAGTCTCGCGGGCTGATGTGCGATCAGCCGGGAGCAAACGCCGAGATCAGGCATATCCTGACTGCCCAGGAAGCTGGGTAAGACAGGTAGCAAAAACCCGCAACGTGCCCCGGCTGGTTATGAGCTGGCCGGGGCGCAACGGCGGGCTTTTAGGAGACATGAAGAAGATGGCAATAGCAGGCAAACCAAACTGGCAGTCAGTTACGACCGACCATATCGGCGTCCCACACGGTGGGCTCTTTGGGAATATACGAAAATGGGAGCCTGTCCTGGCCAAGCAAGGACTGTTTTTGTGTTGGAGCCTGATATGGAACGTATTCGGAGTTTTTCACAGGCTGCCTGGCAATGAGCCGGTTTTCGACATGCACCTGAAGCACAGAGACGGCGGGCCAATTCCGATAGATCGGCTGCTTGTGGACACGCTGGTTTTCCTGCGGGAGACGACTAACCGTGAAGATCGAAGTCTCCGCGAAGAAGGTTTCCGTCGCCGCAAGCAGGCAGAGAAGATGCTTGCCCAGACCGCCGCTGCCGAGGAGCGAGCCGACATGGCCAAGCGGGCGACTGACACAGCGTTTATGGCTCTTGGGCTGAAGTCCAAGAAAGTGATGATCGAACTTGGAAAAGGAGTCAACTGATGAAACGCATGGTGATAGCGATTGTGTTGTTGCTTCCACCGATCTTCGCTGGCTGCAGCGCCAAATACTCCGAGTCATGGTTTGGCCCGTCTGGCAAGGCGACTCCGGTGTGCGATCAGGCTACACCGGGCTTGGGCTTCACTGTCGGCGACAAGGAGTTCATCCCCGTCGGCTACTACACATGGACCGATGTACACCGGAATGAGCATCGGGAGCTTGTCTTCGTTCTTCGCCCGAAATCAGGAGGTGCAAAATGAAGCCCTTTCTACTCTATACCACACTGGCTCTCATCGTCTCGGCGGGTGCGATTGCCGTTGCGCAACCGCTGGAAAAGCCGACCCCTCTGGAAGACTTGGTTATCACGCCTGTTCGGACCCCGCCGCCGGTAGCGTTTGACGGCAACTCCGGCAGCTACACCCGCAAGGTTGAGGTCCCGGTCTGGTTGTGGAATGACCCCAGCAAGTCCTTGGCCGGCATTAAAGAGTTTCAGGGCCGGGACTCGGCAAGCCCCAGTTTTGACTCACAGGGCTACTCGATCGGCCAAGGCCAGGGCGGGCGGTTCACCGGCGGCTCGATAGCAGAATGGAAGGACGTGGTACGCAAGGGCCCTACGCTCCTTATCGTTGCCGGAATCGTGGGCCTCCTGGTAGCGGTGGCGGTCATTTTCTGGCTCAAGCAGGTGACTCTTGGAATTGCCATTGGCGCCGTTTCCGGCGGTCTGATCTTCATCGGCATTATGTTCGAGAGCTACCCGTGGATCGCTCCGCTTGTTTTCGTTGTGGCGATTGCGGTGCTGATCTGGTGGCTGTGGTCGAGTAAGTCGCTCGTGACCGCCAAGGCTGATCTAACAACTACGGTGGGCAAGATGGGTACTGCCCTTAAAACTGTCGTCCAGGGCGTCCAGGCGGCACCCAGCGAGGCCCAGGCAGCCGTCAAGGCGCAGATCGGTACTGTGGCCGCGGCGACCGGCAACCCGATAGCCGTCAAACAGACGATTACTGCGGTCAAGGCTGGCGCGGACCCTACGAAGCTTTAGGAGTAAGCAATATGAAGATTCACATTTACCAAGGCAAGAACGGCAAGCATTTTTGGCGGGCAGTGGAACGCAACGGCAGGACCGTTGCCGACGGCGCACAGGGCTACAGTCGCCAGAGCGGCGCGGTCCGTGGCGCCCGCAACGTCATTGGCGAGTTCTCCAGGAACCCAGAGATCGTAATCGACGAGTAGGATACCGCATGGACGCCACCGAAGACATCGACATTGGCCCACTGACGCTGCCGGAGCTTCATGGTCTGGCGCGGGATGCGACGATGCAACTGCGGCGGTTCTGGACGGAGATTCTGGAACGTGAGCCACGGCATGACGGTGAGAGCGTGATGGAACTGCTGGCAATGCTTGAGGCGGCAACGTAAATATGAGAATCGAGACCCCAAAATTATGGCTCCCTCGAACCGGCCAAACCACCTCTTATGCGGATGGGGATGATGGATTCTACCAGGCGGGCAACCCGCGAGCCACGCGATTCGTTGATAACCTCAACGGCACTGTCAGCGACCGGGCGACCGGACTGATGCGGGTTAAAAGCTCTGTAGCTATGGGTGCTCCGTTCGATGCGGGGATGACATGGGCGGACGCGATGTCGAACCTCATCACGCTTAATGCCGGTGCTGGTTACGCAGGATATAATGACTGGCGGATTCCAAACCTGTTCGAAGGCCTCACCATCGCCGATCATTCGAGCGGCTCAGTGCCACCCCCCTTCGTTGCGTATGGCGGCCTGCACTGGTGCTCGACGTCGATTGATGCTTACTATGCCTACGTTTACTACGAATATCATTACTCGTATATAGCCTACACTAGCGCCAAGACGGGCTCGAGGCCCGTCCGCCCCGTTCGAGGAGGCCGCATCAATGCCTGATGTTGCAAACATAATCAAATACCTCCACACTGACGGGGTCGAGACGGTGTATGCCATTATCCGCAACATGGATAATGAGTTCTACGACGTGACGACAAGCCATGAATTTGAGACTTTTGTTGCCGCTAATTGGGCAACCTTCAAGATGGCGATGGCAGAGGTTGCGGCTGCGGGAGCTGGCGAGAATGTTCCGCTCGAAGGTGACTGGCCGGAACATCTAACGACGGTCGGCTACTACTGGGTCGACTTCTACATTCAGGCTGGCGGTACTGCTGCCCAGACGGACTTGCTCTTATCGAGTATCCTGTTCTTCTGGAACGGGACGACCTTGCTTCCGGCAGAGGCAATAATTGGCACGCCGAATGGGGCCACTGTTGCGGCTGATATTGCGGCGGTCAAGGCCGAGACCGTTCTCATTGTCGCCGATACAGGCACCACGCTGCCTGC
>Ga0075125_10001371_pt1 | contig 11725 bp, 9 predicted proteins | sample AntAceMetag02UKN_FD_69810 | JGI IMG/M metagenome (GOLD analysis project Ga0075125, IMG submission 69810) | Saline lake microbial communities from Ace Lake, Antarctica - Antarctic Ace Lake Metagenome 02UKN | ecosystem: Environmental > Aquatic > Non-marine Saline and Alkaline > Saline | place... | reverse complement strand
AAGAGCTATTCCTGCTGAAATCCAACCTACTCCTGGAACTGCTGCAAGTCCGAGAGTTACTGTAAAGAATTCTGTTAATGCAGTTGCAGATACTGCTTGATATAAAGTAGTTACTGCTAATGCAGTTGAGAAAGTTACATAAATAGCTGCATTTTTTAAAATACCTACATTTCTTCCAGAAACTCCTATTGCTTCTAAAATAAAAGCATATCCAAATGCTGCTGTTGCTGATGCTGCTAATGACCCAAGAAAAGTTCCTAAAATATTCCCAAAAGTTCCGGTTCCACATGCAGGACAATATGCTTTTAATGCTGCTTTTTCTACTATCTGTGCCTCTGATAATAGTTTTGTTGCTTCTTTAATTAATGCTTCATCTCCTTCTTTTTGTGCTGCTTTTAAAAAACTTTTTGCATTAGATAATTTTTTTACCGCTATATTGTATGCTCCTTCTTTTGTTACATCGGTTACTACAGTTTTTGCAACTTCTTTTGTTGCTATGTTCTTTACAGTCCCTTTTTCAACTTCTCCATTTATAAGTTTTTTACCTTCGCCCAAGACCACTTCTACTGCTTTTTGCTTTGCTATTGGAACAACATATTCTACTACCTTATCTTCAAAATTTTCTTCATTATTTGGCGACGGGGTTTCTTCTAGTTCTGCTGCATCTATTGTACAAGTGGCTTCTTCATTGGCAACTACACATTCATGAAGAGATAGGTCACAACATTCTCCAGCATCACAACGTCCAGGTTGAAAACAAGAGTCTCCCACCACTGCACTAACAACCTCAATACTTGAACCAATAACCCAAGCAATTGCAAAAATACTAATTATTAAAAGAGCTACTTGAAAAATACTTATTCCTTTAAAATTATTTTTTGATTTCATTTTTTAATTTTTTAATTTTATCGATAATCACTTCCATTTAATTTTGCAACATATTCAAAATTTCCCTCATAAATTCTTTCTACAGAATTGTTTCCTTTTAATTGTCCTTTTTGTCCTAATTTTTGAAATAATACTGTGACTATTTCCAATTCTTTACTAATTTCCTTGATAGAAACAAAGGTTCCAGGTTTATATCCACAATCTCCTAATGCTCTTGCTCTAGTACTTATAGATTCTATCCATTCTTCGTGTGTTAAGAAAATTGGTAATTGTCCTGCTTTTGTGTCTGCACATTTAGCCTCATTACCTTTAACCTCTCCTGTTTTTTCAGGACAATAATAACCTTCTCTATCTGAAATACAATAGTTTTCAAATGTTGAACTTAACCCTCCTTGTCCTGTGTGAACTTTAAATAATGTATCTAAATCAATATAATTCCCATCTCCAAATCCAAAATAATCTTCTTCAGGAGAAATTAGCCCATATCCGGGAATAGCATAACATCCTCCTTGAAAACATCTTTGAACAGCGTCGTTATTTGAATTTAAATCACAAGTAGGATTATCCATAAAATTATCTCTTTTAATAAATATGTGGGTTTCATAGGAAGCTGTTTCTTGAACATTTCCTAATGAAGAACAAATAGACCCTCCTGAAATCTCTTCTTCACTTACATTTCCTGTACTTTCAGACCCCCAAAAATCAAAACCTGGAGCAAAAGCAGGAACACAAGAACCTTGCTCATCTTGATTTCTATCTTTATCTGTTGTTACAATTTGACCATCAAATCTATATCCTGGAACCCAGTCACAAAAAATAGATTTTTCACAAAGAGGTTCATCTAAATAACTAAAACAATCTCTCCAAGTATTTACCCAACACTGAGCAACTTTAAATTCTTCTGCTTCTAAACCCATATCTGACTGAACACAAACTTCATTTCTAAAATCTTTACATGGTTCGATAATAACTTCTCCATCCATACACATTAATCTATAAAATCTACTTCCAGGTAAATTATATTTATTGGTGTTTGAATTTTTCTTTTCAAAATTAGGTTCTCTAAAAGCAGAGGTTTGATTTGTTACATTTATTCCTGGATAAACTCCTTTTGATTGAGCACACCAGCTTTCACCATGTTGATAAGTTTCTTCTTCTCCATCTCCATCAGTATCATAATAACAACTTAATTCTGCGCAAACATTATCTCCATACTCGGGCTTATTGGGCATTCCTTTTTTTCCTGCACGATGTTCTCTACAAATAGTTCCATCAACATAAGAACAATCCCCACATGCAGAAGAACCTGGATTTAATGTGCAAGAAGGTTCTTGAACCTTTGTCCAATAATCTTGTATTTGTGCATTCCATTCATTAGGATTTTTAGAGTACATAGACTCATCATAAACATTTGCTAAATTCCCACAAGAATCTATAAAATAAACTTTATCGTCTTTACAAATAGTATTTCCTGTTTTAGCACAATTTGTTGCTAATTCTGGAGCAGTACATAAAAAATTCTCATAAAATTCTTTTCCAGAAGCTAAACAAGCTTCTTTTGTGGTAAATGCACAATCTCTTGTGGTTTGATTTTCATCACTAACACATGCTCCTAAAGTTCCAAGCGAGGCCATGTCATAACAAGTAAATTCATCTGTTACATCTTGTCTAAAATTAACATCCACACTATATACTGTTGCTAATTGTTTACATTCTGTTTGAGTTGTAAAGCTGGCATATTCTCCAAATAAACAACATCCGTTTTGACATACTGAAATTTCGTCTTTTGGCAAGTCATTCCATAATCCTCCTTCAGCTTCACATAAATTTTTTGGTGTATTTGGCATACAAGAACCTTTGTTCTCGTCGATACAAGTTCCTAAAGTACAGGGAGTATAACTATCGCAACTTGTTGGGGCAATTGTTGTGTCACATTGATCTTGAGTTGTTCTTTGACACCACGCCCCATTTTTTAATGTTTCACAACAACCTTCTTCTGCAGAAACAATTCCAAAAGTAGAAACTAATAAGAGGGAAATACAGATAAAAAATAATATTCTCTTTTTCATTTTATATTTTTATAAGCATTTTTTCTATGTTTAATTGACCGAATTATTAATTCATCCTCTTTTTTAGAATAATCTGCGAAAATCCTATAGTCTCCAAATCTTAATTTATATGCATCTATATTTACTAAAGATTTTAAATAATGTAAAGGATTTTGTTTAATAATATTTATCTTTTTAAGAATTCTTTTTTTATCTAATTTTTCTAATTTTCTTAAGAATGTGATTGCATTTTTATCCCAAATAATTTTAGTCATCTTGGAATTCATCCATAACATCTTCATGAGAAATAAATTCTTCTTTTGGAAGTTTCCTAGATTTTTCAATTTCTAAAACAACTTCATCTGAAACTTCTAAATCTTCTTCTAACATCATATTTTTCATTTCTTCTACAGTTTTCCTTAAAGCAAGAACTTCTTGTCCTACCCTATTTATGTCCATTTGTTCCATCTTTTTATCAATTTTTAAAGATATTTAAGCTTTTTCCTCCTTTTTTAAATTTATATAATTTCATAAAATTCTTACCTCTTCTGTTAAAATCCTTTTTTTAAGATGAGGACTAATTCCTTTGTAAGTTAACAAATCTACTTGTTTATTTAGTTTTTTTTGAAGTGCTATCTCGATTTTGACTACATCTAACAAACTTCCTCTTACTTCAATTAAAATATCAATATCACTATTTTTCTTTTGTTCTCCACGAGCATAGCTGCCAAAAACCCCTGCTTTTTTTACTTTATATTCTTTCAAGATTGGAATAATCTTTCTTTTAATATTTAAAATTTCTTTTTTCATTTTATATTCCTGGTGGGAAAGCTAAACTTCTTGATGCAAATTGAAATTTCTCTTTTGTTTTTTTGTTTGTTAAAATGTAAACTGTTGATTCGTCTGTTTGTTTTATTTTTTCTGCTTTAAGGTCTGGAAAAAACATCATGTAAACCCACATATCTGCATCACCAATACTTGATTCCCACTCAACGATGTTTGTAGCAGTTTCTAAAAGTTCATAAAGATTATTGTTCAAAATCACATTAAATGATTTGTGAGTTTCTATTGAATTTTTAGTTACAGAAATTTCATAATCTAAAAATCTTAAAACAGTTGTACTTGGGAAAATTTCTGTTTTTAATGTTCCTTTTTTAGCTGAAACAGAATAGGATTTGCTTTCATATTTTTCTATTAAAGAATTCCAACATTCATTTGCTTTAAGAGAAATATTTTCAGTAATATCTTTTTCAATAGAGTTTTGTAAAAATGGTTTTTGAACTGTACAAAGTTTGTAGTTTTGATTTGTATAACAAAGATAATTTAATTTCTGATCTTCATATAAATAATAGTTTGTTGGTTCTAATTCTCCTCCTTGTTCAGAAATTGTTTTAGTTATTTGTTGTAAATCATTTTCAAGACAATTTTGTAAATATCTTTCTGGATTTTCAATATCAAATCCTGTAGTTGCTTTAAGTTTTGGATAAAATGCAAAAATCAAAACACCGATGACAACTATTACTATTGCAATAATAATAAATAATGTAACTTGCCCTCTTTTATTTTTTTCCATTTTGATCATTTTTATGAAAAAGATACCGCAGTAAAATGAGGACTTAACCAAAATCTTTGATTTTGAGTTTTACCCTTATCATCTCTCATAAATTATATAAGAAAAGCCTATTTATAAATTTTAATAAACTGTTAATATTAAAGGCCTAACATTGATGGACGATAATGATGCTCAAATAATCTGCTCTAATTCCAAAAGAAGTGTTATAAAACTAATAAACCCCAATAAATTAACTAGAAAAAGAATCTGAGCCTCGGACAACAATTGAGCAAACATATTCATTATTTACAATTGGTTGATTACCATATTTATCTCTACATTTGACATACATATCTATTTCAGTATCCCAATCTAAGAAGTGTTCTAATCCTTCTTCTGAACTTTGTATTTCTGTTCCATCTTCAAAAAGATATCCGCATCCTCCGAGAATTGAATAAACACATTCAGCAGGCTCGTTTGTAATTATTTTTAATTTTCCTGTTTCATAATAAACTCTTGAAACCTCCGGGGCAATTACATCTTTTCTTAAGGTAAATCTTACTAAATCATTTGCAATATTTCCAGCAATATCTTTGCACTGAATAGGTATTTCATAGATTATTCCTGTATTGTTTGCATCTAACCAAACACTTTGGGTACTTTCTGTTGTCCCTGTCTCAATAAAATCAACAAAACCCAAACCATTTAAGTCATAGGAACAAGTTGCTTGTCCTTCTAATGCTCCTGCAGAAGTTTTTACTTTAAGTTCAACTTGAACAACATCTGTATTGTCCTCGATAATTGAATTATTTGGTTTATTATTTATTAAAATTTCATCTATTTGTAAGGGGGGTGCACCAAGAATAGTTAAAACATATGGTTGATCATTTGCATTTCTCAAATAAGCTTCTTCTCCAACTAACCAAGGCTGATCCCTACACTTAATAAAATAATTTGTATGATCTTGATTTTGGATTCCAGTTATTGTTCCATTGCACCCATGTTGAAGACTATTATTGTTAAAAGTTTCTGAATAATTTTGAGAACACCAAGTCATATTATTTGACATTGAATCATATTCTAAATCTTGAAAATCCCATTTACAATCTGCAGATTTGCTAGTATAAATCTCAAAAAATCTTTCAGTAGTGTTATAACTAACATAAGCAGGATTTGTAGTAAAACTTGTTCCCTCAATTATTGGGGGATTTAAGTCAGGTCCTGCTTCTACACAAAACTCAATTAAAAAATTAACAAGATTTGCATTTCCATTTGTGTCTTCACACCTAAAATAAAATCTATTATCATAACTATCATCTTCAATTACTATACCCAATGTACTAAGTGCACTTGCACTTGGAAATGCTGAAGAAGGTAAAAAGATTGTGTGATTATATGCTGGAATTGATCCTTGTTCTGTTTCAAATCTCATAGAATCATAATTTGGTTGTCTTTCAACATCTGACTTACAAACAGCAGGGCCGTCTGTATAAATTCCTAAAGTTAAATTCTTAAAAGGTTCTAAGCAGTGATTATCCCCTTCTTCATAAATTACAAAAACACCTTTTTCAGGAGGAGCTATTGCATTATTTACACTAAAAGAATAGCCTTCTCTTAAATAAGAATCATCTGCGAAAATTATTGGGGGGGTAATATCTGTAGGATCATCTTCTACACAAAGACCTGATTCTTGTTGATTGTTTATCCACTCGCATTTTTGCCCAAGTGAATGACACTGATATTCACTACAACCATACCTTAAATCATTACATTTAAGACAGTTATCTCCTCCTGAAGGAGGTTGCCATATATTTACAACATAAGTAAAAATCTCTGCTGAATCTGCTTGGAAAACACCTGCTACCCAACTAATTACTAATATCGCTAACGGAATACCTACAATAGTGGCTATAATTATCACTCCTGAAACTAATTCAAACATAGAAAATTCTGTGTCTGAAGAAATAGAAGTATCTACTATAAACAAAACTAAGAAAACAATCATTATAATTGCAATTGCTTTAATAATTTGAGAAGTTTGCTTTCTTCTTTCTTGTTCTTGTTTTTTAATAAATTTGTATTTTTTCTTTTTCATTTTTCAATTTTTTATATTGTACTATAAAAATCCTCTACTAATTCAAAATCTCTTTCATAAACTTTTTGTACATCAAAGGTTTTTTTCTCGCTTCCACTTGCTTTTATTGTTTTATATATAGCAAAAACACTTTCTAAATCTGAATCTAAATCTTCGAGATTTTCCATAAAAATTCCAGGTTTATATCCACAATCTCCTAAAGATCTTGCTCGGTCCTTTATTGAATACATCCACCCATCATGCCTAAAAAATAAAGGCATTTCTTTTCTTAGATCTTCTTTTTTTGCACAATCAGCTTGACTTCCTATAACAGGGCCTACTTTATCTTCACAATAATATGCTTTTCTTTCTGAAAGACAAGTTTCTCCAAGGTTTTCTCCAAGAACTCTTCTTCCTTTATGTAGATTAAGTAACTCTTCAATCTTAAAATAAGCTTCATTATACTCTTGTCTTCCATAGGTTGGAATAATATAGCAATTATCTGCGCAATCTGAAGTATGATCAAAGTTTTTATCAAGCCCACTAGTATCACAAAGAGGCCTATCTAAAAAATTATCTCTTATTCTTGTCCAAGCTGTTTCATATTTAACTACTTCTCCAAAACTTGCTAATGAACAAATAGATTCTTCTGGAATTTCTTCTCCTTCAGAATATCTAAGCTTTAATCCTGGTGCAAACAAGGGAACACAAGACCCTTGATTTTCCTCATCTCTATCATGAATAGTATTTACTTTTTGATTATCAAACCTATATCCATAAATCCATTTGCAAAAAAGATCTTCTTCACAAGAAGTTTTATCTCCACGATCCATACAAGAATCAAAATTATTTTCAATACATTTAGCATTTTTAAAATTTCCTGTTTCAGAGCCCATTGTGGATTCCATACAAATTTCTTGTCTAAAATCTGCACAAGAATCCTCATAAACTTTCCCATCAATACAAGATAACATAGTGTATCTACTTCCAGGAAGATTGTAATCGTTATAAGAGTCTTGAAAAGTTTGCTTAAAATTATTTTCAGAAACTCCCACTTGGAAATTTGTCAAAGTTTCTCTTGTTGCATTTGTAAACTTTGCTGTTTCACCTGTAATGCCAATATGGTGCAATGTTCCTTTTGTTTCTGCACACCACCTTTCACCATGCAAATATAATTTTTCTTGAGTAAAAGAGTTATCATCAGTATCATAATAACAATCCATGCTTGCACAAACATTATTTCCAACATTTGGTTTTTCAATTCCATTATTTGCTTTATTTTGCTTGGCTTCATCATAAGACCTGCAAATGGTTCCTTGAATTTCATCACAATTACCACAAGAAGAAGAAAAACCCTTATTAGAATCAATTTCACATGATTCACTTGGTTTTTTAATATATGTCCAATAATCTTTCATTAAAGAATTCCAACCATTTAAATTCTCAGAGTACATTGATTTATCGTATATATTTGCAATATTTCCACAAGTATCTGTGAAATAAACTTTCCCTCTAAGACAAGTTGTTTCTTTAGATTTAGCGCAATCGGTTGCTAATTGAGGGGCAGTACATAATAAATCTGCTCTAGAAGGACTTCCCCCTACCCCTAGGCAATCTTGTTTACTCATTCTAACACAATTTCGAGAATATCCATTTTCCAAAACACAAGCAACTTCTTCATTTCCACTAGATAGACCTGTACAAATAGCTTCATCTGTAATGCTTGCATCAAAATTAACATTTACATTATAGGTGGTTGCAATAACTTTACACTCTACATACTTTACAAAATCTGTTGAATCTCCATAAAAACAGCAACCTTTTCTACAAACATTTACTCCATTAACTACAACATTGTCTTTAGGTTGATCATACCATTCATCTCCTTTGCTTTCACAATAAACTTTATAAACTCCTGAGGAACATTCTCCTGAAACCTCACTAACACAAGTTCCTTTCTTACAAGGAGTATAAGTAGCACAGGTTGTTGAAATTTGAGATCCTGGAGAACACTCATTATCAGGGAGATCGTCTTGACACCATTTCCCTTCAAGAGGTTCAATACAACAAGTTTCTGCAGAAATAAAATTTAGAGCAAGAACTAGAAACAATACTACAAACACCAAAAAGAATATTCTTTTTTTCATTTTTATACTCCGGGTTGAGGCACTAAACTTCTTGAAGCAAATTGAAACACTTCATTTGTTTTTTTATTTTTAATAATATAAATATTTGTTCCATCACTATATCCTGGGCCGGTTATTTCTAAGTTACTATTATCCATCATATATTGAGTTTTATCTGCTTGCCCAAAATTAACCTCATCTTCTAATATGTCTGAACTAATTCCTAAAAGTTCATAAAGATTGCTGTTCAAAAGTATATTGAATGAGGTGTATTTTTCTGTTGAATCTTTTGCTATAGTAAGTTCATAATTTAATAATTCTAATCTAATCTCTTTAGGCAAAATCTTTGTTTCTATTTTTCCAAGAGATTTTCTCAAAGTAGTTGAATAGAATTTTGATTTATAATTTTCTTCTAAAGAATCAAAACAATTATCTATTGTTAATTTAATATTCTCTGTGATTTCTTGTTGAAAAGAATCTACTAAAAAAGCAGGGTATCTTGAACCAGCTTCATTATAATTTTCAGTGTAACATAAATATTGTAATTCTGTTTGGTCGTAAAAAGCATAATTTGAAGGACTTAAACTTCCTCCTTGTTTAGATATTGTTTTTACTAAACCTCTCAAATCATCTCCCACACAATCTTGTAAAAATGCTTCGGGATTTTCAACACTAAATCCTGTAGTTGCTTTAAGTTTTGGATAAAATGCAAAAATCAAAACACCGATGACAACTATTACTATTGCAATAATAATAAATAATGTAACTTGCCCCTTTTTACCCTTATCATCTCTCATTTATTAAATAAGAAATATTTATTTATAAATATTCCATTAATCTTCTTAATCTTCTGTTTCTTTTCTTGGAGCTAAAATAAAACTTAAATTTAAATCATCTTTTTTTAAATCTATTTTAAGAGGATGATCTTGTGCAAAATTTAAAATTGTCTTTGGAAATAATTTTGATCCTTTAGCAAATTTTTGTAAATATTCTAAACTATATCTTGCTGCACAATTTTCTGCTTTTATTGATGCTTCATCTGAAGAAAATTCAGATCTTGCAGAATTTAATTCTTTAGCTTCTATGAAAAACTTTCCTTCTTGAACAATAAAAGAACAAGCATCTGAAACAATTGCACAATCTTCAATTGACTCTATGAAGTCTTGGGATTCTAATTCTACTACTGAAGAAAATTCCCAACTCGGAAGTTCTTTATCTTCTGTTTCAATTTCAATTAAGTTTAGATTAAATGTTCTTTTTATTCTATCTTCTATTCTTATTTCTAAACAATTTTCTTTTTTTTCTAAAGTTAAAGAACTTTTTACCCCACATCTCTTTAAAATCTTCTTTAAATTTTCTAAATTAACTCCTAAAGAATCTTCTCCTGCCTCATAAACTACAAAGGCAGATTTTGGGATTCTAAAATGAACCATTGAAACATTTGCAGGGTCAATTGCAGTTATACTCATTCCAAACTCACTAAACTTTAGTCTTACCTCTAAAACTAATTCTGCAATCAAATCTATTGATTTTGAAAATAATGTAGGGTTTTCTAATTTAACTAGCATTTTAATGTAAAAACTTCTTGTTTTTTAAGTATTTATATTGTTATGATATAATAACAAAGTAATTATATAAATCTTTTAAGTTATTCTAAGGTATGGTAGAAGACTCTATTAAAAAGAAAAGGATAGAAAGCATTAGGTATTTATATTATTCAAAGCCAGAGGTTCAAAAAGCAATCTTTGAATACTGTAAAAATCGTGAGACAGTGCCACGATATTTTGAGGGTTTTGGAAAAAGACCAGATAATCTACAATATATTGGGGATATTTTTGAATTAGTTAAAAAAGGTGCAACTTCTTTTCATTGTTCTGAAGAAATTTGGGAAGACCCTCTTAGAATTTCTATGGATATGGATGAAGAAGAATTTAACAATCTTAGAACAGGATGGGATTTAGTAATTGATATTGATTGTAAATATTTTGATTATGCTAAATTAGCTGCTCAAGCTGTAATTGAAACCTTGAAAAGATTTGGGATTGAAAATGTGGGGTTGAAATTTAGTGGGAATAAAGGTTTTCATATTGTGGTGCCCTGGAAAGCTTTTCCAAAAGAAATTAATGGAATTCCTACAGAGAGATTCTTTCCAGACCTTCCAAGAAAATTAATTGAATTTTTAAGAAATTATTCTGAAAAAGTGTTTAAAGAATCTCTTCCAGAAGATTTTTATGCTCAATTTAAAAATGCTAAAATAAAAAGAGGCATTAAATGTAAAAATTGTAATGAGCTTGCAGATATTTATGAAAGAATTGATTTGCATTGTAATTTTTGTAAAATTGGAGAAATGAAAAAAGTCTCAAAAGATTTTGTGAGAGAAAAATATTTTTGTCCAGAATGTAAAAGAGAAATGATTCAAAAAAGTAAACTTGAAATTTATGAATGTAAAAAATGTAATTTGGATTCAACAAAAAATCCTGATAAATTCTCTTCAACAGAAGAAATTGATTTATTTGGATTAATGGGTTTAGATTTTATTTTAATCTCTCCCCGACATTTATTTAGATCTCCTTATTCTCTTCATGAAAAAACAGGTTTATCTAGTGTAGTATTAACTCAATCTGAACTAAAAGACTTTGAACCTAAACAAGCAAATCCTTTAGATGTTCGAATTAGAAGTTTCTCACCAGAACCAAAAGAAAATGAGGCACAAGAATTAATTATTGAAGCCTTAGATTGGTATAAAAATAGAGAAATTTCAGAAGGAAAAGATGAAAAGAAAATTACTGGAAAATATGCAAACTTTAAGCCAATAAAAGTAAACAATCTAATGGAAGATCAATTTCCTCCTTGCATTCAAAATATCTTAAAAGGTCTTGAAGATGGTAAAAAAAGAAGTTTGTTTGTTTTAATAAATATTTTTAGATCTGTTGGAATGGAAAAACAGGAAATGGGAAAAAAGATCTTTGAATGGAATCAGAAAAATAAACCTCCTTTAAAAAAAGGATATATTGATGGGCAATTAAAATGGACTTAT
>Ga0075125_10001367_pt1 | contig 11733 bp, 17 predicted proteins | sample AntAceMetag02UKN_FD_69810 | JGI IMG/M metagenome (GOLD analysis project Ga0075125, IMG submission 69810) | Saline lake microbial communities from Ace Lake, Antarctica - Antarctic Ace Lake Metagenome 02UKN | ecosystem: Environmental > Aquatic > Non-marine Saline and Alkaline > Saline | place... | reverse complement strand
CATTCTTGTAGATTCCAGTGGCGACTTGATTTACGATGGTTATCCTCTCTTTACTCTGACTGGTAATGCTAGGTCTAGTATGGGTGGAGAAACTTATTTTAATTCTGGTGGAGCTTTGGATCTGGATGCTACTAATTTACAGGCTGTTTACCAAGCAATGACAGCAACTAACAACAGAGATGAAAAGGACGATGAAATAATTATCGAACCTAATATCTTGCTTATACCGCCTGGGTTGAAGTTTATAGCGGATGAACTGTTGCAGTATGAGAAGCAGAATACTGACTTCATGCTTTATAAGGATAAACCTTCTATAGCACTTGCTGGTAAAATTACTCCGGTTGTCTGGCCTAGACTTACTGATACAGATGCTTGGTTCTTACTTGAAAAACAGAAGGGACTTATAGCTCTTAATCGTATGGAAGAGCAGATTGATTTCTATAAGGATAATGAAACTAAAGCTTACGTAGCTTCTATTCTCGTAAGGTTTGGTGGTTATGTGAATAACTGGCGTTATATGTATGGAAGCAATTTGGCAACTTCTGCTTAATTGAAGTTAGTTTAACAATTGGGGGTGCTATAGAAGCACCCCCTCTTCAAATTATTAGTAAGGGAGTATTAAATGAAAAAGTATGAAATTTCCCCCGCTGCAAAAGTAGCACTTAAGAAAACAACTTATACAATTGATGATATCGCAGATCCACCTAATAATGGTACAAAGTATACTAGAGCAGAAGTTATTAATTTTATTAAAGATATGAAGGCTATGATAGTTGAAAAAGGTTTAGGTGAGTTTAGTGTATCTAATGGTCCTATGCATGAAGGTGATAGTATACTAGATGAACTTACTCTTGATACTTCTGAAGTTGCTTCACATGCAGTTGATCTTGATGAACCTAATACTATTGTTGAAACTTTTGATCCTATTAAACCTACTGACATTGATTCTGATGTTGATATTTTTGATCCTGCTAATATTGATATTGATCATATAGAAGCAAATAGTATTCTTAAAACAAATACTAAAGAATTTTATTGGTCTGATAGAGCACAAGCTAATAGGTTAATAGCTACTGGTGATTGGATATTAATAGAAGTACGTAAGGTAGCAAGAGCAATTCATGGTAAGCATAAGATTATGATTTTACAGAGGACTAATTAAATGTCATTAGATGTTACAGTTGCTGGTGCGTCAAGTAATGCATATGTTACTATTGCTGAAGTAACTGCTGCTTTAATAGGAGTTGCATCTACAAAATGGGATGAGGTTGCTACTATAGAGAAGCGAGAAGGTTATATTAAGTATGCAACTAACTTAATAGATATGCAGCATTATCGTATAGGATCTTATGATCTTGATACCCCACAAGCACTTAAATTTCCTTTAGAAAATCAATACACCCTAAATGATTCTGGTGAAGAAGTTCCTTTTCTTACTCCTACTCTTAAGCAAGCTTGTATATCTCAAGTAGATGCCTTACTTGTAGGTGTATCTAAGCAAGCTTTGGAATATAGAAATAAAGGAGTTAAGTCTATGAGTATGGGATTAGGTTCTACAGTATCTTTTAATTCTAATCCTATTACTGCTAAGGAACTCTTATGTGCAGAGACACGTATCTTACTTGGAAGTTATCTTGCTCAATCTGGAACTGGATTTAGGATAGGTCGGACTTAATATTTGGAGACTTGATTTATTATGGTTGCTAATCATGATGATAATATAGATCTAGTTACAATAATTCCCTATTTAGAAAATAAACATCTAGGAGCTGCATATAATAAAGCAATGGAACAATCTGTTAAGGATTGGGTACTCTTTATAGACCATGATGTTTTCCTAGTAAATCCTGATTGGTATCATTTATGTATCAATGCTATAAGAACAGTAGGACATGAAGCAGGTTGGATTACAGCTAAAACAAATAGGATAACTTCAAAATGTTTACACCAAAGAAGAACAGATGCACCTAAGTCTGATAACTTGGTAGAGCATGGAGAATTTAGTCAACAGATCTACAGAGAAAATGGAAAGAGTCTTGTTGATATTACATCACAAGCAAAGTTAATTCCTCTTAGTGGCTTTTTCATTTTAACACATAAAGAAGCTTGGAAAAAGATAGGGGGTTGTCAAAGAGGATTTTTAGGTGTAGACAACGCTTATTGTGAAGCACTTATTAAAGCTGAGTACAAAATCTATTTAATGTCTGGACTTTATGTTTATCATCGTTATAACAGAGATTGGAAGGTAAAATGAAGAAACCATTAGTAATATTAATATCGCAATCAGATTGGGCTAATGTAGGTTGTACTTTTGCAAAGTGTTTAAATGCAGTAGGAGTAGATGCTTTTTCATATACAAAACATTTACATGCATTTGAATACCCAAATCAATCTATTAAATATAAAAATATAAAAGAAGTTGAGGATAAAGCAAAACAGGCTGATGCTATTATTTGGATGCATTCACTTTATACTCCATTAGATATTGATTTCACAGGGAAAAAACTAGCTGTGTTTAATGGTGGAACACAGTACCGAAAAAATCCTAATAAAACAAATAGATTTTTTAATCCAATAGTGGATGTAACTTTTACTCAAACAGCAGAATTACTTGATAAAGGTGCAAAAAATGAAATCTGGTTACTTCCTGCTGTAGATATAGGAAGTATTGAACCAAATTTTACTATAGGAGAAAAATTAGTAGTTGGACATTTTCCAAGTAATAGGAATAATGATTTAATAATAAAGGGTTCTAGTGTAATTAATAATGTTATGAAAGAATTTAAAGATAAAGTTGATTATAGATTTTCAAGTAAGATTATACCTTGGAAGGAAAATCTTGCTAGGATGAATAGTTGTGATATTTATATAGAATCTTTGAAATTTACGGCTGATTGGGGAGTAACTTCTTTAGAAGCATCAGCTTTAGGTAATATAGTTATTACTGATTTTAGATATGGAATTGAGCGGTATAAAAAAGAATATGGTAAATGTGCTTTACAGGTGGCTAATACACCAGAAGAACTTTCTATCGTTATAAACAGGCTTTTAGATATACCAAATAATTATCTATTACGATTAAAAGAACAAACAAGAGAGTGGGCAATTAATATACATAGCTTAAAAGCTATAGGAAATAGAATAGTAGAGGGGTTAGAACTGTGAAAAAACAGGCTTTGATTATCTCAGTACATCCTGATGATGAAACAGTAGGTGCTGGATTTTTATTATCTATTTTATCGGAGAAATATGATGTTCATTTAAGAACCTTGGCTGTTGTACCTCATTTTAATATTAGAGCTACTAGACAGTTCACTGTCTCTTCTTTAAAAGAAATTCATGCTAAAGCACTTGTTTTTTATAATTTATGTTCTTCTTATTATATTACAGAAGGTATTTCTTTAGATCAAATGACAAGGCTTTCTCTAACATCTAATATAGATAAACAATTAGAACAAGTAAGGCCTGATATTGTTTTTATTCCTTATATATCCTGGCATCATGATCATTCTATAGCCAGGGAATGTTGTAGAGCTTCCTTGAGAATTGGAAAGCATAGTTCTTCTGTAAAAAGTATTTATGAATATGATTATCCACCTATGTTATTTCCTATTCATGAAGATGGTTATTCTTATATAAAATTAAAGGAAAATCATATGAAAAAGATTAAATCTGCTTTAAAGGTTTATGAAGAAGTATCATTGTTAGATAGTAGTAATAGTTTCTTTTCTGCAAAAGGAATAGAAAAGTTAGCTGAAATAAGAGGAGTAGAAATAGGTGTTAAATATGCTACAAAAGTGAAATTAGTTAGGTCAGATTATGTCTAAATATATAGATAAATCCAGGAATATAGAGATATTTGCAGAAGAATTAATTCTTGGAAAAGATATAATTTTAGAAAATAATATTTCAATTAAAACTAAAGGTATATTCAAACTTGGTGATTATGGTCATCTAGGAAGTAATACTAATATTCGTGGGCGAAATATTATTATTGGTAATAATTTTTATAATAGTTCTGATTTAACTATAGGTGGTGGTGGTAGTATGAATCCTACTGCTAATCTTATTATTGGAGATCGTTGTGTTATGCATAACAACCATCTTAATATTGCTGCACCTATTACAATAGGTAATGATGTAGCTTTTTCACCAGATACAAAGTTTATTACGCATGGATTTTGGCAATCTATATTAGAAGGCTACCCGTCTAAATTAGAAGCTATTACTATAAATGATGGAGTGATTATTGGGCAGGGAAGTATTGTGCTAATGGGTATTACAATAGCACCTAATATTGTTATTGGAGCTGGTTCAGTTATCACCCATGACTTAGTACAATCTAAATCTATTTATGCTGGTAATCCTGCTCGTTTTATACGGGTTATAGTCTCATTACCTGAAGAGGAGCAAATTAAAATTCTTTCTAGGATAGTTGAAAATTATGTTAATATAAGTACCTATCATGGAATCAGTCCAAAAATTTCTATAGCATATCCATATATTTATGTTAATGAATTTACTATTAATATAGAAACTAAGGACTATTTTGGAACAGAGTGTAAGGAAACAGATGATTTTAGGGATTATTTACGCAAATGGGGTATAAAGATTTATACTGAACGACCTTTTAAGAGCTACTTTACTTTTTAGGAACATAAAATAATAGGAGAATAATGATGCCAACTAGTAAACCAAGGGGAACTGAATTTGTATGTAATAAGATTATAGAACTCAAACCCAAATCAGTGTTAGATGTTGGAATAGGATTTGGGAGATATGGGTTTCTAGCCAGGGAATTTGTTGAGCTATGGGTTTATAGGGATTATTTTAAGAGAGAGGGACGTATAGATGGTATAGAAGCCTTTGAGCCTTATATAAAGGATTGGCATAAAACAATTTATGATAATATTTACATAGGAGATGTTTTGGATGTTATAGATACTCTGGACCATTACGATTTGATTATCTGTGGTGATATGTTGGAACATTTGGTCAAGGAGAGAGGAATAATTCTTCTTACTAAGATCAAGTCCCATTGCAAAAACAGTATCACTATTCTTCCTGTGAAGGTTTTGAAGCAAGGTGCTGGTTATGGGAATGAATACGAAAGGCATCTATCACAATGGTCAGTGAAAGAGCTTAGTAAATTCGGAAAGGTTGTAGAACAAAATGGTGGATACATAGTTTTTAATTAAATAGGGGAATGATATGAATATAACGGCTATTTTCTCAACTTTCAATGAAATGCAGTCTCTTCCTTATGTAATAGAGAATTATAAACAGGAAGGTATAAATTTCTTTGTTATTGATAATTATTCTACAGATGGTACTTGGGAATATTTACAAGATAATAATATACCATCAGAACAAATAAATACTAATGGAACCTTTAATTTAAGATTATTACAACGAGCTATGGAACGAAATATTAAAAGAATTAATCCTGATTGGGCTATAATGACAGGAGGTGATATCTTTATTCACTCTGAATTTCCTCTAATAGAAATGGTTAAGGATTTAGATTATAAAGGATATACACTTATAAATCTAAATGAGTTAAAGTTCTGTTATACAGGAGAAGAAAGATTAGATAAAGATCCACATGATGTTTATTATTATTATCAGTTTAATGGAATACAACCCCGTTTACATAGTATGAAAGACTTTTTAGGTTATAATGGAGATTCGATTATAAGGAAAAATAATAATAAGAATTCTATTACAGCATCTAATATTTGTTCTTTCCATTATTCTAATATGAAGTCTAAGGAACAAAGGATTGAAACTTTGGCACGTAGAAGATTAGCTTGGAATTCAGGTTTAGATAAAAATTGGGGAAATCATTTTTTAAAGCATGAAAAACAAGATTGGTTTTGGACTAAAGAAGAAGTAGAGGACATTAGGTTAACACCTTATTGGAATATCTACCAAGCAGAACAGAATAGAAGATAATAGTATGAGTATAGAAATAGAAAGTCCGTATGAAGTTATAGAAGTATTGTTTGAAAGAAATTATCCAGGTTATATTTATCGTAGGGAATTGATCGAATCTTCTTTTGGTGATAATGACATTCTGGAAATGATTAACTGTTATTCATCTGATACAGGTCATTGGATTGGTAATGCAAAAGATGCAAGACTTCTTTGCAAAAAACGTGGAATAAGAAACCTTCAAAAGATAGATCCTACAAATTGTGTTTGTTCTATAGGATTTAATGAGAAAGAGCAAAAATGGTATGGGTGGTCACATAGAGCTATTTTTGGATTTGGCATAGGTTCTAAGGTTAAAAAAGGTGATTGTGCATATGAACCAAATAATAAAGAAAATTTTATTGAGGATGCTAGAAACTTTTGGGTAGATGGTAATTCTTATGATGTAGTAGTTGAAAGAGATGTTGAAGATCCATATAAAGATCAAGATGGTTTAGGTGTTTGTATACATACAAATATTAAACAAGATAAAACAGGTAAAATATTATCAGGTGAACATTGGGAACCTTACCCTACTAAATGGGGTAAAGGTGAATGGGTAGCTAAAACACTAGATGATGCAAAACAGATAGCTATAGATTTCTCTAAAGGAGTTTCTTAATGAAGTATGATTATCTATTAGATATTATTGTGGTAACATATCAACAGGATGCTTGTCTGAGATGTCTAATTAATTCTTTTCAGGCACAAACAAATCCTTATTGGAAGATGCATATTATACATGATGGTATGAATACTAAGTTTTTAGACCTCATGTTAGGTTTAAATGGAAAAGATCGTAGGCTTACTTGGTCTATTACAGATACTCGTTCTAATGATTATGGTCACTCTTTAAGGCAATTAGGTATAAAGAAATTGGGTAATTCTAAATATACTTTAATTACTAATGGTGATAATTACTATGTACCTATATTTATAGAAAAGATGTGTACTGGTGAAGCAGATCTTGTTTATTGTGATATGTTACATAATCATAAAGAGTATAAAGGATATTTGAAGTCAGAACTAAAACGTAAGTTTATTGATTGTGGTTCTGTTGTTGTAAAGACTTCTTTAACAAAGGAAATTGGTTGGAATAGTTTAGAATATGCAGCCGATTGGTTCTATATTTCTGAAGTTCTTGAGCATACTAAAAATACAAAGAAAGTAGATCAATGCTTATTTGTTCATAATTAATACCTAATTCATAAAATACTTGACATTATTGCTATTTTTAGTATAAACTTTTATATAGGAGATAGTGATAATGTTAACTAATAAAGAATCTGTTTATTTAGTTTATGATAATACTGTAGATTTAGTATTAACTTCTAATGATAAACCTGTAAATCTAACTGACGTTACTAGGATGACTATAGCATTTGGAGATTTAACTATTGATAGTACATCTAGTTCTGATGTTTTTGATTGGTCAGAAGGTGATGGAAAATTAAGTTTAGCCTTAGGACAAGAAGCTATTCCAGTAGCTAATTACCTAGCAAGATTAATTGTATATGATTCTAGTAATACTAATGGTATTGTTTGGGGAAATGTTCCAATTAGAGTGAAGGAGTAATTCATGTTTGGACCTCTCTTTAACTCAAAACCAATTGATATAAAAAGAATTAATAGGGATGGTTATGGTGATGCTGAAGTTTTTTATCGTTATACAAAAGTTCCTTGTCAATTTCGTAGAGGTGTTGCTTTATCTTATAAAGGCGAAGTTGTTGATATTAAAGTTATAGCTAATGTTATTATTCCACCAGAATATTCAGAAGTAGAAGTAGATGATATAATTGTATATGGTACTGTATCTTATGTAATTGCTACTATTACAGAACTTACTGATATATTTTCTAATATCATGGGATGGAAAATTCAGGTAAAAAGTTATGGGTAGAATTAAAATTGATATTTTTCCTTATAAGAATAAATCTATTCAAAAGCACCTACAATCTGATATTAAAACAGCAACTAAGGGAGCAACTACTTATAAAAGTAAGACTGCTGGTGGTAGGGGTATTGTAGCAGTAACTATTGAGAACTATATGCAAGCTGCTGTTGGTACTACACCTGATATTCGTGCTGGTTATTTAAAAGGTGATAAAAGTATGCCTTCAAGAATCAGTGGTGGTATGCGTACTAACTTCCAACAGGCTTTTTATGATATTCTTGATTTGAGTATAAAGAACTTTTCTTATATTTTAGCTACAAGTGCTGCAAAGCAAATGTACTTAGTTCTTTGTAATGCTACTGAGAATGCACCTTTCTGGGATGAATCACTTGTTAAAAAGAAAAGACCTATTAATGAAGGTCCACATTTACGTGAATCAGGTATAGCTTTTGTTGGTGCAAGAGGTTCTGGTAGTCGTAGAATTATTGCTAATGTTAAATCAAATTCAACAGGATCTGCATTAAAAACTCCACCTACTGCAAGTTCAGTAAAATTTTATAAAGATGCTATAGACGTAAACTCATTTCATGGTAGACGACAATTAAACTTTTATGTTGACTTTACCAGAATTACTCCTGAAGGGTTTGATCTTGCAATGTGGATTCATGAGAATTTAGCACAAGCAGGTAAGTACTATCATGGTGATGTAAAGTATCTTTCTAAAGCATTTGCACAAGTAGATCCAGTTACAGCAATGAAGACAGATTTTAAACGACATTTACAAGATACTACAATATATGGTAAGTTGACAGGTAAAAAGAAACAAGAAATGGATAAAGCAATTGAAGTAGCTATTATTGGAGCACAAGATAAAGCAATCCAAGCTGCTATTAGAAAAAGTGCAAAGGGGGCTTAATGTTAAATTCAGTACTTACTTATATTACAGGATTAACTGTAACATCTACTCCAGTAGTAGCTTTTGGAGATAGCTTTGTTTTTGGTACTAATTGTTTTGTACTTACCTTTCCTAATTTACCAGCTAATGCTGTATTTATATCACCACTTGGTGGTGGAAAACCTTCAACAGTAAATAAGTCTAAAACACCTGGAATGCAACTTATGGTTAGACATATTAATTCACAAGATGGATATTCTACTGCTGATGCTTTTAATACTTTGTTACATAATAACCCTAATGTGATTAATGGTATGTGTTATGCTGATAATTCTATTCCATATTCATTAGGTATAGATGAAACTGGTAATCAGTTGTTTACAGTTAATTTCAGGTTCTTGGAAATAACTACTTGACTTTTCTTTTTATTTTAGTTATCTATTAATTATCTTTCATGTATGGTAAAGAATATTTAGAATGAATTGAATGAATTACAGAATGTAATATAATAAAGGAGGCATACACATGGCTACAGTTGATACCGAAAACTATAGTATTGGAATGCCAGATGTTTATTTTTGTAATACAGCAACTGTTGCGGGTACTGGTACAGTAACCCCCACTACTGCTTTAACTGACTTAGCTTCGATATTAAATGCTGTTGGAACTGATGGTTCTACAGCGGAACGAGCACTTTATTCTCTTGGAAATCTCCCAGAAGCATCTATTGCTCCTGAATATAGTACACTTGATCATTATATTAGTGATAAAGGTACAAGGAAGAAAGACAAAGAGATTGTCACAGAGAAGAATCTGTCTATAACCCTCTCCTCGGATGAATTTAGTATTGAAAACATTCAGCGATTTTTGATGGCTGATACAGATGGAACTGCTTCTGAACTTATGGGAAGTGTTGCTCCTGAAGGAAGTGCTGTTCTTGTTTATGATTCTGATTATGGTAATCCTTTCTTGTTAGCAATTCCCCGTTGTACTTTGACATCAGAAGGTGAATTAGCGTTTGCATCTGAAGACTGGATGGCTAGTGGTATTACTTTAAGTGTACTTTCACTTTCTGGTTTTGATGCTACTACCCTTAACCTTAATGCAGGTATAAATCCACCAGATGGAGTTACAGATGCTCCGTATGGTTATATTCAGTCAGAAAAGGATTTTGGAGATTTTTATAGTACTACAGCGTAATTTGGTTTTATGGGCTGGTCTATGGGCCAGCTCAACTTTTAAAAGGATGGGGTAAATATATGAGTGTTGATAAGAATACAACGGTTAAATCGAATAAAGGTACAAAACCAGAAGTAGTTACTAACAAGAAAAAGGCAGCTAAGAAAAAGACTGATACTGAAATTCTTTTTCCTGAAGTTACTTTAACTTTATCCTTAGGTACTATTGTAGTTAAACCACTTTCATTTGGTAATTTAATTGATATTTCAGATAATATAGAAAGTGTAGTTGATAGTTTAAAAATACGTGACTTCAAATTAGGTTTAAATGATAATGGTGAATTAGCACTTGGTTTAGAAGACATAGCAACTATTTATGTTTCTGCTAGTAAATCATTACTTCCTATTATGAGTATAGTAACAAATATAGAAGAAGAAAAGCTCAGAGAACTTTCTGTAATAGAAGGTGTCCAGCTTATAGTAACAATAATACAGCAGAACGGAGAAGTATTAAAAACTTTTTTCGACCTGTCCTCGACATCGGGGGCGATAAACCTGAAAAAGGACGAAGACAAAGAAAGCAAAATAAGCAAGTAGTAACAGATAACTTAGGTAATATGTTTGGCACTTTGATCAGGAGTGGACATAAGGAAGTAGATTTAAGATATAATTATACTGTTGATCAAGTTCAATTGTATTACAAGTATGCCACGCAGGATGAATTGTTTACAATTAGGATGAGTGCGATTGCTATGGCTAAAGCTAATTTACTTGCTGCTCCAGTTTCAGATAAGAAGGGTGCTAATAGAGCACAAAAAGATTTCCAGAAATTCTTGGATAGTCTTAATCCAGAAAAAATCGAACAAAGTCGTGTAAAACAGAATAATCAAGCAAAGAATCCATTGGCCTCCTTAAAAGGTTTCACAATGATAGCTGGAGGTAAGTAATGCCGGAAGGTGCTGGAGTTAATGTAGGTTTAGGTCTTGATATTTCCCCTTTTATAGCTGCAAGTGGTCAGCTTAGGGGAAGTATTTCTGGTATCATGCGTTCTATCAATAAGATTACACTTGCATCTGCTATTAAAGGAGATCCTTTCTCTCAACAAGTTAAGTACATGAATGTCTTTTCCAAGAGTTTAGATTCAACTTTCCATACGTTATCTGATCTTGGTATAGCTTTTACTAATGTTGGAACTAAAGGATCAAAAGAAATTAAGAGTATGACAATTACTGTATCTACTCTTATGGATAAATTAGATAAAGCTGTTGCTAACTATAAAAATTTACAGGCACAAGCTACAAAGAAAGTAGCTGATAAAGTTGCAGCTACTGGTATGGGTGAAGGTTATGTACCAGGAACTAAGTTATCAGGTGAGCAAGCTGAAAAATATAATACAGCAGTAAAAGAGGGTATTTTATTAGATAAAGAATTACTTACAGCTCAAAAAGATATTGAGTTAATTGCTAATGAAATAGCTGCTACATATTTAAAAGTTTATAAAAATAAAGCTAAATTAGGAGCACTTACTGAACAAGATAAAGCACAAGTTTTAGTTTTAGCTAAAACAAGAGAAGCTTATGATGCTTTAGATAATAAAATGAAAAGAGTTTATGTTACTTCTTTAGGTTATTCCAAATCCTTGGCAGAAGTAAAAATTAGACTTACTGAAGTAAAAGATAGACTTGGTGTTTTACAGACAATATATCAAAAGGGAATGTTTAAAAAAGATGTTGAAGGTGCTAAAAAATTAAGTGTTGAAATTAAACAATTACAACTTGAATATCAAGAACTAG
>Ga0075125_10001365_pt1 | contig 11740 bp, 20 predicted proteins | sample AntAceMetag02UKN_FD_69810 | JGI IMG/M metagenome (GOLD analysis project Ga0075125, IMG submission 69810) | Saline lake microbial communities from Ace Lake, Antarctica - Antarctic Ace Lake Metagenome 02UKN | ecosystem: Environmental > Aquatic > Non-marine Saline and Alkaline > Saline | place... | reverse complement strand
TAGGATTCGCGATCGTGAAGAACGTATACAATATTTGTATCACCATTAACAAGTGTAACTTCTGCGAGAACTAATTTTCCTCCGTAATCAGGAACAGAAGGACTGGGGGCTACCGTTCCTTGTAAAATAGATATCGTTCCAGTAACTTTTAGGTCAATTTAACAAATCATTCAGAAAATTATGTGGTCTTTCTTCGAGGTAACCTATATGATTGAAATATCAATTGAAACTTATTATCAACAATACCATGTAGACTGTATAGCATCCGGTCAAGAGGTGCTTTCTTATAATGAATGGTTTAAGATGTGGTTAGAAGGTAAACAAAATAATTGTCATATTATTTGGGGTGAGTGAAAGATGAAGATTTTAAAGTCATCACTTTTGATTTTAAGTATATTGTTAAGTATAGGTTTAGGAACCGCTCAAGCAACTGTTGTGCCATGGAAAGCTAATTTTAATAATGTTAAGATATATGGTAATCATATTCAGATATATGTTGAATCTCCGGGGAGTTGGAGTAATCCAAGTATTGATTCATTCAGCGATGTAAGTTGGAAAGGTTCAGCTACCTATGGAGCATATTCAATAGCAGATGGAAGTAATGTGGATAGGATGAATTTATCTTTACATTTTAATTCCTATCCATGTGATTCATTTAATTTTCATTTTCAATCTTGGTATAATCAAGTGATAAAAACGAATGTTGATTATTTATATAATGGAGCAGGTAGGTTTATATTTTCTCCAGGAACATGGAATTCCTCATACATTCCTGAACCTGCGACAGTTTTTATTCTAGGTGTTGGAGGTATTATATTTATTCAGTGGAGGCCCCGAAAATGATTTTAGGAATTGATCCTGGTCTTCAAGGAGCAGTTGTTTGTATAGACAAAGATGGTAAGGTTGAATATACTTATGATATGCCTACTGTATATATTCAAATTGGAAGTAAAACAAAGTCGATTTATGATATAAGTGGTCTTCGTAATATTCTTTCAAAGCTTAATTCAGAAGAAAAGCATGATGTAGTTTATGTGGAAAAGACTCAAGCTCTTCCTCCGGGAATTAGAGTTCAGGCATCTTGGGGACTTGGAAAGTGTGAAGGATTGTTAGAAGGCATGCTCGCAATGAATTATATCTCTTATGAGTTTGTAAAGCCTAAGAAGTGGCAAGCTCATTTTGGAATTACTAAAGCAAAGGGTGATAAGAAAGTACAGTCGTATATGATTGCTTCTCAGTTATTTCCGGAAGCAGTTCTTACTACACCTCGAGGAAGAAAACTTGATGGAAGATCTGATGCTTTACTTATTGCAGAATTCGGACGAAGACATTTACAAGGAGTTTTATAATGAAGATGATTACAAGGAGTTTTATAATGAAGATGATAAAGGTTGAATTAATAGGTAAGGGGGGAACTCCGGGAGGATTTTATTGGATCGTTCCTTCAAAAGTTCATGGTATAGCAGAGGCGATGGTGCCTGGGTCTCTTGCAGGTCCGGATGGGGTTCCTATTTTTGAACATAAAGCTGCTCTTGATTTGGGTAGTAAGATGATTGTAGTAAATCTTACTCCTGAGGAAATGGTTAAGAAAATAGAAGAAAGCGATCAGTGGAAAATTGAAGTGGAAAATCAAATATGATTAAAGATTTAACATTAACTAATTTTCGTAGTCATGAAGATTCAAAGCTGGAATTTTCACCCCATGTAAATATTATTGTGGGGCAATCAGATAGTGGGAAGTCAAATTTAATTCGGGCTTTGAATTGGATCATTCGGAACAGACCTCTTGGTGAGAATGTTATACAGTATGGAACGAATCAGACTCTAGCTCAAATAATTTTAGAGCGGAATAAAGAGTTGTTTGGTATTACAAGGATGAAGCAAAAGAATAGAAATGAATATATTCTTACTTCGAAAGAAGAGGACGCTTCGTTTTCATCATTCGGAAGTTCTCCTCCGGAACCTATTTTGGAAGCTTTAAATTTATCGGATATAAATCTTCAGAAACAAAATGAACAATTCTTTTTAGTATTTGATTCTCCGGGACAGGTAGCTACATATATTCGTTTTATTACAAAGTTAGATGAAGTGGATGGAGTTGTTAAGTTACTTGCAAGTAAGATTCGGGAAGAGAAAAAAAATACAGTTGATTATCAAAGTGATTTGGAAGAAATAGAAGAAGAATTAACTATTCTTGAAGGAATAGATCTTGAAAGGTTAGAGAGAAAGATAGATGAAACTCATACGCTTGTAACATTGAAGAAGAATTTGGAAAGAAAGCAACGAGATTTATTAAGATTGATTGTAGAGTTTGAAGAAATTGAGAAGAATATTATAGTTCTTCCTAGTAATATATCTCAGATTTTTGAGGAGATAGATGGTGTTGTTAATTCTTATCAAAAGAGTTATGATAAGCAAAGATCTTTTTCAACTTTAATAAATGAATTAGAAGTTATTGTACAGCAAGAATTTATTTTTCCTGAAAATTTAGAAATAATTTCTACAGTAAATATTACCATTCAGGAGTATAATAATATAAGAAGAAGCAGTAATGATCTTTTCAATATAATTGAAAAATTAAAGTTAGTTTTAAAAGGAGTTGATCATGATAGTAAGAAGATGAATATAGTAGTGAAAGAAGAAAAAGTACTAATGAATCAATTAGAAGTTTGTCCTTTCTGTGGTGAGATATTAACTAAAGAATCTAAGAGTCATTTGTTAGAAGAAGGGAAGTAAGATGGATAATTTAACCACAAAGAATATACATTTTTATCATCGTTGTTGTGATGGGTTTCAGAAGTGTGGATTTACTGTGGCGAAATCACTTATCTATTCTTATGGTAGTGAGCTTTTAAATTTATCGGATCTTCCTTTGGATACCCGAAAGATTATAATAGATATTCTTTTAGATGAAGATAAGATAAATAAGAGTGCGGATTCTTTAGATATTCAAATTTATAAGATTGATATTGAATTATTGGTATGTATGTTGGAGGGTTCTATAAAAAAGTTTATAGATCATATGAAGGCAGAAAAAACTTTAAAGCAGACTAATATTCAATCTTAAGGAAGATTTATTATGCAATTGGGTATATTAGGTGATTTACATTTAACCAATCGAAAACCTGAGCGAAGGCTTGATGACTATTTCAAAACTCAGATGGACAAATTAGAGCAAGCCTTTGTTATTTTCAGGGAGCATAGATGTGATCATATTATTCAGGTCGGAGATTTTTATGATTCGCCTACAGTAGCTGATAGAGTAAAATCAGTTATGATTAAATTTTTAAGGGAGAAGAAGGAAAAAATATTTTGTGTATGGGGTCAGCATGATGTTACAGGGCATTCGGTATCAACCCTACCAAATAGTCCTATAGCTGTTTTACAAGCTGCAGATGTCGTTAAAATTGTTGATGAGCAGTGGTATACATTAGGTATGAAGGATACGAAGTATGTAGTTATATATGGAGCTTCATTTGGTGAAGAGATTCCGAAACCCTCCGATATAGAATCAACTTATAATATTCTTGTAATTCATAAGATGATAGGAAACAAACCTTTATATCCGGGGCAAGATTTAATAGATCCAAAAAGATTTCTTAAAAAGTACCCCGAATATAATTTGGTATTGGCAGGGGATTATCATTATAGATTTGTTGAGCAGGTGGATCATAGAGTAATTATAAATCCTGGAGCTATTGTTCGAAAGACTATTTCGGAGAATGATTTAGAACATCGTCCGGCTGTTGTAGTATTTGATACAGATACTCAAAGTACTGAAATTATTGAATTGAATGTTAAACCAATAGAAGAGATATTTAATTTTGCTAGAACTGAAAAGAAAGATTCGGCTATATTACTTCAATTTATTCAGAGGTTGAATAATCAGAGTAAAGAAGATATTGGATGGAAGCATCTTCTTATTCAGATATTAAAAGAAAAGTATGCAAGTGATGAAGTAAAGAGAATTATTGATGAATGTTTAGAGGGGATAAAAGATGAGTAATATTTTAAATAGTTTAAAACAAAAGCAGCAGGAGATTGCTCGTTTACAAAAAGAAAAAGCTCGGCAAGAGGGTCAGAGAGATCAACTTCTTTCTCAATTAGAAGAGAAGTTTAATGTAACTACTCTTGAGGATGCTAAAGAAAAATTACAAGGTTTAACTGAAGAGGTTACTAAAAATGAAAAAGCTCTTGAAAAACTTGATAAAGAAATGTCTGAGATTATTTCTAACGCCTCTACATCTGAAAAAATCTCCTCTTAAAATACTTGGTTATGCAGAATTAGAGAAAGATATAATCTCAGGACAATATCGTTGGGTGACTTATGATAAGGAATCTTTAGATAGATTTAGTTATGAACCAGGAGAGCCTATTAATATTTCACCTAATGTAGCAGGAAAATATTCTTATATTCAATTTTGTAAAAAGGATATTTAGAATGAATTTAATTCAATACGAACAATTTTTATCTTCTAAGAGAGCTGTTCAAGAGATACTAATTAAGAAACAAAAAGTTATCGATAAGAAGATTAGCGATTCAAAATCTAGAATGTCTAATTTAGATGAAGCTCTTGATATAATGAATGCTGTTGCTGTATTATCTCAAAGAGAATATAAAGAAATTTATGAGGAGCTTGTTACTCAAGCATTGCAATATGTATTTGATGAGAGTTATTCTTTTGAAATGGTAAGTACTATATCGAGGAATCAACCTGAGATTCAAATGTATGTAATAGAAGATGATAAGAGACATTTATTAAAAGATGACGAGCTTGGTTATGGTGTGATAGATATAGTTTCTCTTACGTTGAGAATTGTGAGTTGGGCTATTCATCATTTCAAAACGGACGGTGTTTTCATTTTGGACGAGCCTCTCAAAAATTTAGATGATCAAAGATTTGAAGCAGTTGATCATATGTTACATCAATTCTCAGAAATGTTATTTCTTCAATTTATTATTGTAACTCAAAGACATAAGTTGGCAGAGATAGGAGATGCTTCGTTTTTGGTAACTAGGCCGGGGAAGGTTAGTAAGGTTGAAAGAATAGTTTAAGGAAGGATTTTATATGGATTTAGGTATTCAACTTAATAGAATTCAAGATACCCGGATGATGCATGCTGCTATGATGAAGATGGCTATATTGATACAGAATTATAATCAAGAAAAGATGGCTTTTATTATAATTCTTAAAGGTGGAATATTTGTAGCTCAATCTATTATAGAGATGTATAATGATGAGAAGTTTGATTTAACAGTAGGTTATTTAGGTTTATCTTCTTATAAGGATGAGATTATTCCAAATAAAAAAGTTAAGGTAAGTAATTCTCTTGATTTATCAAAAGAATATATAGAAGGTAGACATGTTTGGATTATAGATGATACGGTTCAGTCTGGTTCTACATTGCAGAAAGCAAGAGAATATCTAGAAGTATTTAATCCAGAATCAATTCAGACAGCTGTTTTAGTAGATAAGGTTAAATATAGGTCGGAGATTAAGTATCCTTTGCCCGAAGTTGTAGGATATACTTATGAGGGGGATAAGTTTTTAGTTGGGTGTGGTTTAGATTATAAGGAAAGGTTCCGTCAACTATCTTGTTTATATGAGTTGGAGATAAAGAATGGTAGAGGATAAAGAACTTTGGGTGGGAATAATAATTCTTGCTTGTATATTAATAGTAAGTATTTTAGTATCAGTATAAATTTAGAAGGAGAATTTTATGTTTCGAGTTAAGAAAACATTTGAAATAGCAGTAGCTCATAAACTTAGTTTACCATATGTAAGTAAATGTACGAATATTCATGGACATAATCTTATAATTACTGTATATTGTCAAGGCGAGCGAGATGAGAATGGGATGGTTACTGATTTTACCTTGATAAAGAAGATTGTTCAGGATAAGTTAGATCATCAGAATTTAAATGAAATAGAAGGATTAGGTTTTACTACTTCGGAGGAAGATGAAAATCTTGCTATAACAGAGAATCCTACAGCTGAAAATATTGCTAAATGGATTAGTGTGCAAGTTCCTAATTGTTATCAAGTAGATGTTCAAGAGTCAGAAGGTAATGTTGCTACATATATTGATGATAGAGTAATAGGTTAGAAGAATTATGGATAGACGAGATAAATTAATATTGTGGTCAGGAGGATGGGATTCTACTCTTTTATTAACAGAATTGGCTGAAGAGTTTTCTACAAAGAAATATCCTATTATAGCTTATTCTTTTGTAACGGAATTTCTTGATGGAATCAAACGAATCGCAGAAAAAAGAGCTAGAAAAAAATATCTTCGATGGGCTAGAAAATCTGGATATCATATTGAACATCGAGTAATAAATATAACTTATTTTAGTAATCCTCCTCATCAAGGGAATCCTCAGGCATTATTTTGGTTTTCAAATATTGTTCCATTTATTCCAAGTAATTGTGATGTTTATTTTGGATATATTTGTGGAGATCATACAGCATCCGATATACCTCATTTTTATACAGCTTATGATAGTTTGAAGTATATTGGAGGGAAAATTAATACTGAGCTTCATTATCCTTATTCTTATAAGAGAAAGTGGGAGATTATAGGTGGGATTCAAAATTATAAGGTACCTGAAGATTGTATTTGGACTTGTGAAGAACCTAATAGAATAAGAAATAAAATTGTTCCTTGTGGAAAGTGTGGTCCTTGTAAATCTCTTCAAACAGGAAAGTTTAGATTAAAATTAGAAAAGAAAGGAATGTAATGAAAACTCCATGGCATGATAAGAAAGGGAATCTCCATTTTCCTTTAAGAGCTACATTTGATAGAGTATTTATTTTTCGAATACCCGCCCCAGAAAGTTATGATAAAGAGAAGTTGTTTGATATTCCGGATATGTATAAAAAGTATTATCGGAAGGGTGAAGGGATTGTGTTAAGTGTGGGTCCGGGTTTTCGTGATCAAAAAGGGAAGATGCATTTTCTTTCAGAACATTTGAAGCCCGGAGCGAAGATTTCTTATGATAAATCTGTGCCTTGGAATGTAACAGTTGATGGATTAGATGGTGAGGAATATAATGTTGTAATTTGTGGGTATAAAGATGTTTATGGCATATTGGAGAATTAATGAATTGGAATATTTTAATACTTATTTGCGATGTATTAGCTTGTGTAGGTACGGTAGTAACTTTGAATTTTGTTGCAAAGCATTATAAGGCTTGGTTGTGGTATTCTTTTTCTGGTCTTATGTATATTACTGTGACAGCATATCATAAGATTCCGGGATTAACTATAATGGGGATTATTCTATTATTTACAGGGATTAGAAATTATTATATAGGACGTAAAAAGAATTATGAGTAATTCAATTGAGAGATATAATTTTGAAGATAAGATATTATTTCTTTATTTCAGACATAGAGGAAATATTTCTAAGATTATAGAAGGACTAAGTAAACTTCCCGGATATCAGGATACAAATATTGATCCCGATTATATTTCAAAGATAGTATTAAAGTTTAAGAAGCAGCGTAAGAATGATTGGGGAAAGAATATTTGTTATACCTTTATGGAACATATGCATATGGGGGTACAAGAAAGATTATGTAGATATCAGGAATGGTTAGATAAATTAAAAGATGCAGAAGAAGTATATGTTTCTGCTTGTCATGAAGCTCCAGTATTAGAACATACTAATAAAGATGGAGTTATTGAATATAGATGTACTCATACGGAGTGTGGTCAAATATGTCAAAGGAAGCGTCTTCAGAAGATGGGTATTTATAATCTTCAAATGAAAATTCTTAAAGAGATGAGGAAGGATGAAGATCATCTTTTGAGTGCACTTAAAGCTTTAGGATTTTCTGTTGCTGAACCTGCTAATATTAATAAGACAACTAATTTTAATGTTATAGTAGAGGACACTAAACGAGTTCATCAAGTAGATGGGGATAAGAAATTATTGGGGCAGATTGATGAGATGGATCCGCGATCTAGAGAGAAGTTGATTAAGAATTTAGAACATGATATAATTACTACAGAGTTTGAAAATAAAGAAAAGAATAAAAATACTGGTAAGGATTGAAATGGACCCTCGAAGAAATAGAATAATAAAAACTTACTATGATTATGCTTGCGATCTTCAATATAAAGAACGTCCTGTTTCTATGAAGGAATTTCTTTCTAATGATAGATATTTTGGTAAACTTACTGGTGGAGGTAAAATGATCTATCCTATTTGGATGGATGAGTTATCTCAAATTTCTAGAGAAGATTCAAAGTATTTGATTGTGTTATCTGGTGCAATTGGAACAGGTAAATCAAGGGCTGCTATATATGATTGTGGATATACAATGTATAGATGTCTTTGTTTGAGAGAACCTTGGGAGCATTTTAAGAAAACGGGTGGTGGAAAGATGGCCATTGTTTTCTTTAACTTAACGAAATCACTTGGAAATAGTATAGGATTTAATTTACTTCAAAGACATTTACTTGCATCACCTTGGTTTAGAGAGAAAGGGATTATATCCAGTTCTAAAACTAATCCTCGAATAGAGTTTCCTCTTTTTGAATATAAGTTAGCATCACCTTATTCAAAAGGATTTGGAACAGTAGGTTCCGATGTTATTTGGGCTTTGATGGATGAGGTTGATGATCCGAGTGAATCTGATAAACAAAGGATTAGAGTACTTAAAGCATATGAATCTACCATGCGAAGGTTTGAATCTAGATTTGTTTATGATGGAGAAAGTTTAGGGCGATTTTTCTTAGTAGCATCAAAACAAGAGCAATTATCTTTTCTCAGCACATTTATCGTAAAGATGAAATCTTCTCCGAATGTTTATATTATAGATATTCCTATATGGGCAGCTCGGAGTAAATCGGATTATTGTGGAGAAAAGTTTCCTGTTATGATTGGAGATGTATATACTCCATCTAAAATTTTATCTACTAAGGATGAGAATGGGAAAGTTTATTATGATAAGGAAATAGTAAAAAATGTTATTAGAGAAGGGTTTCAAGTAATTTATGTTCCAGTAGAATATTATCTTGATTTTCAACGTGATATTGCTGGTGCGTTAAGGGATCTAGCAGGAATATCTGTTTCCTATATTAGAAAATCTAAATTGTTTCCATCTGAGAAGCTTCTTGTTAATTGTTATGATCCCACGAAATTAGATCCTGTTAAACAATTAACAGTTAAGATAGGATTAGAAGATGATATCGATTTAGTAAATTTCTTAGATTTATCTAGAATACGTATTGCAAGAAATGTTCCTAGATATATTCATGTTGATATTGCTTATTCTGGTAATGGGGATGCTTTAGGAATAGCAATGTCTTGTATAAAAGGTTGGTCAAAAGAAAATACTGAGTTAGAGGATGGTACATTTAGAACCACGAGGATGCCTGTAGTAGAGACGGATTTTGCTATGAGAATACATGCTCCTCAGGGAGATAAAATTCCATTTAATAAAATACGAAAGTTTATTTTAGATCTAAAGAATATATATAGATTCAATCTTGTTTTGGTTACTTTTGATCTTCAAACAATGAGTGAGGATTCAATGCAGATTCTTGGTAGAGCCGGAGTAAAATGTGAAGCTCTTTCATTAGATAAAGATTCTTCGATTTATAGAGGATTTGCTGGTTTGGTTAAGGAACAACGTTGGATTTGTCATAGGAATGAATATTTACATTTTGAATTAGTTAATTTAGAGGATGATCCTGTTACTAATAAAATAGATCATCCGGATGAAGTATTGGATATAGAGATGCTTGAAGATGGAAATACCCGGGAAGTTGTTTTAATGGGTTCAAAGGATATAGCAGATGCTACTGCTGGAAGTGTATATAGTGCAATTAAGAATTGTGAAACTCCTCCTGATGTAGAAGTAATGAAAGATATGTTGAATAAATCTATAACTCATTCTGAAGAGGAAAGAAGTAAACTTTGGTTTTTAGATAGAGATACTCAATCTATTGATACGAAGAATTCTAAGAAACCCGATGAAAAGGATAAAAAGTTACAAAATTTTAAGGATATATTTAAGAAGGCACAACAATGAAAGACAAATTATCACATCAAATTCTTAAAGAGTTAGTTTTTAAATATAAAGAAACTGATGATCAGTCTGTATTTTGTAAAATATTGATGAGAATAGATCGGTTGATTTTATATATAATAAATAAGTTTATTGCTAAGAGACCACAGTATCGTAATATTGATTTCCAAGAGTTATATAATTGTGCTATACTTGGAATATATAAAGGGATGAAGTCTGCTAAAGAAAAGGAAACGGGAGCTAAATTACAAGCAAGACTCATTGCATATATTAAATCAGAAATGTCAAGTTTTTGTAATAAATATTATGAGAGATTAGATATAACTAAATTTCAAACCTCTAAAAGTTTTATTGTTTCAGAAGAAGTTGTTTATCATGATTTCGAAATGGAATGTTTGCGTGAAAGATATCAAAAATTTCTTGATGATGAAATTATTAGTTTAGAAGATTGGAATTTATTGTTAATGAGATATGTAGATGAAATGAAATTGACAGAGATAGCCTTAACAGTGCATTGTCATAAGGATACTGTTCGAAGAAAGCTTAAAAATTCATTGAATAGGATTCGATGGGAACTTCGTAGAAAAAATTTAGAGGATATTTAAGTTAAAGAAATATATTATGGATAATCCAGATAAAAAAGATAGGTTTCAAATTTATTTAGAATTTACTAGGGATCTTTTATCAAATAAGATTCGTACACTTGATTCAAGTTTACTTCATGCTCTTTTAGGGGTAGCTGGAGAATCGGGTGAGCTTGTAGATGAATATAAGAAGTGTATGTTTTATGGAAAGTTATTTGATAAGTTTAAGATGAAAGAAGAAGTAGGCGATTTATTATTTTATGTCCAGGTAATAATTAATCAATTAGGTTCTTCCATGGAAGAAATTATGGATATGAATATGGCAAAGCTGAATATTAGATATCCGGATGGATATTCAGATAAGAGTGCGATTGTTCGAAATAAAGTTAATGAAATAACTGCAATGAAATCTGTTGAGGAGGATCATCATAATGGCCATTAAGAAAGAGGTCGGGAAGTCAAGAGAGTTTGGTACTGGAGCAAAGAGACAGTGTTCTAAAGGTAAAGGAACTCCTGTTTTGATTCCGGGAGATGGTTATATTGAGTTAGCTAAACATTTTGAAGAAGGTGCAGAATTACATGGTTCTAGAAATTGGGAAAAAGGACTGCCCCTACAAAGTGTAGTTAATTCTCTTGAGCGTCATATAGCAGCATTTAAGATGGGAATGGAAGATGAACATCATCTTCGAGCTGTAGCGTGGAATGCTTTAATATTATTGACATTGAAATTACGAATCGATAATGGTATGTTGCCTAAGGAATTAGATGATATGCCCCGTTATAAGAAAATAGAACCCAAGATTGGTGGCTATATCTTAGCCCTATATAAGAAAGAGAAGGGTCATTAGATATGAGGATTTATGTATCACATTCAATTAGAGGAAAATATGGTCAAGACGCTACGTTAGCTCAAATGACAAAGAATTGTGATGTTATTACTAAGGTAGTGGTACAACTTAGAAGAATATTTCCAAATATAGATTTTTATCTCCCCGCTGAATCCGAACCTTTTGTGGGTAAAACTTCTACTTTAGGGTATTTGACTGAGAAACAAATACTGGAAATAGATTGTATGATACTTCGAGAATGTGATGCAGTAATTATTTCTGTTCCA
>Ga0075125_10001361_pt1 | contig 11746 bp, 7 predicted proteins | sample AntAceMetag02UKN_FD_69810 | JGI IMG/M metagenome (GOLD analysis project Ga0075125, IMG submission 69810) | Saline lake microbial communities from Ace Lake, Antarctica - Antarctic Ace Lake Metagenome 02UKN | ecosystem: Environmental > Aquatic > Non-marine Saline and Alkaline > Saline | place... | reverse complement strand
GCTGTGTCACTGAATGCACCTACCGAAACAACAGTAACCGCTTCAATCATCAACACGTCGCCGCCGATGGATGTGTCTACAGCATGATCGGTATCGGCATCAAGAATACGCACGTACATGTACCTGTCATAAGCATCGTCAGCAGCGGGTGATGCTGCGGGTGTTCCAGACACCTCTGCGGATGCTATAGACTCGTTGCCTGTTCGGTCGATGGATGTAAGAACCGTGTAGTACATCTTCTGTTCGCGGCCCCTGAATCCCCTGTCTGAGGCAGAGGCTATATCCACAGCATTAGGTGAACTGATCACACACCTGTAGTACCGCGCAGCCCCGTTCAGGGCCTCTGTAGCCATCGTGTACGTTTCACCGTTGACAAGGAATCTCGCGTCATACGTTTCAGGATCTGCGATGTCGATGTTCGCTGATGTGGATTTATAGACACGAATCCAGGCTAGATCACTGCATGTCGTACCGTCTGAGTTCAACGTTGGGTTCGTCCAAGACACAACAAGTCCCTCAGTGATCGCTTCTACCGTGACGTTTGACGGCGCGTTAGGTGCAACCGTGTCAACAGCGGCTGTCAATAGGACCTCTTCACTGAAGTCGCTTGCCCACCTCTCAGGGAAGGCGCGTAATACTAGCATGTATTGTGTTGTATGCCCTCTTATCATCCAGGTGCCTCCGTGTCGTTGTATGCCTCAATTGTACCGGCTGAAATGGTTGCGAAGTCTTCGTCCAAGTCCTCTGCGCTTCGATACCATTGATACGTCAATGCACCTGCCAGCCTATATCCATCGTCTGTAGCACTATCGTCACTGTTCCCCGATGCCGATTGGCCTACCACCTTGTAGGTGTGTGTCGTTCCATTGGCTATCGATTCTCCAACTACTGCAAGCGTTACATAGTCAACGTGTTCCCCATCAGTGGCAGTAGCAGATCCAGGTGTGATGACAGGAGGATCAGCCTCTTCGTCATCATAGGTTGCTACATCTCCAAGCCAGCCAAGCCCTACGTCATCACGGTACACCTGATAGGCTGTAGCGCCATCAGACTTCGTCCATGTGACAACGACCTTTGCAGAATCGTCATCACCCGCAGCCACGTCAGTAGGAAGAGGCGGCGTTGTCTTGATCTGCACAGTGTCGCCATAAGACGTTCCAATCGAGTTCACAGCGTATGCCCTTACTCTGTAGCTAGTGTTCCCTGTAAGGCCGGTGATAGCCTTCGTGTAGGCACCTGTACTGTAGTCGTCTTCGTCATAGGCGGTATCGTCAGTTGTATCAGGATCGCCAGATGTTCCTACAACGTAGCAGAATCCGCGCCGTGTTGGGTTTATTCCACCCGTGTCAGTGATATTTCCGTTTCCCGTACACCCAACAGACCCGATCAAGGTAGCTGCCTGTGTCGTAACCGTAGGCGCTTCGGCTGGTTGCCAAGCAAGGCCAGCGGCCCCTGAAGAGATCGTAAGCAAGACTGAGGCAGTGACCCCGTCGTGCTTATAGATCGCAGAACCACCCGACCACAGGTTTGTGCCATCGAACGTAAGGCCCCGCACATCTGCATCAGGCGCAGCCAGTGTAGTTGTAACCGTAGATGTAATGCCTGAGTGTCCGTAGATCCCGTTTTGATCAGGGTCGCATGTCCAAAGGTTCGTACCATCGAAGGCAAGCCCATCTACACGGCCTGTAGGCGCTGTGAAGCTGGTTGTGATTGTTGCTGTGTTTCCGCTATGCCCGTAGACCTTGTTCGTTGTGTAGTTGCACGACCATAGGTTCGTGCCATCGTGAGTAAGCCCAGACGCATCACCTGCAATTGTACCGATTGCGAATGACGTGTTAATTGTGGCTGTGTACCCAGCATGCCCGTAGATGTTTGGATTGTTGAATTGAGTGTAATCATCGCACGACCAAAGGTTCGTACCGTCCTGTGTAAGCCCAGACGTACCGCTGGTTGGGGCGCTGAACGTTTCGGTAATCGAGGCAGTACCACCTACATGCTTGTAGATGACCGCCCCGCTACCGTGGAATAGATTGTGTCCAGCCATGCGCTACCCCCCTATCTTCGTCCAGTCAAACGTCGTCTTCGTGCCGATCGATTCTCTTTCACAGGCACACTCTTCTTCCCATCATTGAATGCGATGCCCATTAGACCGTTCACTGTCCTCATGTCGATCTCTTTGAGGTGGCTGCAAACTACGCCATAGTGATTCCAGATCGAAAATCCGGCTTCCTTCACAAGGTTGTTGAAGAAGATGTCTTCACCAATGCCAGTCGTACCGTACTCATCACCATAGCCGAACTGGAATGCGCGCGGCCCTACGGCCTTCATCACCTTGCGTTTGATCAGTGTGCATGCAAGCGTTGTTGCATCCACCTCTTCAACGCCATTGCCAACGTACGCCTTGAGTCCAACGTCTTCAGGGTCTTCCTCATTCCAGCGTAGCGCGATTGGTATCAGCCGTGGTTCCCCTTTGTGCATCTGGACCGTCTGCACCGTCGCGGAGATCATTGGTTTGTCCGCCGCTATCAGGCGGTCCAGTGCATCCACAGGTGGCACCGTGTCAGCGTCCATGAACAACATGTATTCCTTGCCGCTTTCCATGAACAGACGATGGCATTCATTCCTTGCACGATCGTATGGAGAGACACCAATAACCGGCTTCCACTCCCATCGGTACTTGTCTGACAGCGCCCACGCCATGAGATTCTGCGTGTGGCCTACAGCAAGTTGCCCAAGGTTAGGCATCGCAATGAAGACAGACGGCTTATTTGCCATGGAGGTCCATCCCCTTGTCTTTGCAGATGCCACGGATGTCGAACATCTTACTCTTCCCTCTGCCAGGGGTATCGTCCTCTACATCGAGGACCTTGGTATCATTCGCTGTCAGTGTCTCGCCAGTAGCCAACTTCGTGACGACTGTAAGCAAGGCGTTCGAGTCGGTGATCAATTCAGTCTGCGGACGCCATGCGCGGCCCTTCGTATTGGCCTTTGCCTCAGTCAAGAGGATGATCGCAGGATCAGCGTACCCCTCAATCTCTTCCCAGATGTGGTCCTCACACACGCAGACGCACCCTTCAGTCTGCTTGCCATGATTCTTCGTGTCCTGATAGGCAACAACGTCGACGTGTTCCTTGACGCTACCCCACCAAGACGGCCATGCGAACGATGTTTGGGCTTCGCTTCTATCCTTCTTAATCTTCACTTCAAAAGTTCTCATTACCCACCCCTCCCAGCCTACAGCGGCTGTACTTGTTGAATCTCTCGCGTGACTTTCACGTCTGTCATCGAGTGAGTGCTGTCCTCATTGACGGCAAACACCTGGATAATCTTTGGTGAAGCGTCGATGACGTGGTGCATCTGCGCACGTGCGCCAGCGACACAGGCCAGTGTAGCAACATCATAGTCTACGGTGTCCCATTCATCCGATGAAGTACCACCGGACGATGAACACCTGAAGTGGAACACACACGGTTCAGTCCCACTCGCATTGAACACTGCTTCCAACTCGAATGCAGCCTGTGCTACGTCTGTCAGGTCGACTGTAGAACACTCAGTTCCACCCGGTGCCGTTGGCACTGTTGCAGTTGCAGCGAGTGCGGACTCATTCATGATCTCAAGAATCGGTTTCGTCAAAGACATCTCTTACCTCCTACCCTGTTGGGTAATCTGGACATTCGGAATGTGCTTCAGTTTAACATATATCGATTGCCCAGCGGGTAGCGGCTGGACAGTCGCAAAGGTTCCACGCGCAGACATAAACGGGTCTTCACCGTAATGCTTGTTGTCTCCCACAGAGATGTAGATGTCTGTGCTACCATACCACCATGAATCAACTCTCTCCCAACTGACGACCGCAGCCGTGTAGGTTTCACCGTCATTCCCCTGCTTTGCGTATGGCCGAACATGCAAGATCACGGGTTTTGGTAGCTTGCCAGCGCCGCCTTCAAGGAACTCTCGCCGCCTCTTTGCCAATTCTTCTTCGGTCAACTCCTGTCCAAGCCAGTAGTTACGAAGCCCGATCACCTTGTCAATGACGCCTGTGAATGTCGTTTCACCCCAAGGTTCGGATGGATCAAGTTTCGTATCGATGCCCGTGATGCCGATCTTGATGGTGTAGTCTGTGAATTGGAACTCAACCAGATCGTGCAATTTGGGTTCGGACCACAGTTCGTCAACGATGATCGACGTGTTCGGAATCGGTGTCTCAAGGTCATGCAACGCAAAGTCTCGATACGCAATAGCCTCAGCCATCGTATTGATCAGCGAGTTGTTGTCTTCTACGATACGCATCTGCCTGTGAATCTTAGTGCCATCCCCAGCGGGGATACCAAACTTAGCGCGCGATTCCGCATTCGACGTAGATGGTGTGTGTTGCTGTGCGCCACCTGCATCCTCAAAGGCAACATGTACCCACGTTCTTACGTCGTCAATCGAGTAGCGCACGTTTCGCCTTACGCATTCATCTGTCCACGTGTAGTCAACGGTGGTCTTAGATCTGATTGGATCGTACAGCGTGAGGTAGAAGCCAGCTACCGATGTGGACTCCCCTGATCCATCGTTGTAGGCCGTAGTTGCCGCGTGATACCTTGAGGCTAGTATGTAGCCTGTTTTCGCTACAGCCGTTTGTAGGGCATCCCACGTCGATCCTACCTTCGTAGTGTATTCATCTACCTGTGCCGTTGGATCGTCTGAAATGACTACGTGAGACAGCCTTCCCTTGAACCCTGAATCCAACAGGATCGATTGCAGCAACGATGTAGCAAGGTCACGATCTGAATAGGTGATCTTCTCAAGCCTATCCTTCTCTTTCAGGGGCATGATCACACCGTCAGGAGAGAACGTAACCGTATTGCGTTTGGTGTTCACTACCACGCTGTTCACATCGCCACCGGCATACCCATCGAACCACACTACCCAGCCAGCGCCTTCGTCTACCTCAATCATAACGACATGATTCTCAGTGAGGATTGGATCGAAGTTACCGCTTGAATCAAGGTTCAATGTGCTGAGTTCGTCCAGCGGGTCAAGCGATAGATTCGCATTGATGTAGTCATTCCGATTGTCAAACGTCACAGCCACAGTCCAGTCAGCGGTATCAATGTCACCGCTACGCGTAGGCCCGCGCACAATACGGGTGGATAGATCGACAACGGTATCGTCATCGTGCCATACCCTGATTCGTGTCTTGATGTGCGTTCGACTCATTACCGTCTCCTATTGACCGATGCCAGTGTAGACCGGCTTCCAGTCAGATCCCTACTGCGACTCCGAATATCGTTGACTACGATGTCGCTTACCTCTTCCTCACCAAGGTAGACGCTGATCTCATTGTAGACCGTGATAGGCGCTTCACCTCTACCCATCGACCCGTATCCTGCGAGTGATGGCGTCAAGGCAATCCCTCCTGTCATATTAGCCATTGCATCCACGATCCCAACAGAGAAGCGTTTGAACGTATCGGCAGACAGCGGGAATACACCCTCTGCGTTCTTACCCTCACCGATCAACCCCAGTGTAGGTTTGGTGATCAGGCCGCCCTCTGCGAAGCCAGTAAACCAGTGCCAAAGCGCACCTAATGCACCAAGTCCACCGAAGCCCCAACCGCCACCTCCACCGCCTGAACCGCCACCTGAACCACTACCCGAACCACCACCTGAACCGCCGCTGCTGCTTGTACAGTTACATGTAACGTGGACATTGACAATATGGTTTCTCAAAGCAGCAGCGATGGCGTTGAGAGATGAAGCGAACAAGCTACCAAGCGCCCCGATCATTGATCCAATGACATGTGCAATGCCGCCGATCGCAGACGCGATTCCACCCACAAGGCTACCGATTGCCGATACAACACCACCCAGGATGCTTCCAAGCGCCGTCACGATTGAACCAACGACACTAGCGATACCGTTTATGATTGCGACAGCTATATTGGAGATCCCGGTTACTACAATGCTTGCGATGTCAGCAATTCCACCAAGGATTGTGCCAGCAAGGTTCGCAACAGCGCCAATGATGTCCACGATCCCGCCGATAAGAGAATCAAACAGGTCAGTGATCGCCCCAACAACGATGTCAACAAGACTCCCCAGGAAGGCAATGATTTCGTCACCAAACAGCACGATGGCTGCGATGACAGCTATGATTGCGATCACGACCAGTGCGATCTCAGGCGAGATTGCCATTACCGCTTCAAGGATGCCTGACATTATGCCACTCTCGCCGCCCAGTAGTCCGAGTGCTTGGATGATTGCGAGTATCGCAGACACGATAGCAATGATAATGGTCATCGCCTTGATTGCAGCTTCCACCCCAGCGATTGCCGCTTCTACACCTGCAATGGCTGCAAGCAGTCTTGACATCTCTGCCTGAACGTCACTCCATGATGGAAGCGTAAGCATCGTTGATTGGAACTTTTCCCAGATCGCCATGATCCCAGACCATCCACCTGCCTCATTCCACAGATTGACAGCCCAGTCGTACGTAGACTGTAGCACGCCCCACATACTCTGTAGGAAGCCAGTGATCTGATTCACGTAGCCAGGAAGCGCGCCTATGATCCATTGCCAAACGTTTGTTGCCCAGGCCCTGATGTCGTCAAGGATGGTTTCAAGAGAGTTGATTCCAAAGCCCTCTAGGATGTTCTTAATGGCCTCTCCCAGGCTTTCACCCAGTGCAACTGCCCATGCCGGTATCTCTACACCACCACCACCTGAGATGGTGCCAGGGGCTGCGGATTCGTAGGCCCTTCTATCACGCTTCCACATGGAAGGGACTCCGATCTCTGTCATCGCATCACCGGCATCGGTTTGGATACCAAGCCATGCTTTCAGGTAGCGGATGGCACCAACAAGAGGCCACATGAATTCACCAAGCAAATCCCCGATCGTCTTCCATACACTTGAAGACTCTGTCTGCATTGCGGTGTACGCATCAGACTGTTGGATCAACGAGTTGACCGACCCGGCCATTGACACGATGAATCCAGACAAGGCCGAAAGTCCGGCTGATACCAAGTCGATCCCTTCCAACTGCAACATAGCGAATGAGTTTGCTATCAGGTTGACCACTGAAGACAACATCGTCCCAAGCGTTCCCAGCGCACTGAAGCTACTGGCAAGGCTTGATACGGTAGATGCGATCGTCTGCATAGCACCGACATAGAAGTCGACAATCTTTTGCAGTTCGGCAAGCTGTTCATTGAGTGAAGCAAGCTGATCTTGCAGCTTCCTAAGTGCCTCACGCATGAATGACAAGATGATCTGTCCTACAGCGTTTGCCATCCCGGCCCAGTCATTTGCCTGTAGCGACTGGACGAAGTCAACAAGGCTGCCAGCAACTTCACCAAGCAATCCAGGCATCTGTGTAAGGTACCCCTTCACCTTCCCTAGTGCGGAAGACAACGTCTGCGCTGCCGTCGTTGCGCTATTCGCAAGTCCATTGACAGCATCAACAGCGTTGAGGGATGCGTCTGCCTGTTCATTGATGGTGTCAACAAGGGCGGCAGTAGCAGCGGCATCTTCCTGTATGCCAAGTACCAGCGAATTGAACTCATCTTTGGTTATCAATGCGGACTCTGTCAATTGTTTCAATGCAGCGAAGTTGTCTTCAACCCATGCCTGACCTTCCAGTCCAACAGAGTTTTCCTTGAAGAACTTCTCTAATGAGTTCAATACGGCTAGGAGTTTCGACTCAATTGCCAATGCACCGGCTGTACCTGCGGTGAACCCGACAGGCCCACCTGCTGCCATGCGCTTACCACGTGACCAAATGCCCGTGATCATGTTCTTGACCTCTTGGATTTCCATCATCCACTTAGGAATGACGAACTCCCCAGGTTCAAGCATCGCAGCAACGGTGTCGCCCATGCCAGTGCCAGGGACAACGCCGCCCAGCGCAAACTCGCCCCCTGGAAGCCATCGAGGGTTAAGAGGCATTGTAACGGCACTAGGATTGATCAGACCGGCCCTATCCAGCATGGTGCCGTAGTCTACCTGTACGTCTACGACCTTCGCATGGATAGACCAATCAGTTTCCATCAATCCGGTGACAAGCACCTTCAGACCATACCCAGCCGCTGTGCCAAGTGTGTACCCGATTATTGCGCCTGGGGCACCACCAATGATTGCACCGATGATTGCGCCGATGACACCACCTGCGGCGGGCATTGCGCCCATGATAGCCGCACCTGGACCTTCAGTTTTCAAATCACTTACGAAGTTGAAGATAGACCACGCAAGGTGCGCAGCTACTGCAAGAGTTGGAAGGGTCAATGCCGCACCCGCCAATGTTCCACCTGATACCAGCCCGCCGATAAGCCACTTGCCAAGGACGAACGTACCTGCAAGACCAATCAGCTTTCCACTGAGTCTGTCAAAGAAGCCACGCACTGCGTCTGCTGATTCATTTTCACCTGTAATGTCAAGCACGAATGCAATCGGTGCTGAGATGATCTTTCCAAGTACGTTGCCAAACGATTCAATCTTCTCTTGTACACCCCACAGATTCGACATCCATGCAGCGTAGAATGCGAATGCAGCGGCTGTAAGCCAAAGGATAGGTGACATCAGCATCTTGAAGGCAAGTGCTACACCGGCAATGATTACAACGACCTTTGCCATGTTCGCTATCTGCTTGATCAGGAATCCGATTGCCTCACGGTTTGAAGAGATGTAAGAATACATTGTCTCAAAGAACGCCTGGATGTACGGCGCGGCTGCGCGGATGCGATCGATCAGTAAGTTGACCATCCGCGTCAGGTATTCAAAGGCACTCTGTAGCACACCAAGAACAGGTTCACCTAGTGCCTGGAATGCAGCGTCCATAGACGAAGCGAAGATCGTTATCGAACCACGCAGGTTGTCTATCATCGTTGCTTGTTGGTCGAAAGCAGCGTTCGTGTTGGACACCTTGGCTATCATCATGTCAAGTGCATCGCCGCCTTGATTGATAACAGCAAGCCAGTTACCAGCCGCCCTCTTGCCGAATATCTCACCGACAGCCTTCAATTGATCTTCGGCGGATAGGCCATCCAGTGCGCCTTCCAATTGATGAATGACACTCGATATGCCAACGAACTCGCCAGCGGCATCGAATGCAGCTACACCTAGTCTGTCCAACCACTTTTCAGCGGATTTCGACGGGGCTGCAAGTCGAATAAATCCAGTTCTCATTGCTGTAGTAGCTTTCGTGCCTCTCAGGTTCGCATCAGCCAGCACACCGATTAGTCCAACCGTTGTCTCCATCTCTTCACCAAGCGCGCGGGTGAATGGCATCAGGACCGTGAACGCTTCCTGCAAGTCAGTTGTGTTCATGTATGCAGATGCAGCCCCAGCCGCGTACAGGTTGGCTACACGGTTCGCTTGGCTGTATGCAAGGCCCATTCCCTTCAACGAACCAACGACCATGCCAGCGGATTCAGACAATTCGATGTTCTGTGATGCCGCAAGCGCGGTAACACTAGACATAGTCTTGATCATATCGATTGGCTTGAGTCCAGCACGTGCAAGAACTTCCATCCCACTAGCGATGTCGACCATTGAGAACTTGGTTATCTTACCAAGGCGTTTTGCTTCATTCTCAAGGGCCTTGAACTCTTTGGCAGTCGAACCAGAGATTGCCTTCACTTTCGACATAGCTTGTTGGAACGAAGCTGCGGATTTCACAGCCGCCCCAGCAAGGACACCACTCAAGGCCACGACCGCTGCCATTGCGGCAACGACCCCGACCTTGAATGCGTTCGTCTTGACAAGCGCACCGGCCATCGCAGAGTTGTAGGCGGTGGCATTTCCAGATACTACAACCTGTACTCGCTTCTGAAGTGCCGGTGCGAACATGTCTAATTCAACCCCTTTCGACTCTTGAACTTTGCAAGTTTCGTACTGTCTGACTGCCTTCGACCAGTACGCCTCTTTCCACCTTTGTTGCTATTCGTTTCCTTATGTAACGTCTCATATCCGCGTTGCAACCTGCGGATTTCAGGCATCGTTAGCCTGTAGAAGGAGTTCGGACCTACAAAGCTGTAACCCATTTCGGTGTGCAGCCATGCTTCCAAGGCTTCCTCCTGTTCTATTCGTTTCCCGCATCGACAGTTACCTTGGCTGTACCGTCAGCGTTGACCGTGGCACTCAGTTGATCTTCAAGGCCGGATGCGCCAATGATCGCCATCAGGAGTTCCTGAATGACCAACGGCTTGAAGTCTTTCTTGAGTGTAGCGCCGTTGATACCTGACATGTCAGGATCTACTACATGTTTTTGGAACTGCTTCGCGAGTGTATTCGCGTCGACGTTGTCAGCATCGCCCATTGTCTCTCCCCACTCTTCGGCATCACCGTAAGTCATAGGGATAACAGACACGATTCCGAACTCAGTCTCACGGTCGACGGGGATCAGCTTGCCTTCACCGTCACGTTTGACCTTGAACATCTCCATCGTGGCCCGTTTCTTCCGGTTTGCCAGTTGAACTGTGTCGCCTTTTCCCTTCTTAGCCATAATTCTTGACACCTCCCGGTGTGTTTTTCCTCCCATTTCACTGACATCCTACCTCAGAACGCCAGTCTGTCCCGTGCAAGTATCGCCTTCATCGATCTGAGTGGACTAGAGGGGCCTTAGAATCGATTCGGCCCCTCATAGGCCATATTCTTCGCTACGCCAGTGTGATTGACGTTCCTGTAAATACGTTGTCGAATTGAAGGTAAGCCGCGCCCTCTTCGATCGACTTGTCACCAACGTCAGTAAGAACAGCGCCCAAAAGTGAGAAGACGTTGTTCGTCATTGTCCAAACAATGTCATTGGCTGTAGCCATGAGATGTTTAGTCACTTGCGTTTGGTATTCGTTCTCTCCCATAACCGTAGCGGTCAATTGGAGTACACGATTACCTTCAACGATTCGTTGCTTACGCGTTTGACCACGCGGCAACGCCTCAACGCTATTGTCGACAGACAGTTCTGCCGAGTTGATGTCGTACGCCAGATCCGATCCGTCAGACTGGATCGTGTCGCCCAAGAACTTCTCATAGGCAGATCCAAGGGACGCGGTACGTGATCCGCTGGTAGGCAACACGGGAATACCCATGTCTCCCTCAGCATTCGCGTAATCGCCCGAACCACGAATGACAATCAGAGTAGCGCCGGTCGCACTGCCTTCCTGAACAGTAAGCGTTCCTGTCAACTCAGAGGCCAATTCGCAAGCGTCGATGGAAGTGAACGTGGTCGAACCAGTACCACTGACAACGATCTCTTCCTGCGTTCCATCGTCATCCTCAACTGTGACCGTTGCGGCATAATCAGCCGCTGCCGAAGACAGTACGTACAGAACGGTTCCTGCGCTTGGCTGAGAGATTTCATACTGACGGCCCTTCTCAGCCGTGTATGTGATCTCTACCTCAATAGGTCCAGCCTGTCCAGGGTCGCCAGGGATGCGCGCAGACGCAGGTTTCGCGCCCTCAACAACAATGTAGGTACGCATACCCTTGTCAGACTCGCCACCCGTACAGTGATCTTCTCTCTGTACGATCGTTCGTGCTTCGATCTGTCCATCACAGTCACGATTGAATGCCTCAGCCAGAGGAGTCGATACCCCTGCCGACAGCGTTCCAATAGCGGCGGCTGCAACAGTTCCTGTTGCCGATGTGACTGCCGTTGTTGCACACGTAAGCAGTGCGGCAACGTCAGAGTTCGCATTCAGCAACGTACAGAGATCGGCGGCGAGTGCCGTACCAACCTCACACACGATGTCCTTACTGACCAC
>Ga0075125_10001352_pt1 | contig 11768 bp, 12 predicted proteins | sample AntAceMetag02UKN_FD_69810 | JGI IMG/M metagenome (GOLD analysis project Ga0075125, IMG submission 69810) | Saline lake microbial communities from Ace Lake, Antarctica - Antarctic Ace Lake Metagenome 02UKN | ecosystem: Environmental > Aquatic > Non-marine Saline and Alkaline > Saline | place... | reverse complement strand
CATCAACATCAACATCAGCAGGATCAGAAGCTAAAGTACCACCAGCTTCGTTATACCAGACATACTGATAAAAGTAACGAGTTGAACCAGTACCAGATCCACCTTTAGTAACAGTTGGTTTAACAGTAGGGTCAGCTAGAGATGTATAGATGTGCCAACCATCTTCATCTAACCATACAAGATTATCATCTTCGTTGGCAAAATAAAGTCTTGAACCAATTTGAACAATCCAAGTAGTAGAGTCGGTGTTAAAAGTAGGAGTACCAGAAGTAAAAGTAGGAGTACTACCAGAATATCCATCTGGAGCAGTATCAGTTAATTTTGACCATAGTTCAGTAGTGTAATTAAAGTATTCTGGTTTTCCATTGTCAGATATACGAATAAGTCTTGAAACTCCATCTATATTGTAAGAAGCTTTTAAAGTGTTAATTTGAGTAGCATCATTATCAGCAGTTTGACCAATAACCTTAGAACCTTGCCTTTTAGAGATAGTTCCATATTGAGAATAGATACCATTAATCAACTCAGATAATTCAGAGTCTTTTAATGTTGATGGATGTGCTAAAGTATTTAATCCCTCTGGAAAACCCTTACTTCCTGATCTTTTTACAGGAGGATTACTTCTGCGTTTACCTTTAACAAACATTTATATTCCTTTAATATTGGTTATTTCTATTAGTTCTTGTTGCGTATCTAGCTCTAGCATTTGCTAGATAGTCAACATGAGTAATGTTTTCAGAATTAACAATAAGCTCACTTTTATCAGGTAATGTTTCTAAACTAAGATATTCTGAAAAACGATTTTCAGCCATTTCTTCAGCTTTATCTTCTGAACCCTCAGAACCAGTTGTTCTAAAATATTCTTGAAGAGCTCCATAAGCAACCATATCTCCTGGTAAAAGTAAAATATCGGCAGACGCAGCTGGTTTAGGTGGATTAGAAAAATACCATAAAACAACAGTGTCATCTGTTTCTTTTATTGCAGTAGAAAATCTCATTTGCCATTTACCGAAATCATCATCATCTGGATCATTAATCATTTCAATAAAGATATGTTGATCATCTGAATTTGGATTTTCTTGCCAGTCAACTCCATTAACTACTAAAGCAAACAAACCATTTGGTTTATGAAAGCGAGTTGGCAAAACATGTGTTTCATCATCTTCTGTTAAAGTAATTACTTCTCTAGTCAGACATCTACGCCAAAATCCACGTCTTGCATATTCTTCTTGTTTTTGTCCTATCCAATTTACCCAATCTTCGTATTCTTGTGTATCTGTATTTGGAATAGAACCACCAGCAAAAGGTGCCATTGCTGACAATACTTCACCTAATGTTCTAATTGAACTTTGAATTTCTGTTGACATATTATTCTCCTTATAATTCTAATATTAAGGTTTAATCAATGTGTTTGTGTCTAAACGTTAAATACCCCCGCCTAAACGAGGGTATTTTTAGTGTTTAACCATTAAACAGTTTAGCTTGCTGGATAAGGGAAAGCCACAGAATCTGCTGAATACAAGTTTACAATATCTTCAGCATCGAGATCATAACTAGCACCATCTGGAACTTGAAAGACCTCTCTGTTTCCAGCAGTATTAGTACCAACTAAAAAGTTAGTATAATCTGCATCGCTGTGAGCTGCTGTGTTAGACATAATTATTTCCTTTCGTGTTAGGGAGTAGCTTGGAACTACTCCCTATTTATATTATTTTATTCTCAAAGTCCAAGATTGTGTAAATATACAGCTGCTTCTGGGATATCCAGTTTAGTCGTATATTCACCTAATACTTGCCATCTATAACTATCACCCATCTTAGCAAGTGGAGTTGTGAACCATGCTCGTTTTTGCATAGCTTTGTATCCAAATTGACTTTCATCAATAAAGAACACTAGATCGTCCATTAATCCAGCCATACCTTGAAGTTGAACAACTTCAATTTCACCGAAGGTATGAGAATTGTATTTCTTAACAACTCCTAATCCTCGAGATTTCTCGCTGATTGTGGTTCTCATAGTATCGTCTTGGATATATTTAAACTTTTTCATGAAAGCATTAGAGACATACATGACTGGTTTCTCAAAAGCTTTTTCAGCAATGATATCCAAACAGTCGTCAATCTTATCTTCCACAGTTCTATCAGTAGCCCAAATATTGCCACCAAAATCAACCACATTGTCAGAAGCGTAAGTATCGATCATATACTTCAATCCACCCATGGTGAAAGTTTTTCGACCTTTGTCTGCGGTTCTTACACCAACTAACAATTGACGTTGAAGTTTCTCAACCAATTCCATCTGCTTTCTAGCAATCAACTGACCTGAGTTTTCTTCACCTCTGATCATAGCTGCATGTTCAGTTCCAGTTAAGTCTACGACATCTTCTAAAATAGAAGTGTAGTTATAATAATCTGCAAATGGAGTGACAATCATGTCATCAGCATTTTTACCTTGAGCAGTAGCCATACCTACGATAGTAACTTTTTCGTTATTTATCATAGTTGTTTGAGCTGTAGAACCAGTCAAAAATCTAAAAGTAACATCGACACCACCACTAACTTCAGTAACAACATATTGAGAACCAGCTGCATCTTGAAAAACGTCATCGACGTTAAAGACACCAGCATCGTTTACAACAATAGAAGTACCATCATCAGCACAACCAACATTAACAGTAGATTGTAACTTTCTGTTATCTCTAGTTGACCACTCATATTTATGAGATTTAACAGCATTTTTAAAATTCTTACCGTTTAAACGGTTAATCAATTCCTTACGGTATTTAGGGAAATTGACAATTTGATCTTCAATATCAATATGAAGATCAAGATCAGATACACCAATAGTGGATCTTTGACCATAACTTATTGCATTTGGCATAATTTTTTATCTTTCTAGGTTAATTAATATTAACCTCTAATAGCTTTTTGTATTCTCTGAGCAATCACTGTTCCAGGATCATTTGATTCTGTTACCTCTCTCGAGGTGCTTTTGCTAGAGGTAATAACTTTACCTGCTTGTTTGACATGAACATTAGTTTGAGCTTGTTCCAAACCTTTCTTGCTTCCTCTTTTTACAGCATCCATAATGGTGTCTGTAAGTTCAGCCAAAGAATGTTCTCCTTTGTAACCACCAGTTTTTTGGTCAAAGTCAAGCTTGTGATAAAGATCGCCGATCGATCCTTCGAGTTCTTTGTCATATTCAGGTTTATTAGGATTAAGTTCTGGATACTTGCTCCTTACGGAATTTACGTCTTTAGCAGTAGTTGAAGCTACTTGCTCAAGTCGTCTTGTTTCGTTAAAACCTGTCATACCTTCTCGAAGACGAGTGTTCTCTGCCTTTAACTCATTAACGGTTTTTGAATATTTACCGTCAAGTTTATTCATAGCATTAGCTATGTCAGCAGCGTCGTTAAATCCTTCTGGTGTAAAAGCTTGTGCTTCTTCCACTTGTGCTTCTTTAATTTCAGCTTTCGCTTCTGTTAAAGTTACTCCAGCTTCCTTAGCATATTTCCTAAGAGTATCAGGATTATTAAGGACTTGTTGATACTGAGAAATTGTTTTCTTAGCATTAGCAAGTTGCTGGTGAACAGCAGACTGAGGATTAGGATCAAGTTTAGTTCCCTTTTCAGTTAACTTTACTTTTTCTTCTGAGTTGTTCTCAGTTACCTGAGTTTCCTCCTCATTAACAACTTCATCTCTAACTTCTGACGTTTCTGACGTTTCTGACGTTTCTACGTTTTCGTTAGATGATAAACCATCGTCCATCACTACAGAACCTTCTTCCATGTCTTCCTTTCTAGCCCTTCATGCTGACCTGACGCTGTTTGGTGACGGGCTGCGAAGCCCGAGTCCTGCTCTGAAGCAGAAAGGCGGTAATTTGTTATTATTTATATAATAGGGGGGGATGTTATTATTTGTGACAGATATAGATTAGTTTAACCTCTTACACCAGTTTTTCTATGGGTAGCAATTCCTGTTTTTTCATCAAACTTCCAATATATTGGATAAAAAATACGATTCCAATCACAGTGTTTACATTTAAAACGATATCTTTTTTTATCAACACAACGGTAGACATGATTTTTACAAACAACGTTTCTTGGTGTTTGATTAGAATAAAAAGTTTTTTGTTTAAAGATTTGATCTTCTTGTTTAAATTCAATCCTATTGTTTTTTGGATTCATCTTAGGAGTCATTACAGGAACCGTAACATCTTCTTCAATCCACTCTTCTAAAGGTTTGTCAAATTTCTTATTCATCTATTTTAACTCTTCCTGCTTTGATTTCAGATTCTAAATCTTTTTTAGTTTGAATATAATAATTAAGATCATTGAAGAATTTTTTTATTAATTTATGTTGACCTGAAAGTTCATCTACTTGTACTTTTTTTGGTGTAATAAAGATTTTAGATAATTTTTCAGAAATAGTTACAACTTCTCTAACTTCATGTACAGTGTTTTCTATAATTGTATTTTCAATATATTTTTTAGTTGAATTAAAATAATCTATTATAAAAGCAAATCTTTCATCAGTAAGTAATTCTTCTGCTGCATCAGCAGAATTTTTAATAGATTTTTCTTCTTCTTTTGAAATTCTTGTAATTTTTGCCATAAATTCCTTTATCCATTTACTATTGGTGGTATATATATCTGCTCTATTGTATTTATTATTGATTGTACTGTTTTAGTTAATGTTTTATAAATCATACAATATTTTGTAAATTATAGTTTTTTTGGTTTTCAGGTAATCCTTGTTGTTCAGCTTGGTTAGGATCAAAGTTCATAGCTCCTTCCATATTTCCAGCACCACCAGCACCACCAGCACCACCAGCACCACCAGCACCAGTTGTTACAGGAGGTTGAGGTTGCTTCATCATGTTAATCTCTTGTTGTGATTGTAAATATTGTAAATGTTTATTAACATACTTTTCTACTAAATCAGCTATTTCAGGTGGTAACTGTTCTACGTTTTGAAAGTGCATATTAGCAGCAACCATTAAATCTTCATGTTGGTCTCTAATTAAAATTTCAGGCATTTGACCACGCTCTAACATATTCATATCTCTTTTAGCTTTTTCATCGATTGACATAATAACATCACCAACATCTTCCATCTCTGGAGTGGCATCAATTAAAGCTTCAACTGCTGGTACGATATCAATTTGAACTCTACCTTGAGAAGTTGTTTCAATTCCTTGTAAAACAGTGATTGAATTTTGTAAAGAAGCTTGTCTTGAAGCAGGTGTTTGTTTTTGTATTTTTTCAGAATTAACAGAAACAATAAAGTTTGCAGTTACTTGTTTAGGAGAAATAGAAACTAAATCACGAACACCTCTTTTACCTGTAACTGAGAATGTTTGCTCCTCGGTAACATACTGAGCATTAAGTTCTTGAAAATGTTCACCAGTTGGTTTTAATACTTGTTCACCAAATAGATCAATAATCATCTTCATGTTAGTATCAATATTTTGGTCAATAATCTGAGCACCTCTAGCAGTTTGATTAACAGACTGTGAAGCAACACCCGATGCGTAAAGTGAAGAAATACCACCTGCTCGTTCAATCTTGTTACCAAGTTCTTGAGCCATATTAATAGCTGCGCGAGTATTGTCTTGAGTTCTAATCTGTTGAACCTGACCAGCATCACCCATAACTCTGATAACTCCATCTGGACGTTTTCTAAACTGCCAATTAGGTGTCTGAGAAGCTGCTGAGCCAGCAATCCACATATCATTGTTGATTTGTCTGATATTAGTCATTGTCTGATTTAAAACCTCGGTGGCAGCAATTTGTAAATCTCCAACTACATCAACTAAAGCAACTGCGTGATATTCATCATCTTCTGGGAATGGACAAAAATCAATATAAGGATAATGACCATGCCAATAACGATTGTTAGTATCTGTATTAATAATTGTTTCTTCTTCAAAAGGTTGATAAAAAACTTGACCATCTTTGGTGTGCATACACATCATTGGGACATGAGCAGCTTTAAAAGCTAAATCTTCTTTATAATCAGCATCAGTTGCACGTTCCATTTCGTATTCAAGTAACTTACCAGAGATACCAGAATCTTTAAGTCTTTTTAAAAACTTCTTATCCCAATAAGCTTTTTCACCTTTTCCTTCAAGTAATTCATTTTCATCAAGCATATCTCCAACATTTTGTTGGATTAATTCAATAATATAAGGTTGTTCTTGTAAAAGAGGATTATTTCTATCTGGAATTAAAATGTTATTGTATCGAACAAATTTAGCATCAGCACGGTCAAGAACATCTCTCATTAATTTAGATCTTTTAACATTGCCTTTTTCATCTTTTTCTTCAATACTAATTGCTTTCTGATATTTCCAACCAGTTTTCATATAACCACGACCTGCTAGGTATGCACTAAAAATCATACGATAGTAAAGGGTGGTCATCATCAATTCACCAATTTCCCAATTAAGAAAGTCTTGATTAATTTGACGAACTTCATAATCTTCATCTCTACGAACATCAAGTCTAATAGAACTCATGTTTGGATTTGATCTAGAAAGATAATTTCTAACCATAGGAAAGACGTGAGGATCTACTAAAGAATAATCCCACTCATAAGTGTCGTCAGTGTTGAGAATACCCTTGTAAAGATTCTTATTAATTTCTACTCTATCAAAGGCATCTTGATTGATTTCTTTACACTTCTGATAACGTCTGTTGATTATGTCTGGAAGATTATTTTTTGTTGTCATATTTTTAATATTAAGGTTTATTTGGTTTCTTTGTGACTCTACTTAAATTTATTATTCTGTTGATATCCAATTATAAAAAGTTTAGATTTAAGTCTTAAATCTTTTAAGATTCTCATATATTGTCTACGAGACAACTTAAGTGCTTTAGCAAAAGATCCATGATCAATTTTAAATCCATTGTCTCTAAGTAATTGAAAAACAAAAACTAATTTATCTCTTTCTTCTAAATTATAAAGTATTTGAATAATCATCTCTTCATATTCCATATTATCTTCAATGCGTTTTGAATTAAAACAGTTATCACTTGGATCAAATTCAGTGTTATCATCACGAAAACCTCTTTCAAGTTCTGAAAAATTAACAGAAATGGGAATAAAGTTTCCTAATCCTTTAGCTAATTTAAATCGTTTATTACCCATTTGTCCTTTCTACCAACTTTCCATTAGAAACCTGAAAGGGTGAAATTATTTTATGATGTATAGTGCTTTTAATTTCTTTAGAAATTCTATTTCTACTTAATTGATTTTGATAGTTTTGACCGTTTTGACGATACCATAATAAAGTATTAGCTTTACCAAAGGTGTAACCATTGAACATTGCTCTTATCCAAAAATCCCAATCTTCAAAAACAGGTAATTCTTTAAACCCATTTAGTTTTTCATAAACTTTTCTGTGCATCATTGAAGTAACTCTAATATCACATCTATTACTTATTATATTTTTAGGTGTAAGATTGATTGGAGCTTCCACTAATAAATTCTGTTCTACTGCTCCAAATAATATCTGATTGGTATAAGCAATATCTTTGTTAGCAATAACCTTTCCACATTGCTGAATAAAGTCAGGAGCTAATTTATCATCTGCATCAACGAAAAGTAGTATTTTACCAGTACTTAATCTCACACCAATATCTCTAGCAAAGCTCACACCTTTGTTTTTCGGAAGTATTATCGAAGTAGCTAAAGCATGAGCCTTTGGATTTTCTGAACCATCATCAACTAGAATTACTTCTTTTGGAATTACAGTTTGATCTTTAATAGATTGCATACATTCATCAAGCTGTTTTGGTGACTTATTGAAATTAGTAACTACGATTGATAAATTAGCTTTCATTTTGTTTTAATTTTGCTTTCATTTTGTTTTGTTGTATCCTCTTGTAACGGTCTTTTTAATTTCTCTTAAAACCTCTTTCATGTAGGCTAGACTATCTTTAAGATTTTGAATTTCCAACGCCTGAGCTTCAAATAGCTTAGGTAACTTTCTTATAGCATCTTTTGTGCGTACATCTATCATCTGTGTCTCCTTTTTAATATTGAACTTCTTTTGGTAAGCCAACTTCTTTTCTTGTTCACCCAATCAGGTTCTTCCTTTTTATCAGGAGAGAACGCATCCACATTAACAAAGAAATATTCCATCATTGTTCGTGGGTGAGAAGTCCAATTATGAATTGGTAATGCGATTGGGGTCGTAGATTGAGAGTTTTCTTGTCGCTCAGGATAGCGAGAAGATTTAATTGCTTCATAAAAGTATTCATTACGAGGATTTGCGTTAATTTCAAAACCTTGTTGAAGTTCAATTTTAGTTTTTTCACGTCTAAAGTAAAAATCATTTTTATCTAAGCATTGGATATAAACTCCAACTTCTTCAAGAACTTGTCTAGTAGAAATACCAGTTTGGATTGAACGTTTCTTAACATCAGGGTCACCAAAGTGAATACCTTTAGGATATTTTTTAAACTGTTCAATGGCTTTTAAGTCATCATCGTTATAATCAAACTTAGAATCAATAGCACCTCTAAAAAAAGGCATATAATATTGAATAACTTTATCTTCATTTGTGTAAGAATCTACCAATCTCCATTTTCCATTAGATTTATTCTTTTGGAAAAAACCAATCGAAACTCCATCTAAACCAAAATCCCAAGAGAAATAAGCAGGTGAGTTCATTAATAAAGGAAATTCTCCATAAGTAGCATTATCAATTTCTGGATATACACGTCCAGTCATAGATAATTCCCAGTTACGCATAATTTCACGATTAAAATCTTGTACACTACGACGAGATCTTTCTCTTTCTAACCAAGCTTTATCTTTTCTAGGATCAAGTGTATAATCAAGTTCAATAAGTTTAATTTTCTCTCCATCTTTACCAAATCTTAATCTTTTAGCTTTTCCAGGTCTAATACCAGGTGTAGTAACAACAATTCTACAATTTGTGGTATCAGCAGTAGATCCCCAAGCTGCGGTATTCCCACACCAAGATGCAATTCCATTTCTTCTAATATAAAGAGAGTGATATGGGGTGGTAACACAATATGCATAGTCATTATATTTGACTATCTTCTTATCAAGACTGGCTATCTGAGCATGAGGTTTAAGTCCAATATTTAGTAGATATATTCTTTTCCATTTCTTATTTCTATCAGCATATGTAATCCTTGAGCGAAAACCAACTTTTTGACAAAGTTCTTGGAAATCATCTGCAAGTTGTTTTGATGTAGTTGCATACATCATCTTATTTACTCTATCTTTTCTATTTGTAATACAACCATCACCAGCCATAAGTGAATCAAACATGATTTTGAGTAGGTCTTTATTCAGATTAAGATATTTTCGTGGGATATGCTTCCGATGTGCCTTTCCTAGAGAAATGAGTTCATCAAACATATTTCCTGGTAAGTCACTTGCTAAAATCCTAAAACTGGAAACATAATACTTAATCTTAAAACCCATTCTCAACAACAAATCTTCAATTTGTTTTTTACCATCTTTCTTTACTTGGGCTATCTCAACATAATAATGACCATTTTTGTTAGCAAAACATCCTTCTGAAATATACCACCCAAGAAACTCCATGAAATCTTCTACATCAAAACCATAAATCTTCTCTGGTCTATCTCCGCCCACATAATTAGAAATAAGTGGTATATAGTCATGATTCTGGTTATATACCTCATCAGCTCTGCGGTAATACATCTTTCCTACAGATTGTTGATACCTAGACTTATCTTTATTCAGGTTTAGAAATTTCCTCACCCCACTTGGAGAGTATCTCTTTTTTAAGAGTAATTTATGATTAGCGGTGCACGATATATCTACAGATTTGCTTTTAAACTCATAAAGATTCTCGGCATAAACTTTGTGTAATTTAGTCACTGGCATATACTTAGCTAAGCCAGTTTCTATATCCATAGAATAAACCATATCCGATGTGTCGCAATCTTTTATTAACTTCCAACCGCAGTCGGTTAGAACCTCTGCATCAGCTCTCCAACAGTCGTTATCCCAAAAAGCAAATTCATCAAGAAGAATAGATCTTTGACGACCACCACGAGAGAAGTTTTGATTACTAGACTCACCAGAAATAGAGTTACCATTATCTGGATTTACTAAAGACATGTAATTAAAATGACGATCTGGATTATAACTATCAGGAAGAATAAACTTAGGAAGTCTACTCATCATGTAATCAATTTTACCAAAAAGTGATTCTTCTTTATTACCTACAACTCCACCACGTCTATTATCAACATAATCCTCCTTACGAGAACCAATAAGAAAATTAGAAGCAGGTGTAGTCAACCAAAGGTAAATATAACAGCCTAATATTGTATAAGTTGCACCCATTTCACGACATTTCTCAACAAAAACATCTTCGCCATCACGAATAGCAGCTAAAATTTCTCTAATTAATCGTTTTTGAAAGGGAAATGGTCTGAACCTATGATGATAAGGCTCTCTTTTTGGGTCAAATGTATATAAAAAGGTTTCAAAGAAATATATAGGATCTTCAAAAGCCTTCTTTTTCATCTCTTTTAAAGTAGCTTCTAATTTTTTAGCTTCTTTTGGAGATATTTGTGTAAGGTTATCCATTAATTAACAATATCATATAATTTAGTAAATGTCACTTATTAATTTATTATATTTAGGTTTTAAAACTTCTGGAGAAAATTCTTTTTTAGCTATCTCAAAAGCTAAATTTTTATCAGGTAAATTTTTAGTCCATTCATCAATCTTTTTAGCCATTGCATTAATATCAGAATAATAACAATCAATAATTTCTCTTGCTAGAAAAGTATCTTTTGATTTAACTGGTATTAACCAATCCTTTGGAAGTAACTTATTGTTTGGAGATATATCAGTCATCATTACTGGTAATCCTGACATTAAAGCTTCATTTGTAGTAAGTGAAAGTCCACCATATCGTCTAGGTAAAATATAAGCATCGAAACCATAGTAAAGATCAGAAACTTCTTTTACATTAGAGATAACATATTTAACACGAGGATCATCAATTATATACTTGTTTGGTAATTTATGTTGAGATTTAATAACTAATTCAAAATCTTCTTTAGCTAATTTAACAGCTTTTAATAAGTCTAGTGTACCATTTCTATCTTTATAAGCTAATGTTCCAACTATATGTAAAAATCTTGGTTTAGGTTTGATTGTGTTATTCTCATAAAAAGCTTCTTCAAATTCATCAGGATCAGTTGGTGGTGGTAAATACATAACTCTATCTTTACCAAAGCGTTCTTTCATTTCCTCAATCATCCAATAAGAGGGCATTAAAAATAAATCAGGTGTAGGTAACCAAGGAGCTTGCAAGTTTTCACAAAATTCATAGTTTGTTTGAATTATGGTTTTAATATTAGAATCATTACAAGCTTTAATTAGATAAAAGTTGTATGGATTTTCTACTGCAAAAACATAATCTAAATTTTTAATAAAACTAATAATATCATAATTCTTTGGAAAGCCATCAACAATGACTGTTTTATAATCAGAATACCATTCAGGGTGAAACTCTTTATTTTGAGAAAAACCACGAGAATCAATTATCATTATCTTGTCTGGATTAATTAACTTAGTTAAACGTTTAGTTTGTATACCTATACCAGAATCATTAGCAAAAACTAAAATTCCTACCATATCTGTTCTTTATCATATTTTTTATCATTTTTTCTACCATCAAGATTATAACTTCTCTTAATACCTCCCTTTGGAAAGAAAATTGTAATCTTGTTATCTTCCCAA
>Ga0075125_10001350_pt1 | contig 11774 bp, 13 predicted proteins | sample AntAceMetag02UKN_FD_69810 | JGI IMG/M metagenome (GOLD analysis project Ga0075125, IMG submission 69810) | Saline lake microbial communities from Ace Lake, Antarctica - Antarctic Ace Lake Metagenome 02UKN | ecosystem: Environmental > Aquatic > Non-marine Saline and Alkaline > Saline | place... | reverse complement strand
TATCTTTTTCACCGTATAAAATTCTATTCTCTTCCTTCATTGCATAAATATTGGCAAGTCTCTCTTTAAATTCTGGGTCATTATGTACAGACGCTTTTCCTGCCGTTTTAGCTTCTTCTAAATCTTTAGCCCTTTCCCTATTTTTAGCAAACTCTGTACCTTTATAATAGTTAGTAGCTTTATTCTTAAGAAATCCACCAAGTCTTTCAAGTGAATCTGGACCTTCCGTGGCAGCTTCTACAGGTTTTTGTGTAGTAACTACTTCTTCTGGCATAATTGTATAATCTGCTTCAACTACTCCTGGAATAATACCCTTAGCTCTATTAATTCTTTCTGATTCTGTTGGTGGGACAGTATTTAATTTAGCAGCCTGACCAACTTCTCTATTTCCAAGATTTGTTAAATCGTTAGTCATGTTCTTAGAAAACTTATCACCTTTTAAAGTTTTCTTATTATTCATTAAAAATTTATTTAGTTTACCAAGACCCTGTTTAACTTCTTTCCGTTTCTCTGTTCCGCTTCTTTTCATGAATAAATTAACCTTCTCAGCTACATTACTATTTGCTGTGTTTTTTATATTATGTTTACCATTCAAATAAAAATTTGATGTAGTCTTAACTTTATCAGATGAAAATTTGGTTGTAAAATTAAGTTTCTTACTATTAGTTTTACTAGCAAATTTACTATCAAAACCTTTAAATTTTTCATTAAATTTTTTACTAGTTAAATCTTTCATTTTATTATTCCCCTTTAGATATTTATCCCGATTATGAGCTTCCTTATCAAATATTGAAGTCTTGTCTTCTAAAACCTTTGGCAAAATAGGTTCCTGTTTCTCTCGTACACCCATTGCCTTTCCTACAAACATTTTATTCATTTTATATAAACTCCTGTTGCTCTTTTCTAAAGGCAACAACTAACATATATATAACAACTACTCCAAATAATACATATGGTAGAAAATCAAAGAATACCATATACTTATCAATATTACCGAGTATGGTTGCCTGTGTTGTTTCATTAATTGCAATTGGGCCGTTAACTACTTGATTCTTAATTGTCGGAACAATATAAGAATTAAAAACTTGTGAAAATATAATATATAATACACCGATTCCAAAAAGTGATACTAGTCCATATACCCATGAAATTCCCGGGGAATATCCTTTCTTATTATTCATCATCTTTTAATCACCTTACTTGGTAAAAATCTATTTATGTTTTTACCAGTATTTAATGCTGCTAAAAATCCTGCACCTTTTGTGGCAGGTAAATTTTTAAGATTTTTACCAGTTAATAAATTTAATTTCTTTAATTTTTGTCTATTCTTCCATTCTTCTGCAAAGTTTGCAAATTTATTAGTTACTGTGAATTTACGGCCGCCCGTACCAAATCCTCTACCACTACCTCCTCCGCCACCTAAAGGTGCTGAAACATATGGCGGTATAGCAAATGCTCTATATGCTGGTGTAGTTACTGGTATAGTTGTTGAACTTTGCATATTTGTTGGTGTTTCAGTTGGTTCAGTAACTGGTTCAGTAACTGGTTCAGTAACTGGGTCAGTAATCGGAGAAACTACTGGGTCGGTTATTGGATTAGTTACTGGTATTGTATTTTGCGTATATTGTTGTATAGTAGTATCAATATTTGATGGTATTGATAAAAAATTAGTCATAGGGTCAGTCGTTAGTATATCTTTTGAAAGTGTTGATATAGATGTAGAACTTTTTGATGGAATATTACTTTGAACTGGTATACTACTTTGAGCACCTATTCCACTTGATTGCATATTAGTAGACGGAGCTGAATTTATATCTGAAGGGGTTACTTTCTTAAAAGAGGTACTTTCTGCTGGCTGGGAAGATGAAGTAGATGGAGCAAGTGAAAACATATTGCTAACTGACCCAGTAGTAAAACTTGCAGATGGTCTTCCTCCCATATATATTGGAATATCTCCTAATAAATTTTTACTGCCACCTCTAGTGCCTAAAGTAACTAATGCTTCTTTTGATGTTAATACTATCGGGTTTGCAACTGTTTTTCCAAGATTTTTACTCAATACTGCACCAGAACCAGTTGCCTTATTCACTACCGATAAAGTTAAAGTTGGTTCTTTTGTTTTAAAAAGTTTAGAAAACCATGTACCAAACCAGTCTCCTCCCTTCTCTTCTAATTCTACAATATTTGCTCCAAATTTAACAGCTTTTTCAGTTATTGGTCTATATCCACTTTTAACTTTTTTATCTATACCCATCTTTTTTAATCCTTTATTAAATTCCTTACTTAAATCACTTCTAGTTATAACTTTATTAAGTACCTGCCCTATTAAAGATGAAGCTGCTCCAACAGTTACTAATTCTGCAGGTTTTACATCCTGGTTATAAGCATAACTTTGTAATAAACTATAACCCATTCCTTCTCCACCCGCCAGTGCTGGAGTAGAAGCTTCATGTAATTTTGATATTTTTACTACTGCTTCATCATTAACTGGAAATGTTCTTTTACCTTTAGATAAACTTTCAACTTTTCCAGCTAATCCCTTTTTACCTAAAAGTTCGGTTCCACCCTCAATACCTAGAATAACCGACGCAGCAAATGCTGTAGTATCTGGTGTTAAAGTTCTCATTGTTTTAGTTGCATATTCATCAGCAACATCACTTGTATATCCTTTAGAAACTGCATAATTATAAGCAGATTTATATCCTTCTTCATCATATCGCTCAGCTGGTATTTGTGTTAGAGCTTGAACAATTGGTCCTGAAGCTAATGTACCACCAGCTACTCCAACCGCAGTTCCTATCACAGGAATCTTTTTAGAAATATCTAAAATATCAGTATAAATTTTATTTTGAACATTTATTTTAGTATTATAATATCCTTCATCTATATCAGCACGTTTCATTTCTGGAATATCATATAATCCTTGTTCATGTTTAGCCGTCTGTGTACCAACTTCATATATACCACTACCAACAGCTCCAATAGTAGAAGCATATCTAAGTGCATTATAAACAGTTCCACCAACATATCCCAGATTTCCAGTACCTGTAGCTGCTAGAGCTGCTCCACTCATAAGAACTTTACCAGTGCCTCTCATATAATTATCAATTTTACTATCGGCTGGTAATTCATTTTCTAAAACTTTTCCTAATCCATAAGTTCCAGCTCCAGCTAGAAAGGTATTTAATATCCATTTACCAGCTGGTCCAGCTACAGTTTTTGCACCTGGTAAATAATATGATGCTACGGCAGCTCCTGTATATGCGGTAACTTTTCTAGCTTTTTTATATTGTCTAGCTTCTTCAGGTGTCATTTGCATTGATTCCTTAGCTGATTCTACTGAAGATTTATAGTCGGTAATATCACCTTTAGTTAAAGTTTTATCTTCCACTTTTCCTTTTAATTTTTTAGTTTTACTAAGAATACCTAACATATTTTTAAATCCAGCACTACTTTTTTCGGCCCCTATAACATATCCAGCGCCAATATCTCTACCAGTATCTTTTAATCCAGAAAGAAATGAAGAGGTTTTACCACCTGCTATTGGAACAAATGTCCCAGCGCTTAATAATTCTTGATTCCATGTATATTCATCACTAGTTTTTTCAGCCTGTTTATCTAATGCTAAATCTCTTTCATTTTTCAATTCTTGTAATCCTATTAATTCAACATTACGTTTTAAAGTTGCCTCTTCTGCTGGAGTTAATAAACTATTTAATTTTGTATTAAAATCTAACGATAATTTATCAGATTCCTTTTTATATCCACCAGCATCTCCATTATTTATTATAGGAACAATTTTATTATTAACTACAGCTACTCCTTTTTCAGTCTGTAAATTTTTTAATTGCATATCTAAATTCTCTTTTTCAATTTCCATATTATCCAATTTTTTATTTATTGGAACCATTAATCTATTATTTTCATTTATTTGTTTATTTAATTCCATTTGAGATAAATATTTACTCTTCTCAAATCTTTTACCACTTATCTTTTCCCATTCTTTATTATCATATATACTTATACTATCTTTAGTTAAAGAACTAGCAACAGCACCACCGAATCCTACACCTAATCCAGCTTTAAGACCACTTTGCATTAAGTTTAATTCTGAAACACTTTTAAAAGGTGTAGATGAATACATTTTTTTAGCTGCATTCTTCTCTACCTGTAAACTATTAGAACCAGTTCCCGCTAAAGTTAATATAGGAACATCCATTGAATTTACTGGTAAATTTCCAGCGCCTTGTTTATTTAATGAACTAACTACATCGCTTTTAAATCCTTTATATTCTTTAGTTTCTCTAATCTGTTTCTTAGCTTCTATAACTTTTGCTCTTAAAGCGGGATTTGCTGCCAAATCACCAGCACTAAAAAGTTCTGTATAAGGAACTCCTGAACTTGTCTTTGATAATACTTTTCTACCACTATTTGTGGAAACATCTCTTTGTACAGTACCATCGGCAAAATACATTACCCTACTACCGTCTTGTAAATATTCAGTTTTCTTAACTTTACCATGTGGAGTATTTGTTGTACTACCACTAGTTCTAGTACTACCACCTACATTAGAACTTGAACTAACACCACTTGATTGTCTAGATGGTGTCGAAGATTGTGAACTAGTTCCACTACTTCTACCACTACTTACATTAGAAGTTTGACTAATTCCACTTGATACATATTTTTTAGCCAATGAAGATTGTTGAACTGCTTGGGCTCCTTGAGTATTTAACATATTTAATAAAGTTCTTGCATCTTGTTGAGATTGGCTACTTGTTGGGGAAGAACCTCCGGAGATGGGTCCGGAAGAACCTCCACTAGAACTCGATGAAGAACTGCCCGATGATGAACGATTGGAAGAAGAACTGCCCGATGATGAACGATTGGAAGAAGAACTGCTACCTGAAGACCTTCCAGGTGAAGGGCCACTAGCTCTATGTGCTGGTACTACTACTTTACCTGCATCTCTGGCACGTGATGGGCCAGATTGATAATTTTTAGCATCTTTATCTCTAGAAATTTTTACCATATTATAAACCTCTTAAATATATATATGAATCCATAATATTAGTTACAATTTTTATATTTATATATATATTTATTTTATTAGTCCTTAACCCACTTTACATCGCTCAATATGCCCATTTCTAATAGCTTATTTTGCATGGTATTAGCGCCAGTTTCGTCTAATCCTTTCTCATACATCTTTTCTATAGTAGAAATATCAACCACCTTAGATTTAAACATTGCTTTAAAACCATCAGGCGTTTTATTCTTAAACTGTTTCTTATCGAAGATTTTATTTAATGGGTCATAAAATTTTAAAATATCTTTATATTCACCCTCTTCTTCTTCAGGTGTACCTTTGATTTGTACCCTTATCCATTCAATCATATAATTAATATCTTCACTCTCTCTCTCTTTCTCAATTATAAATACAATATTGCTCTTAGCTTTCTTAGCTTTCTTCTTAGCCAGTTTTATAGAACTTCCTATAATATACCATAAATGTTCTTGGAATGCCAAAATATCTGACATTTTTTGTAAACCTCTCTTGAACCAGTTCCGTGGTAATCTTCTTCCAACATCAAAATAAATTGTCATCTTTTACCTCCATCGTATTATATGCATCAAATTATCAGACTCTAAATTAAGTTTAGTAGTTATGAACGAGAATGCTACTGGCACAATTATCCATCCGGCTATAGCTGTCCATACAGATATAGTAATATTTAAGGCCATTAGTAACATATAGAAAATATTAATAAAGAATATAAATTTCAATATTCCAAGGACTGTACCAACAAAGAATGATTTATTAAATTTTAAATCCACACTTGGTCTAACAATATTAGCAAACTCTTTCTGTTCTTCCATTGTTTTGAAACGTTTATTACGTAATTTATTTAATTTATCATTCTTAGCATTTATTAATACACGCCTCTTATTAGAAAAGAGCCCAATTATATTACGTGCATAAACATAAATTAATATAAAAAACAGTATTTCACCATACATATATTATATAATATAAATTTATTCTTTATAAACTCTTTCTTTTTATTTCTAATTTGATTCTAATTTATCCTTTTCAATTTTTTTAATTATCCCACGTACAGTATATTGCATATTTTTTAAATCATTGTTTATATTTTTTAATTCGTTTAATACATCTTGTTTATCCATTTTAATTAACCTCCTATATAAATTTTAAAATATTACCAGTGAAGAATGTAATAGTCTTCCCAACACATTCCCATTTATCATTCTTTAAAACCATTGGTTCGGGAACTTCAATATAAAAATTACTCAACCTTTTATAATTATAAAAATAATAAACATCAATACCAAACCGTTCTCGCTTAACTAAGATTTTATATTTTTTATTGATACCATATAAAATCGCTTTCCCAAATCTAGTACCTGGAATTGTAGTCTTACATAGCTCACCAAACTTTAGCATCTGTGAAACCTTTCGCCTTATGATATAATTATTGGTTGGTGAATTATTACCGCATAAAATAGTTTCATAAGTATGTGGAAACTTTTTCAATTCCTCAATTAATAAATCTGTATCATTAATAATACTATTCATCCTTATTTATACCATCAACTTTCTCATTCAATATAACCTCTTCTTTCTCATTTTTTATACCTACAGCATTCTCCTGCACTTTTAATACAATCTGTTTAGCGTCTTCAACAGTATTAAATATAGTATTCTTCTTTAGAGAGATATCATAATTATTTTTAATATGTAATAAAACTCTATTCATGGTTAGAGTTGTATCATTAGTTATAATATCTCGCAAGGTTAAAATTAATAAAGCTCTTATAATATCCTCATTATTTATAGTAGCTAAAAGGTTTTCATCGTCATAAACATTTTTCTCTCTTACCATTAAATATCTATCATATAACCACTTAGGCGGTTTAGGAAACCTTATCAGCGTCCAAAAGTTAGGATGTTTTTTAAGTATATCATTAACCTTTGAAGTATTAGTAAATTCTGTATAGGAACCAAGCTTCATAAACGATTTCAACCCCCACGGTTCAACAGCCGGGTTCATGTTCGGTACGAAAATTCCACCAACTCCTCTGGCCGCTAAATGTATCCAGTAATTGACAAACGAGTTTAAGTAGTTAGATTCTAAACGTTTGATACTTAATGGAAAACATAAAATAAAAACCAAATGTCGGGTTCTTACCATTGCAAGTTTCTTTTTTAACTCCTTATTTTCCTTCTTTGCCCAATCTGATGCACTTGCAAATTTCACTGCCTCGTCACAGTTATGTGTTGTAATCCCATTAGCGATAAAGTTATGATTATATTTTATATTAACAATATCATATACTTTTTCTTTTCCAATATATTTAATTTTTTTTATTTTCATTTTTATATTTATAATAATCTAACCCACCCAATTGTGAATTTCTTATTGCCTCCAATGGTCTTAAGTTTGTATAATGAAAACATTTGTTACGTTCTTCAATATTATTTGAATTAAATTTAAAACATGCTTCTATATGGTCAATAACCCAATATTTTCCATAGTTTTCCCATGTCATATTTTTATCAAACTGTTTTTCTAAATATTCCGATAAAAAACTATAAGAACATCCAATTAATTCAACACTAGTTACATTTTTTGTTACTCCTTTTCTTTTTAGTGCATGATACATTCTTGAACGACACGCTCTCTTTATTTTATAGTCTGAACTAGAATTTTGTTTCCTATAATGGTTTTTTAATTGCATTTTATTAATTTTTTCTCTATTATTCTCTATATATATTTTATGTTTTATTGATAAATCTTTTTTATTATTTTTCCAATATTCTCTATTTTTATTTTGAACATATACTGGATTTTTTTCATACCATTTTCTATTTTTTTCTTTAATTTCTGTTTTATGTTCTAATATATAAATCCGTTTTTTCTCCCTCGCATATTCCTTATTTTCTTTATTCCATTTTTTTAAATATAATCTTTTCTTTTCTTTATTACATTCTCCAGAACATGTTGTTAATTTTTTAAAATTAGTAAAAAATTTACCACAAATATCACATTTCTTTTCACCATCAACAACTAATTCATCATTTTCTTTTAAATCTTTTAATTTTTTATATCCATTATGTGTTAAAAATAAATGATTTTTTGTTGCTTTTATTTTTTGTCCATTTTCTAGTTCAATTTCATAAACATCGTGTATACCATTAAATACACATTTTTCTGCTTTTTCAATTTCTTGCCTATTTTTCTCTATATTATATGTGTAAATATCAAAATTTTTCTTATTTATTAATTCATCAATTCTTCTATAAACAATTTTATTATTTTCTTTTAATTTTATTTTTGTATCGCCAGTTAAACAGATTATCGGTTCAAACTTGTTAAGCTTGTCAATTTTATCCATTAAATCTGCGTTATTATATGCAATATGTCTTTTCGGGTCAAACCTTATTCCTAAAAGTCTACACCATTCTTTTGCCATCATTATAGCAGCTGATGACTTGCCTGTGTTATGTGTTAATACATCATTTCCTAATAAAAAATTATTATATTCAGGAACGTGCATATCATACGTTTTCTTTTTTCCTACAAATTCAATTCTTTCAATTTCTTCAAAATACATTAATTCTTTTATTCCAATAATTTTATCTTTAGGTTTTAAATCTCTAAGTTTTATTTCTTTTATTTTACCATTTTTATCTTTAATAAAAAATGGATGTTTAGCTGTAGCAACAATTTCTTTACCACTTTTTAATATAATTTTATAACAATCTTGTATACCCGAATCAATAATTTGTCCAAAACTTTCAACTTTTTTATTATCATTCTTTAAATCACAAGAATATAAATATGGTGTAAAATCTTTCTTCTTTTCTACTAAATTCTTAAGTGAAATATTACCATAAATTTTTGTTTTAATTATTGTCTCTTCAAAAAGGCACCCCTTAACACTGGTAACTAAAATCATACTATCATAATTTGCAATATTTCTATACAGTAGATATTTAACAAACTCTTTAAAGATGTGGTGGCCTCTCTTGCTTATCCCACGCTCTTGATATTTCTTACCTTCTTCATCTAGTAATTCCTGTATAACATATAATAGTTCCATGTAATTGAACTTCTTAGTTTTTGCAGCGTTCTCTCCAAAGTTTTCTATTAAAATTCTATTTATTAATTTCTTCCTTCCCCAGGAAATTCCGTCAATCATTCTTCCTCCATATCAGCCATTTCTTCAAAAGTTTTTTCATTTATTGTAAATTCATTTGTATTTGTTTTATATATTTCATATAATATATGTTTTATAACTTTTAGTTCATGTAACACATTTTTTTTCATTCTTCTTCCACCTTTTCTTTTCTATTCTTTATCAAATTACATCTTATACCATAAGCTTTATCTCCAAATGGTTTTCTGTTAAATGTATCATATCTATCATATCCTTTTAATTCACAATATTTTTGTGCTTGTTCTGATGCAATAGGAGAATATTCTTGGTCTAAAAAAAATGCACCAACAGATAATACCATTATTGCTATAACTACCCCTCCCATAAATATACCTGCATCTCCTTCTATCATACTTAAAATTGTCGTTATTAAAAAAAGTATTATTCCTGCAATAATTACATATGTTCCTATCATTTTATTTAGCCTCTTTAAATGTTAATGAATATTTACTATTTACTACCGCTCCTTCTATACCTATCTTAGCCTCTATCCACCCCTTTAATAATTTATCATCAAAGCTCTTAACTGCGGCGTTTAATAGCCCTTTACCTAGTAATTCTTCAATTAATATACTTTGGTCAACCACTTCTACTGATTTTCTTTCTGTCCTTGTAAAATTTCCAAATTCGTATTTAAGAGTCTTTACTGTTTTGTCTTCCCATTCAGCAATTATTCTTTCTTTAAGCTCTGAGTTCTCAATTATAATTACCGATAATTTATCTTCATACTTTGAATTCTTTATTTCAGACATCTTGTTCTGCAGAACTTTAATTTCATCTCTTATTGACTCTGTTTCTGTCATATATGCATCATTTAATTCATCAATAGCCTTCTTTGATTTTTGATAACTATCACATATAAATTTAAATTCTCCATCTTTTAATTCTAATTTTTCTTTCATTCTTTTTCCACCTTAATATTATTATCCTTAATCCAATTTTTTATAATTTTAGTGGCTCCGACATGAGTTCTATAATTATCGGGTTTTTTACAGCATAATCGTAGTTCATCCAATTCAATTAATGATTGATGTGATTGTACACCATGTATTTCTTTACAATTAATACATGCACATATTTCATATTCATTATTATTTATTTTACATAAATAAATATTAACATGTTTCCAAACTTTAGTAATTTCATATTCTTTCATTGCATTATAACCTCTTCGTCGTGATTAAAACTATATTCTTTATATCTACTTGATAGATTTTTTAACATTTGAATATTATCAACATTCTCTTCTATTGAATCTAAAATGTACAATAAATATACACTCGAGTTTGTTCCATCTTTTTTCTTTCTCAAACTTCTACCGATACGTTGTATTAATTGTCTCTTACCGCTTGTATCATTACTCATCAAAATTACACCATTAATACTTGGCAAATTATATCCTTCATCTAATACTTTAGACGTTAATAGTATATTAAACTTATCTTTTTTATAACGGGTAAGTATATCATCACGCTTTTCTTTATTAACACCCGAATGGATAATCTCAGCCTTAATGTCTTCCTCAAGTAATTCCCAATACGCACGATTTGTCTGGTCATTAAACTGGTTAAAAATTAACATCTTATTATTCATATTATTCTTTACTATACATTTCATTACCTCAAACTTTTTTTCGTAATTATTCACTAGCTGTTTCCTACCGTTGAGTAATGCCATTAATTGGTTCTGTAAACGTATATCACCGTATTTTAAAATATGTTGATAGCTACCAAATTTCTGATATATGAAACTAATCTTATCACAATAATCTTCATACTCATCGCGCGTTGTACTATCCAAATGTATACCAACTGAAACAAAATTGAACGAGCTTATTATATCGTCATGTAAAGCCTCTTGAATATCGTACTTATATAGATTATAATCAAAACATTCTAGAATATCATAATGTTTCTTATCTAGCCTTGCAAGTGTTGCAGTTAGACCTAGTTTATATTTGAAAGGAAGCTGTAAAACCCCAAAAAGTTTCTGCCCGCCTGCCCAGTGAATTTCATCTATCACCAGGAAATCATATTTACTTATGTCCATCTTTAAAACTGATTGCATATTTGTTATAGTAATCTTCATCTCTTCTTTTATATCACCATAGAAAATACCTATCTCTTTCAATGTGAAACCGGCAGCTAAAAGTTCGGGAAACCAACCGCGTTCCATGATTACATTCTTAGGACAGACTATTAATATTTTTATATCTTTATCTATCTCTATAATCTTTTTCATACATTCAATCGCGTATAAACTTTTTCCAGTACCAGTTGCACACTCTACCAATAAACGTTTCTCTTTAACAAACATTTTGATTGCCTTGAGCTGCCAATTATGTAATATTAATTGGTTAGTGTTATGTGTATCAGAAAAGTTATCTAACTTATAATCATTCTCAAAATGTATACCAAAAGTCATTATTTATCTTTTTATCATTCTATCAAGTTTAGATTTAATATCAAACTCTGCCACTTTCTTTTTAGGTTTGATAGTATCACTATTTCCCATCATCTTACTCATATTTG
>Ga0075125_10001346_pt1 | contig 11797 bp, 26 predicted proteins | sample AntAceMetag02UKN_FD_69810 | JGI IMG/M metagenome (GOLD analysis project Ga0075125, IMG submission 69810) | Saline lake microbial communities from Ace Lake, Antarctica - Antarctic Ace Lake Metagenome 02UKN | ecosystem: Environmental > Aquatic > Non-marine Saline and Alkaline > Saline | place... | reverse complement strand
TCCATAATGGCCATATGTCCATAAGGCACATATGTCCATATGTCCCATATGTCTATACATTTTATTTAATCTTCTTAAAACTAGGTGATAACTACCTAGTTATCTATTGGCGACCACGGGTTAATTATTGACTAAAAATCAAACGAGGCACCAGGCTATTATTCTTTTGGAGTATCATAGACGGACTTGTTTTCTCATTTTGTAGTTATATTATAAAAACATTGCTAGTGTTTTTAAAAATTAAGTTTCCACCATCCGACAGTACCATTTCCTTATCCCTCTTTTTTGTTTGATTCCCTCATCAATAACATTGACCAAATTTCATGAATAGGGAATTATTATATCTCGATTTTGTTTAAAAGCTTATCTGGCCATGTGTCCCATATGTCCATAATGGCCATAGTTTTGCTAAACAAACATTTAAATATGCCTTTGAATATTCGTATACGTATGACCGAGGGGAGCATTGTCAACGATATAGACAAAAAAATTCTAAAGATGTTGAAAAAATTAGATGGGCCTGTGTCTAAGACTGGGCTCGCTAAACATATAAAACTTAGCCCAGCTACTACTTCTAAATATGTGGATGTCTTGGCTGCAAAAGGGCTGGTGTCTATTGCGGTATACGGCAATATTCATCTTGTGTCTGCTGCGGAGGTGAAGTCCGATGGGCAAAGTTTATAAGCTGTATGTTTCTGACCCAGTTCTTATTGAAATTTGTGATGAGCTCGTTCATGATACTGAGTTATCTCCTACCATCAACAGACTCATGTTGAATGGCCTTGGTAAAGACCTTGGTAATACAAAAGAACAGTTAAAAAAGCGCATTACACGTGTTTCTAAACTCGATAAACAGTATAAACGTTTGAAGAACATGAGAGTAGAAAGACACGAGAAGGCGTATACTGATTATTGTTCATATCGTAATAATTGCCTTGGTTTTTATGACCACAAGTCTGGTTTGGTTTGGATTGAAAATAAATCAAAACAACTTGGAATTGAAAAAGAAACATTATTAGATGAGTTTGAAGAACGATATAAAACTGAGGATAAAAAATGAATTCAACTGAAAAAAAAGCAGACCTTTTGCTTGGTGGCCTAGGTTGGAAACCATGGAAAAAAGGTAAGGAAAAGCTTGATTTTGAGTGTTCAAATAACAGATTTGTTGAAGTAAAGCGAGTTGGTGATGCTGGTTTTCGTATAACTAAAGCACAAATGACTTTTATTGATGAAAAGCTTAGATATGGTTGTGGTGTGTTTTTCATGGTTTTTTCAAAAGAAGAAGATGTGGTTAATATGTTTGAACTAACTAAAGTAGATATGTTTAAAGATATAAATAAAGAAGGTGACTAAAATATGGAAGAAGAAATATTAAATAAATATAGTTTAAATGAACCATTGATTTGTAATTTGACAGAAATAGACCACTGTATGTATTGTGGAAAAGAACGATTGTGGTTTGATGTGTTAGACGAGACAGGTGAAGAAAATACTTTTGACGAACCAATGTCAATACCAGGTCATGAAGATTGGTTTTGGCTTGATGATTTTGAACTAGTTAATAATGATTTAGTTAAACACGATGGTGGTTTTGATTTCTGTTGTGAGGAACACTATAAAAAATGGATTAAAGAAAAAGTTATGCCCTTTCTTGACAATGAGTCTAACAAATGGAATGTAGAAGGTGATTAAATATTTAGAATAAAAAAGGCACCTGGAAAAAAAAATGATTACGGGCAGGACAGCATCATCAAGATTTGGACAGACCCAAACGGTCATGCAATAACTTTCAAAGAAGTGCTAGAGCTAATTAAACATCATTTTGACAATGAAGAGAGTATCTATCCACGTAGGAAAGGGTTTACTGGTTGTGGGATGCTCATTAATGAGTTGTTGAAGTTATTTACTAATTATGATTCTTTTTTTGATATGGCCAGATACGATTTTGAACAACAAAATCCGATATCAAAGGCAGACAACCCAAAGACAAATTTAATGTTTGACAAACAGGATAAAAATAGTGGGGAAGAACAACCAGTATATAAATGGATGTGATTACTCATGGGACGGCAATTAAGTTTGTTTTTGACCACACGCTCAATAGATTTGATGCAACAGGCTCTTAAAGAATACGGAGAGCATCATCAGGGTTATGAGAAGTATTGTTGGGGTCTGAACACAGAGATAAATAATCAGACTGGTAGTAATTTTCCAAAGCCAAACTATACGTGGTGAATTATCATGAGAGAAAAACAAAAAGAAAAAACAATAGAAGAGATGAGGGAAGAAGCAATAAGACCAGTTCATCTGGCGGGCCGTACTGAAATGAAGAACATGCCCCAAAGGGCTGGTAGACAAGAACCAAGCACTCGTGGGATACCAGATTATTATGAATGGAGATATAACCGACTAGCTGAAAAATATGACGGCTTGGTGTTGGCGAAAGACTGTTTGGAAATCAAGGTGGTTATTCTTGAAACTAAATTGGGTGCACTGGAACTTTATATAGACCGGCTTTATCAAGAAATCAAACATAAACAGTGAATGAGCATGAACGGTAAGGATAAATTTTGCAGACGATGTGGCGAACCATGCTATGGCACATTATGCAGAAAGTGCTATAGAATAGGTAGAAATTATTTTTACCGAAATAGAAAAAAAGGTAATTAATGATGAGGATTAAGGAAAAACAGGAATTATTTATCTGGGAATGTAAAAGAATAGCTGGTCTTTTAAGGGCTATCGACCGAGGAAAAGTAAAAGAGTATCATGACAGTCAGGATAAAATGAAGAAAGGACAAAACAGGAAAAAAAAGGTGAATTAAAAATGACAGAAAAAAAAGAATTTCTAAACTTTGAAACATTTTGGAACACAGTTGGTGAAAAACGCAGTCACTCTATTGCGTTAGAAGACATGAATATGCTTATGTTTGATTCGATTATGTACGATTCAGAAGCAGATGAATATTCAGTTGATGTTTGGCTAAAGGACAAGTATCGTGATAAATATTTTACAAACCATTATCTCAAAGAACACGGGTTAGTATTTTTAGACACAATACATCTGGTGCATTGGGCAAATTGGCTCAACATCGGTGTAATAGTTAAACGTCATCCTGAGCTCAGCAAATCATTTTTCTTTTCAACACGATTGGAGATGGTTTTAGATGAACCAACATTTACAAATCAACCCATCACATATGCTATGAAGATACTCACTGATAGAAGCAAGACAAACAAACATGAATTTACATTCATAAATCGAATAGGTAATTGGGGCTACATCATTGATGATTACGTTGTTGTTGAAAATCAATTTCCTATTTTAGAACATTATCATAAAAAACATAAGGACCTAGATGTGATTGAAGGATGAGCAAAAAACTAAAAATTAAGATAGATGAAGAAAAGAAGAAACGAGCGTATTGTTTAAAATGCAAGTACCATAAAATTGGGTTGAGATATGTGGCTCATTGTGCTACTGGGATTAACGATGACATTTGTAATGAGCCACATAAAACATATACACATACAGCTTTAGCTAAGATAGATTCTTCAGATAATTGTCATGTTAAAAATAGAAACAATAATTGTAAATATTTTAAAAAGAAGAGGTGATTGATTTGAGTTGGTTTAGAAAAAAGAAGAAAAAAGCTTTTGAATATATTATAAATACTATTAGGGAAACGAAGAAAGTCTGGTTTACTTTTTATCATATTAATGGCTCTACAACTAAATTTAGAACGGCGAGGGAAGAAGATTATTTTATTACCATTGAGCAGATTAATGATAAAAAAACAAATCTTATATGTCTCATAAATAAGCATAAGTTGGAGTCTTTTGTTTTCAAAAGCAATCTGGTATATATTGATTCTGAGCCTTTTTTTGAGACAGGTCGTTGGTCTTGTCCCTCTCTTGATATTCTTGAGGGGCGGATTAAAAAATTGAAGAAGGGCAAATGGACTATTACACCTGTGAATTTCCATTTTTCTGATGCTGGAGAGGTGATTGAAGGATGACTTGGTTAAAACAACTATTTTGTAAACACAAATGGAAATATTATAGTTTTTTTATTTATTATCCAAAGTTAAAGCCTAACAAACATCTATCAAAGATTAAAAAAGGCTGGTTTTATGAAGCGAAATGGTATTTGGAAAGCATTGGCGGTGAGGGATTGTTACCCTTTTTTTGTAGTGAATGCGAGTGCTGTGGGAAACAAACACCGGCAGCTATGGATACGTTGATAGAGGGCACTATTGCATCTTATTTACCAACATGGAGGAACTAAACATGATGAAGTGTCCAAAATGTTTATCAGAGCTTGTGCCAAGCACATTAGAAGGGTATCAAACGTTGTCCGAGCATGTATGTCATCCAAACGATGAGTCCCCATTGAGATATACCTATGTCTGTCCGAATGGATGCCATGATGGGTTTTATGGCATGTGGGGGTCTCTCTATGGGTCTTTTGGCAGTAAGCCGGAACTATGGTATGCGGTTAATAGTTTCAACTGGAATGTTGAAAACTGGGACCTGTGGGAGAAGGTTTATAAATTTGATAAAATTATGGAAAAGTTCAAAGATTTTATTTTAAGAATGGAGACGGATTAAATGATGCAAGAAACAGCAATACCACATGCAGGAGCAATTAACCCAGGCGTCAGCGCAGCCATATCTATAATTAGCTATAATGCTAATGGAGAACCACTCTGTTATCGATGTGGTTGCAAATTAATTGATGCTGAATTGGATACAAAACGTTTAGACCTTGGCCTGCATACATACTATTGCCCGCATTGCGATAATAAACTATGTCCAGAGTGCGAGCATCCGCTTGTTTACAGTTCAACGTTGAAAGGCTTTGTATGCCTGTATGAAGAATGCTTCAAATATTATTTTAGACGTAATGAGGTGATTAATTTATGAAGAAAAAATCAGAAACAACAATGGAATATGTAAAAGAGTATTTTTCTTGTTTTGGCGAACGCATTAGAAACATACACGATGAAGTGAGATTGATTGAACTAGATATTAGTAAATTGGAAAAAATAATTGAAGATGGAGATGGAAAAATTGCCAGCAAAAGAAAAACTTAGTGATGATGAGATAACTATCATTCAAGAGTGCTATGCTCAAGGGCAATCTATGATAGAGATACAAGACAACACTAAGTATTCTCTTTCTACAATTTCTAAATACGTAAACGAAGAAAAACCTGGTAAACCTGGAAACGGGAAAAAGAATCCAAACATATCTTGCAAGTCAATGATTTTTGTTATTAATGCATCTAATAGCATTCCAACAAAGGTCAGGATATGGAACAGAACATATGTCCTGGAGCATGGAGAACCAGAGAAGAAAAAATAGATGTCATTAACATATTGGAAATGTGGAAAATGCGGTAGAATATTCACTATGACTACCTTGGCACATAACTATATAAAAAAGTCACATCAATCTAAGCCACATTGCCCATGTGGTAGTCTACTTACAAATCAAACTGACAAAGCAGCATATGATGCGTATCTTCTTAAAAATGACATACAAAGGGATAAAACTATAATACGTTCTCTTGATACATGGTTTAAAGGTGGTAACAAACCATATATCGAGCGAGGCAAAGATGAAAAATAAGGTTGTTCGATGGAAGAATCAAAAAGGATACTATGAATTAAAAGTTCCAGAACATCCTTTTGCAAACAACAAAGGTTATGTGAGAGAACATAGGATGATAGCGGAGGAGCACCTTAGAAAAACAAATCCAGAACATCCCTCCCTCATTGAAATAGATGGAGAGAAATACATAAATCCTGAATGGGATGTTCATCATGATGGGTTCGATAAAACAACAAAAGACCCAGAAAAACTTCCGCCAATGAAACACGATGACCATGCACGCATGCATATCCGATTACGTGAAAATGCAAAAGTCGAAACAGTAGAAGAACGCAAAGAGATATTAAACAATATTGTAAAGAACACCATTGAAAAAGAAAGCCTCGAATAACTTTTTTTTCATCCCCAAGAATAACGGTAGTAATTAACTTTTTTTTTCGTGATTAGAAATAGTTTTTTTCATGGTTTTTCTTTCGATTTTTTCGCAGATAAAAAAATTTTTATAAAAGAATGCGTTACAGTATGATTAAATGCTTGTATGGTTTGCAGTAATTAATACAAAACCCAATGAAGAACATTCTGTTTATAATGCTCTTTGCAAAATGGAGGAAGTTGAATATGTATATCCGCTTTTTGGAGAATGGGACATCATTGTAAAAATAACGGGGGAATCGACTGAAGAATTGGAAAAAATAATGACAACAAAAATCCGTCCATTGAATGGAATCTTGGCAATTAAAACACTGACAGGAATTCATTGAATGCTTGGGTCGCCTTTCTTTTTTTTGGTATTCCCTTTTTCGATTTGTTTATAAATATGGTTGGGAAAAATATGCCCTCGTTCGCTTAGGATTCCCATCCTCAATCCTATAGCATACCATATAAGATTTTTTTCTTTCTCGTTTTTTGCAAGTTTTAACGAGGCCGTTACCCCCTTCTGTCCTATACCATACATGCCTTCTATTCTTAAAAGACCACCCATTATCCTATCAGCATTGTCTTGTGATATTTTCATTGATTTCAATACATCTAATGTTTTTGGTTTTTTTTCGAATATACCGCTATGTAATGACATCTATGTCCATCCTCGTCCTCATGCACACTCTCGCATAGATAGTTTGCTATATAAGCCTTTTTATTTTTATCAACTTTTGACGAGTATTGGAAAAATTGTGTTGAGCAAATAAACCACCATCTTTCTGGTTTTCATTACTACCAAAAAATCTATATACATTTGAATATATATACTTTACTAGGCGGAGAAAGAGAGATGCTATTACATTACATGGCTTAAATGCCTTATTTTTTCCAATCTTAGCAAAATCATCCCCGCCTCCTCCCCTTCCTATCATCATTATTGCAAAGTATTTTATACGACATTCGTAATGTCATTATGTCAATTAAAAAGAGGAGATACGAAAAATGGAACCCAAACATCCATTATCAAAAGAAGAAATAATGCGAATACAGGATTTACATGACCGTGGTAACAACATTCCTGCCATACATGAGGCCACAGGTTATTCTACATCAACGATTGATAAATATATTAAACGGCCACATGTCGAGCCTATTGAAACAGCTAAGCCTGTTCTTGAATCAGCTGAAGCACCTCCATTGGTTCCGTTGGAGGAAGAAGTGGCACCTGTTCAACCAGTTAATACTCAAGTACAACAGCCACCAGTCAGGCAACCTGAATATGCTAAACCGGTTCAACAAACACAGACTGTTCGCCTTCAGGAAGCTCCCCCAGCCCAGCCTGCGGTTGTGTTACCAGATAGCAGGGTTCTTGAGCCACACGAATGGTTACAAACTTTTCTTCAGCAATATGCTCCTCCATTGAAAAAAGGCTTTATTGTATTGATGGGAGATAGAGCTAAGATACGAAGAGACCTTCCATCTGCTGCTCAACTAACAGACGACATACAATCTATGGAATCTGGTGTAAATAAACTTCATCATGCTGCATATATTGCAGAGATTTATGAGCATCAATTACGAGCATATCTTTCTAGAAAAGAACAGGAAGAGGTATATTATAAGCGCCCATATCGTGGTGTTGGTGGACGAGATAGGGCACATTACCCACATGAATATGATAGTGTACCCATGGACCCATACGGAGCACCTCCCACTTTACCATATGAATCACATGAACGAACCAGAGGTAGACCGCCATATGATGGTAGAAGACCACCACCAGACCCGTATTATTATCCACCACCCAGAGATGACCGTCTCGAACGTAAAATAGAGATGATGGAAGATGAGAGAAGACGTAAACAAGAAGAAGAAATGAATATGCTAAAAATGCAGATACAATCAGGTGGCCAGCAAGACCCTACTGTTGCTCGTCTTGAACAAAAACTAGAGCTGTTGGAAGATGAGAGAAGACGTAAGAACGAAGAAGAAATGAGAGCATTAAAAATGCAAATATCGCAAGGAAGTGGGTTACGAGAGCAAGATGTAAAACAGATGATAGAAGCGGAAAGGGGAAAAATAACAGGTACAGATATTCAGAGGATGATTGATACAGCCATGAACAGTCAGCAGAAATCTTTTTCGGAGATTGATTTGAAATATAAAGAACTGGGAGACAAGCATAAACTAGAGGTCATGAAAATTGATGAAAAAGGCAAGACCCGTGATACGATAGCAAATGCAGTAAAAGGCGGGTTTTCACAGGTAGGAGCTGCTATCGCTAGAACAGCTTCAGAAGTTGGAACTGAAGATAAGCATCAGATGGAGGGGACGTCAGATGGTAAAAATATGTGGCAAGCTGAATGTCCGTATTGTAACGAGTTGATTACAGCACCTCTTTCAGCTAAAATAATCCAATGTCCTGGATGTAACCGCCGGCTTGAAGTATCATCAACTGCGGGAGAAAAACCAAAGCCATCTATGCAACCAGCTGAAAGACCATCCGAAACCGCCCATGCATCTTTTAATATAAAACAACCACAATTTGAACCAGCAACAGAATCAGGTTTAGAGCCTACGGTTGAACCAGAAGTAGCATGGCCAAAAACAACTCCAATGCCTAGTATGAGCAAAGCAGCTTCAAGTCAGCCTGAAACAATAGTTGCTGGTTTAGCATATAACGCACAATGCCCATCATGTGGAACCACTATGAAAATACCACTCGGCGCAAAGAGGATAGCATGTCCAAAATGTGGCAAACAACTGGAAGTCGGAGAGCCAATTGAAGAAGACAAAAATGTAATGCCTACTGAAATGGAAATATCGTTACCACAAGATTCACAGCCGATACCGATACCAATTACAGAAGAGAGGCAACAAGAACAAAAAACACCAGTAATGCCTGAAAGATATAGTGGCGTTCCAGGTGGAGAACCTATTGAAGAAGAAAAAACATTAGAAGGCCGGCCAGTGCCAAAAGAATCAGAACCTGAACAATACATCCCACCAGACACATCTATAGATGGAAAACAGATAAGTGAGTTTGTTGATGAAGGAGAACAACCTGAATCAGGACCAGAACTAGAACCAGAGCCCTTTGAAACATTAGATAGAAAGACAGTAAATAAAATCAATGACCAATTTGAAGCTGAAGCTGAAGGTTTTGAATGTCCAGAATGTGGAAAAACATTTGAAAAAGAAAAATCATTAAAAGGACATATGCTCCATCATATCAGAGCAAAAAAGAAGAAAGGTATGATTAAAAATGATAAATGATAAAACAGAAAGATGTTGGATTTGTGGAAGAAAAAAAAACCAACTACTTAAAATATTTGGCGATAATGATAGCAAATCAAAATTATTTATTACATATGTTATGTCAGATGTAAATATAGATGTTTGTATATGTGTGGTATGCCAAGCATTTATACATAAAATTTTTAATGAAACGATAATTGCTGGAGTGCGTGGAGTGGTAAAAGGTCTGGAAAAGGGACTTGAACAAGCTGAAAAGAGGATGAAAGACTAGATGGTTGATTTAGGAAAATTTAAATCATTTGCAATGAACCTTGGGATAGGAGTTGGTCTGCAAATAGTTAGAGATTGGTTCAATGAACAACTTAAAAATGTTACACCAAGTGACATTTATAATGCAGTTATCAATGATGCTGACCTATGGTCTATGACGCCAAGTGATGTTAAAAACGCTGGATTAAAATATCAAAAAACATATGGCGGTCTTTTTAAAAAATATCAGGATGAAGTAAGTACAGAAATATTACTTCAATGGTTAAAAGAAGACCATCCTAGTCTGTTCAGCACACTTATTAACATTCCACTAGAATATGGTAAAAATGCAGGCCTTTTATGGTTTGATAAACAAGTACAAAAGATTAAACAAGAAATTATCAACACTATGTAGGTGAAAATCATGGGTGAAAGATATTTAGTAACAGGTGTTCAGCTTGGTTTGTTAACTGTAACACCTGATGAGAAAACAAGAGACAAGTTGGTTAATGTAATTGTAGATGAACAGTTTGTTGGTAACACAGACAATACAGATGTTGCAAAAGATGCAAAAAGAATAGAAGAATTATTTTGAGGCGAAATTATGAATGTAAGAGACGTATTAAAAGAACATCAAAAATTAAAGACGTTAGCAGAAAATGCCATGAATCATATCGGTGATTCGAATAGAAACATCAGCAAAGACTCTAAAGATATTGAGGCTTATTATATATTTCTCAACAAAAAACTTGATTTCACGAAATAGGAAAAATAATATACTGTTAATGAGATAGGAATAGTATGGTATATGACGAGTTTAAATTTAGAATGTTATCTGGTTTGTTCGACCTCGCAGGACAAGTTGTGTCTAGTCAGATAACCAAACCTAATTGGGATGAGCAAGAAAAAGCGATGACAGACTATTATTCTGATGCAAAAAAAGTAGCTAAGGTTGATGGTAATGAAGAGCTGGTAGATACAAAAAAAGCAATTGAAACGATAATACCTAAGTTGGAAAGAAAAGCAAATGAAGCAGCACGACAAGCATCAGAAACAAAGCAAGAAACGGAAGAAGACCACTCGGATTTAACCACTGAAAAAGTAGTTGGCGGAACAGCATGTTTGCCATGTGTTCCACCAAATACGATGATATATTCAAATCCAGATTGCAAACAAATAAGAGATTTATTTATTGGGGATTCTGTATTAGACAGAAACGGAGAATGGACAAAAATTAAAAAAATATTTAATAACTATTATTCAGGAGGCATTTATGACATTTATATTCAATACCAGAATTTTCCAATAACAGTAACACCAGAACATCCACTTTTGATAGAAAATGAAACATATATAAAACCACATCAATTAGAAAAATCAATGTATCTGTTATTTCCAAGGGTAACAAAAATAGAAGATATTAGCTATGTCAATCTTGAAGATTTTATATTGGATGAAACGTATGTTGTTGAAAATGACCATATTCAGCTAACATCATATAACGGATATAAAATCAATAACAAAAAAATTCATAGAACACAACGGGTGGGTAGAAAAGTTAAACAAAAAATCCCTGTAACTTATGATTTGATGAAACTCATTGGTTTTTATATCGCTGAAGGATGTGTCAGCAAAACAAAAAGAGGCAAAAGAGTACGTTTTTCATTTGGAAAGCATGAAAGAAAATATGTGAAATACACATATGATGTAATTAAAAAAATATTTAACATGCAACCAAAAATTGTTGAGAAAAAAACAGGAATAAATGTCGAGATATATAGTAAAATACTTTCAAACTTTTTTTCCACATTTGGAATAAACTCTCAATCTAAAAAAATCCCAAAACAATATCTCTATCTTCCACAAGAAAAACAAAAGGGATTGTTAGAAGGGTATTATAAAGGAGACGGATATATACGAAAAGGAAAATATAATAATATATCTTGCACAACTGTGTCAAGTAAATTAGCACACGCATTAAAACTATTGCTATTAAGACATGAGATAATCCCTTCATTTCAAGAAAGAATACAGAAAAATACCCAAATTGATGGAAGGATACTTAAATCAAATGGAAAACGATATGTCTTAGATTGTTGGGGAAAATCAGCAGTACGCCTTTTAAATATAGTTAATAAAAACAAAATCAAAGAAGAACATGGAATAAACCATGGTGCATATCTAAACAAAAAATATGCATTCTTTCCTATTAAAAAAATTGTAAAAAGAGAATACACTGGTAATGTAATGAACA
>Ga0075125_10001345_pt1 | contig 11801 bp, 17 predicted proteins | sample AntAceMetag02UKN_FD_69810 | JGI IMG/M metagenome (GOLD analysis project Ga0075125, IMG submission 69810) | Saline lake microbial communities from Ace Lake, Antarctica - Antarctic Ace Lake Metagenome 02UKN | ecosystem: Environmental > Aquatic > Non-marine Saline and Alkaline > Saline | place... | reverse complement strand
GCGACTTATCTCTACGCATTTAGTAACCTATTTCCCAGGCTTGTCTTGGACGACTCAAATCAAAGTCAAGGATATAATCCACTACTGTATCAGCTATATCATTGACATTATGTTGAGTTATACGAATTGGCTCACGGGCTGGCATATAACTGGTATGTTTTGTCGCTGAGGTTTCTATGCGTTCTATTATTGGACTGGGCTGGTCACGATACGGTAATTGTTCGTAACCTGTGATTTTCCAGCCAGCAAAACCCCGTTGGCGGCCTTCTGCGTGTATACCACCCAAGTCGTGTCCTCCACTCACCGGATAATGCGAACCCCAAGTGAGTATTTGTGGTCGTTTTTCCACATGGTGCGTGCCTGTAGGATCAGTCATAGAACCACTAAAACGACCCGTTAATGTCAAAATTGGCATGCCTGGATAGTGTTTCTTCTTCCAAGCAGCATATCGTGGCGATAGCTTTTTCCATTTACCTTCTTCGCTTGTTCGCCCTTCTTTAGCAAACAATTGCCGTTCCGCTTCGTAAAGAATATCCAACACTTTATCCCACACAGGATACAGTTCTTGCGACCGTCCGTTTAGCGTCCGCAGATACCGCTGCAATCCTACTCGTGCTACCGCATTTGCGTCTATCGTTGCTTGCATTACCAATGATCCCCGTGAAGAACTCCACCAGTGACATTATCTCGTTTGAATACTGCATCACGATCTGGATCACCGTCATAAGGAATGTGCTGCAATGGATCAGCAGCAGCTTCGGCGTCATCGGGTGCAGCAAGATTTTCCAGTGCAGATATTAACTCCTCAGCCATCTGGTCAAGATGGGTAGCCCACCACGCATTTTCCTCAGTACCCTCCGCAGATAGCGATTCACGCAGATAAGCTGCTGCTGCCCACATCCCGCAGACTTTCTTGGCGATCTCAAAGCTATCGGGATCTTCAGCCTCTACAAATGGTATGTCGTACATTCGCCGCAGTCGCCCGTCAAACCGCTCCTCCATTACCTCGCTAAGCGCTTGCAGTTTCGTGATAACGACATCGCCAATCGTTGTATTGTCAAGGTACTTGCGGGCATCTGCCCAGTTAATGTAATGAGCTGCCACTTGTCTTACTCCTTAAAGCTCACCAATACCCTGAAAAGCAAGTGCACCTTCCACAGACTGAGCAGCTTCTTTGCCAAGAATGCGATCCTGAATTGCGCCTAACTCCGCATTCAGATCCCATATTTTACTCCCCTTGGCTTTGCTTATCTTTGCTTGCAACTTCGAACAAGCTTCAGCGCGAATATGCGCGGAATGAGCACCTCTCATCCCCATTTCATCACTAGCCCGAGCAATATCTAGCGCATTTTGTTCCTCAACCTTCAACCACTCAACTGCCTCTTTCTGGGTAAACTGTGCCAAACCCGCAGAAGCGATCATATTCTCCTTGGGCTTTTGCTCCTTCTCTTCTTCTGTGGCCTGCAACGTCTTCAATCCTTGGGTTCCTGGAGTCGTTTCCATCTGTCTTTTCCTCCTATGTTATAGCTACGAATACGGCGGTTAATGTCGTAGGGCCAACCGTGCTAAAAGCACCCAAACGAACATATGGAGCAGGGATTGAAATACCTATAGGGGACGATTGCCCAGTAGCGACCACCCCTACATTAAGTGCTAATATCCACTTATTAGCGAGAGCTGCGGTGTTATGGATCAAAGCTGGAAACCACGTTACACCATCGTGGCTAATTTCCAGGGTCAAAGTCACAAAAGTGCCACCAGGTATAATCGCATCCACGAGAACGGTGCCCCATTCCCATGCCCCAATAGGTGTAGGCCCTTGCGTACTACCAATCGGAAAATACTGAACCGCCCCTACCGCAACTACCTGATTCTGACAGAAATAGTGAGTTTTAACACCTTCCATCAGGACTCACCCCTCTGTTCAGATTATACGTAGAAGGTAGCTGGATTAACGTAGTTCGCTCCACCAAGGTAGTAAACCGCAGCAGCGCCCTGAGCCGTAACTGTTGCACTAGTCCATCGACAGGCTTCCTCTAGGAAGAGATACTTGGTCATCAAACTTTCGTCACCAGCCGCGACCTCGAACAGCATCAGTTCCTGCACGTTCCGCTGCCCCTTATCTCCACCGTCAGTTATGCGCCAATCCATCGGCTTAACATCCAGAGAAATCATCAAGAGATAGTCCTCTGGAATCCAGTCGTTGGCATAAACAGGCACACCAGCAGCCATAAACCCTGGGTAGAAGCCAAGTTCCTGAAGCTTACTCATAACAGGTGTTGGCATAGGGCCAGGTGCAGTTGCATATTCGGTGTTGTTTATGATGTTGGTCGCTTGTGTACTATGCGTAAAGGCAACCATGTTTTGGGTATAGCCGTGCTCAGTGATGTGTTGCTTCAGTTCTGTAAAATGCGCCAGCAAAGGCACACCAGCAACATTGGCCGCAATGTAATGGGTATGCGCGGCAGTGAAGCGGTTCATTTGGAAGTACGGAGGGGCAATTGTTGCGTTGTACCACCCACCAGCCGTATTCCACAGAGCACGCCTAATTACAACCTCTTGAAGCAGGCGATCATCAGCGTCAAGGATTTCAGCATGATGTTCCCGTACCTCGTTGGAATCAATACCTTCCTCGTAAGCACGAGAAGTTACTCCAGTGCCAATAACCCAACGCCGAGGAGCCTCCAGGTCAATATCATGCCGACCAACGTGCTGGTAATCGGGCTGAGTGGTATCCTCGCCTGATTCTTGGAATCGCATACTCCGCGTCCGTATCGTCGTTGTACGCTTCTTTGTGGGTGCTCGACAGAGCAGCGTCTTAAAGTTTCTATCCATCTCATTATGCCGCTCCACTGAATCCCGAAACTCGTTATACAGGAGTTGCAGAGGAACATCATCGGTTGTCAATGCGCCTGGAGTACCTGGCATACTAGCCACCTCCGTTAAGAATTACCAACTATGCACCTGTACTTGAACTGCTACTAGAACTCATCGAACTGCTACTTGAAGACGAACTAGAACTGCTGCTGCTTTTCTGCGTATCACTCGCTATCTGGTCAAGGCAAATTGTGAACTTGTTGCACGGCGATAGTCCCTGTATATTCGCCATCTCAAGCTCAGGTATCGCTATTCCCACAATCTGCGTTGTATCCCCCGCCACCGGCGAAATTGCCCCTGGGACATTGCCAAGATACACAGGTGCTCCTGGGAAAAGATCAACACCAGTACGCATTATCTTCCCAGTGAACTTGATCGAAACTATCTCGCCCTCAGCGCAAGCTGTTTCTGCGAACCCGATACAGCCTAGTTCTTCAATACCAGCACCGGCACAAGCAAGATAAGCCAGTCCATTTGGCGGTGAAACAGCGACTGCATCGCAACTGGCTATATCCTCGCCAGCCGTCGCCTGAAAGCATCTATCGTCACCGGTATATCGAGCCATAGCTAACACTCTCCTTTACAAAAATCAAGGCACCACTGAATGAGATTCAATCTGTAAGAGCCATTCAGTCGAACTAACAGCTACTCCGACTACTTGAAGGTAATCGCCCGTGACTGACGGTGCTGTTTGAGTTATACCGCCATCAGCTATCGCAAGATATACCCAAGCACCAAGAGTAAGCCCTGAGGCTCCTGCTATCTTTCCCTCACGCTTTACCTCAAGGATCTCCCCAATAGCCTTTATTGTTTCAGATACACCAATAGCTGGGCCATCTTGGTCAGCACCAACACCGGCATTTGCCTTATACGCGAGGCCATCATCTGCATGAATTGAAATCAAGTCACACGCAATTACTGCCTCGCCCGCTTTGGGCTGACAAGCATCATCTATATTGGCGTATTTCTGTGCCATTGGCTATCTACATTCTCGCTTCTATGATTTGGTTGTATGCCTGACGGAAACCGATTTTTTCCGTCGCTGCTATCTTCTGTACTTCTTTCTTAGTCTCATCAGTAATCTGTTTCTGTTCCAACCACTGCTCGTCGCTCAATTCGCCAGTCGCCGTAGTAGCACTAACTGCTCCCACCTCGCCCATGATCACCGTATCCATACTGCCACTATGTTCCTGCATGTGAGCCTGCATAGCTTTGATAGACCCTTCGCCAGGAGCAACCTGAACAGCAACCAATAAATCAACGGCAGCAGGAGAGTAACGCTTATTGTCGCCGAGGTCAACAGCGGCAATCTCCTCATGCAACTTAGCTTCCTTGTTTTCCTTCTCCAGGACATCCACACGCTCGGTTAGCGTCTGAGTAGCCGCGAGTGCTGTATCTTTGGCTTCTTTCTCCTGCACAACCGACTGCTCCAGTTCTCCTACTTTCGTCTTAGCTTCGGCAAGTTGCTCTTCCAGAGAGTTCTCCTCTCCACCTTCAGTGCCACCGTCGCCGCCATCTCCAGCACCTTCGTCGCTCCCTTCGGCGAAACTTGTAGCGAGAGTCTCCAGAGCCTCATCAGTCTCGACACCCTCTGTTATCTTCACCCACTCCTCATCAGTAACTTCACCCTTCAGTTCAACATACTTTGCACGCGCTTCCTGATTAGTCATACCCGAACCTCCAGTTTGTGTAGTAGTCGCATCTTCATCACTATAATTATACTCAGAAGCTGCAATCTGTAGCTCAGGCTGCTGCGTAAAAAATGGCCGAGTACAGAGAGCACCTGCTTCTAACACACTAGTCTTAGCATGAGGATTCTCACCGATATAGAAAGACGCCGAGAGATACTTATAACGGCCATCCTCTATTGCTACAATACCATCTTGCGTCCATTTAATTCCAGCCCAAAGAGCATCATCACGTATCTCCAGCTTTTCAACCCAACCAAATGCTCCCTCGCCCCGTACTGTATGAACTCCATCTTCGTCAATCGGTATTCCGCCCCGCAAGGGAAGACCTGCCTCAAAGTTAGAGATTATTTCCTGTAAGTCGGAAAGTTTAACCTCAAACTTCCCGTATTGCGAATGATCCCAACGACCTACATAGATCACAGGATGCCATACAAGTTCTTGGGCCTCAGCCTCTTCTGCGGAAGGTATAATAGCAAGCGCAATAGCTTGCGCGGGACCTTCGTTGATATATACAAGGTTAGTCACTTTAATCCACTTGTCTCCTTGTTTACTATAGCCAGCATTCTTGACAGCACCCCAAGCTATCTTAAACGCTCGTTCCTCACCATACTTAGACAGCGAAGCATTGAATGCCTTACGGAAAATTGTCTGAGCCGCAACAGGCAAAGCATTGCGTACACCCTCTGGCAATTCGCTGTTCTGATCGTATGGCATTCTCTTCCCCCAACGCAAAACGGGAAGGTTAATTGCAACCTTCCCGTCAGGGTTACTCCCGAAAAAAATATAGGTGAGCGCTCACCATTTGCGCCGTCAGTCGGGACCTGATTTGTCACCGCATAGCCAGTGCGGTCAAGGCGCTCTCACTTGTCATAAGTTATTCTACTCTAATATCTGAGATTTGTCAAGGCCTAAATAATCTTTTTTTATTTTTCTCCAAGTTTACCCAACTTATAGATCAAGTACAACGCCACCCATCCAGCAATCCAACCCACAATAAATCCTATCCAAATTGGTGAAATCCACATCATTCAGTCTCCTCTTCTATTGGGTTTCTTTTTCCTACCGATTGTCCTTCTTTTAACTCCGGCAAGCCAAGCTCCTCTCGTGCGTACATCTCCACGTCTTCTGGAATGGAAGCTTTAGGATCAAACAACTTGTTAAGAGCATTAGCTAATATGAATGGATCGCGCACTCCCATCGGGCCATGAACCAGACGCGGATTCTTTACCTTTTCGTTGATGTTGTAACGTACTAACTGGTCAATAGCATAACGATTGAAAGAAGAACAAAACCAATCTGCAACTGCTTCGAGTGACATAAGGAAAAAAGAACTACTATCACGGCTTAGCGCCCAAGCTCCCGAATCGCCGCCCTGAGCAAGACCCACAAACTGACCAAGCACGGTCTGGAGCATAGCCTGATGCTGCCGCTCGATATGCGATTCAAACGGCACATCGGCAGGCCCTGGCTCTAGCATCTCTATCGTCCAACCCTCAGGTACAACTAATGAGGCATCAGCCGCTGTACGCAAGTTTTTTAGTATCTCTATTACATCATTGCGTTCGCTTTCTGTATATCCTTCGGGCGGCCCGTTGGCAACCCAGATCCCACAAGCCTGCCGCTCAATCCTGATAGCAGCAAATTCCTCAAAATACTGCTTATACATCCAAGGCTTATATGCCTGTCGAAGAACACCAAGGCCTTCGGGATTCCCCGATTCTTTGCGCCATGTCCAGACAATCAACTTTTTAATAGGAATATCTTTGGTAACAGAAACCCCCTCTTTAGGACTAATACCACGCTGAACTATACCATCTAATCCACCAGTAGAATCGAATTTCCATTGATATACAGTAGTCCGACTCCGCTCAGCGAATTTGCGCCATCCAAGAAAACCATCATCTTTTTGCTCAAAGACCTTCTCGTGAATGGTAAATCCATAAAGCACTGCCAGCACAGCTTCACGAAGAAGATCATCAAAGGAATGACTCAAGCCATTGAACAAATTATCTTCGATGCGAGCAGAAAGTTCCTTGTCGTCACCTGGTTCAATACGCCAATCTGCATGACGTACCGGCAAAGAAATAATCGCCTCCATTGCCGCTATTGCAGAATCTGACCGCCGCATCTCCTCATAAGCAATCATGCGGGTATTAAGCGTTTGGAGACGATTGCTATACTCTTGATAAATACGACCTTGGCGAACAACTAAACCAGTAACGCCAGTCTCGCCCAGTGATGCTCTTGTATCACCCTCGGCCGCATTTGCTGCTGCTGTAATAAGAGGAATATCACCAGGAGTAGTAGTAACCACACGTCCATCGGGGAAGACTAAAAAGCCTCCGTGGAGCAAGGGGGGCTTCGCTTCTTCGTCACGACCCCAATCTCTAACACGATTACGCCACCAACGACTTAACCGATAACGTGTTGGACTAGCCATTATGTTCACCTTGGCAAAGGTTTGGTCGGGACGGCTGGATTTGAACCAGCGACCTCCGGCTCCCAAAGCCGCCGCGCTACCAAACTGCACTACGCCCCGACAAAACTGGGAGCGGGCCTCGGAATTGAACCGAGATCCCCAGCTTATGAAGCTGGTGGCTTACCTTTCGCCCAGCCCGCATCTTAACTATCTAGCCTTCTTCTTCGGATTGCGACGGCATTTCCCACTTGTTGGCCTGTTGCGCCGTCTGCCACCAGAGGGCGGCCCGTGCCCGCTTTTATCTCCTCGTGCCATTACTCATCTCTCCCGCCTAGGTACTTCTTGGAGTCCTATTGACGCGGCTCCCACCATATCGTTCCAGTTGGAAAGTCTTCAACCTTTAGTCCACTATCACGCAATTGACTGCGTATCTTATCAGCCTCTGTGTACTTCCCCCGTTGACGAAACTCATCACGCTGAGCTATAAGATTATCAATATCAGCATCTGTCATTACCATCTAGTCCCCAGCAATTTCTTCAACTTATCAGAAGCTGGTATTCCCCCGAGCAACTTCTTTCCATCATCATACCCTTTCCGAATACGTTTTGTCAAGGCCAAGTTCGCCAACATCAACGAATCCAAAAAGTCCACATTCTTTCCCCGCTTCTTTTCACCAACACCCGTGCGTGCTGTTCTTAGAGCTTCTCGCAATTCGGGAAACTCCTCCAGATGAACAATAAGAAGACCGCTCTCCAAATTAGCTATCAACCAACTCAGCATCTCGCCACGAGGAACATTGCGCCATTGCAATCCCTCTACGCGATCAACACGCTCGGTTGCTCTATGCCCTGCCGTGAAGTTTATTGCCGTCTTCTTTCGAGCTTGTACTAATGCAGGCACTGCACTATCATTAGTACCATCAATAAACAACGAGCCAGGCCATCTTTTATCAAGCGCTTCAATAACTGCTATCTTCTCTGTAGTTTCTTGGCGAGGATAACTGCGCTGAAAAACAATTTGAGGAGGCCTCATATGAAGATCAATAACAGTATGCACAGTCTTATCGCGACCAGCACCAGCAGTATCTATTCCTTTGCTATAACGATGAGTAGCAACAGGCTTGTGGCCTAGAAATTCTACCTCGGCTGCAAATTCTTCTACTATCCGTATGTCAATTGCTTGCTCCCCGCTCTTAATCCGCTTTAGTTCGTGTTCTTCCTCCCACTCTGCTATCCTTCCTGCAAACTTTTTCTGAGACCGCTTCTTCCAAGCCTCGCCATTATCATCACCCAAGCGATCAGGATGTGCCCGCCAATCAATAGGCAAATGAGTAAGCCCTAATTCCTCATTGTTGTCAACGCACTCGCAGAAGAAATCATCATCACCATTGTAAGTGCTCACTAAGAATATAGGAGCATCCTCTAAATCAGCAAGAGTGCGAGCCATTGACCGCCAGACACCCTCAGCATACGGCATATAGGCAACTTCCTCCATCAGTGCCGCATTGCCGTCAAAGCTACGACCCGCTGTTTCCCGCGAAGGGTGAGCACGAATATAGTTATGAGCAAGAGTAGTGTAATAGCGAATTTCGTTGTTCTTGATCTTAGGATTGATACCATCAAGGTTCTTTTGTTGATTTAAGGACAACTCTGCTGTGCTAAGAGCTACCTTGGCAATTTTCAAAAGCCGCTCAACGGCAACCTCCTCTGAATTGGCAATAAAGTGGCAATGCTGAGGAACCCCCGTCACTTTTGCTCGGTAGAGAAGTTGATGAGCAAATCCTATTACTACTGCTGTTGATGCACCGATTTGGCTGGACTTATCAATGACGTATGCTTGTCCTGCTGCAACTGCTCGCATAATCTCCTTCTGAAAGTCGTATGGCTCGAAGGGGATTAAGCCGTGTACCTTACTCTCGATGTAAGGCTTAGCTACCTCACACCAAGCAACCGGATCAACGGCAACATCATCATCGGTGTACCGAGGAACATTGCCTCGCTCAATTTTAGAGAGTGTTCTACTCACTTCTGCTCACTCATCCTCGGTCTCCTGTTCAGCCAACTCCTCGCGGGCTATTTCTGACCAGATACGAATATAATGCTGGATGGAATCTGCCACTGAATCATTGGGCCAACGCGCGATCTGCGTTATGGCAAAGGCCGCTGTCCGGACTATGCGTTCCTGCACAGCAAGCTCCGCCTCCAGCTCGGCGGCGCGGTCGGCCCACTCAACCAATACACCGGCCTCAATCCAGCGGTAGACAACATCGACCTTTGTGTAACCTATTGCCTTCGCTGCTATATCATCGCTCAGTGGGGACTGGTCGGCCTGCTCACTCATCTTCCCGAAGCCTTTCTATGTAGTCGGCGGGATCAACACCGTCTATGCGAAAGTGGCGTACTACATCCTCATCATCGTGGTGAGTCGAAACTTCCAGCAAGATGCACGGCTCCTCAGAAATCCCTATTATCAAGTGAGAACATTGAGGAGGAATTCGCATTGAAACACCACTCCTCAATTTGTGCATTGATGTATGACCCCGACCGGCCTCAAGCAAGAGTTGAACTTCTCCACTCAAACACAGAAATGTTTCGTCCTTGTCCTCATGGTAATGATAACTTCCCCCACAATACTGATTGATCGTTAGTATCTTAGCACAATACTCGTCGCAATTTACCAACCAATCCTCGCTGCCCCACGTTTTTTCTACGTGTTTGAAACTTAACTCTTCCCAGTTCATTCTCTCTCCTTATCAAATTTTGGTGGAGGCGGCGGGAATTGAACCCGCGTCCTATGGAGTGCCCTTACAGGCTTTAACCACAGTCGAAACCATTCTCACCCCCACCAACAAACATCTTAGAAGTCAACAGCAGTCTTGCCGTAGATAACTATCCGGTCATACCAACGATTTCCCGCAAGGCTACCATCGTAACCTACACCAAGAGAACGCGAGCGCTCGCTGCTACCGAAGCCACTCCAACTTAGACCACCGCCCAGCGGATTAACGCTCCAGAGATCGCCCTCGACCATACTACCTCCAAGTTGAAAAGCCTCCCAACTACCAGCCGCAAGTATCTGACCATCAATATTCTGAGAGACAGACAATACCACAGCTCCACGATCAGGTAGAAGCTCTTTCCACAGATCGTCGCCCGCCAATGGTGTAACAATCAGCACCATCAAAACGAACACACAGCCTAACATCTTCATCACAAAGCACCTCCTCTCTGCTTAAAATACCAACCTAATAAGAGTATACATCCCAAACAAAGCAAATACAACAACTATGCACAATATCGCGAAAGCGATGCCACGGCCCGATGATACACCTAATGCCTTTCTCATTATTCGTCCTTCCCCTGTCTGGAAGAGCGAGGCGTCGAAACGTAATAGGCAGCGTATTCTACAGCATTCTGTGCCGCCACCGTTACCGAACGACCTTCAGCCAAGGAGCCAGCCACACTTGCGGTGAAGGCATCGCCAGCCCCCACGATTTGCATAACCTTAACCACAGGAGCGGGGACAGCAACCGAGAGTTGATCAGTTTGCGATCTTTGGCTGAGGAGAACCACGACGCCTTCCGCACCTTTCGTTATAACGACTGCATCCGTCGTCAGTTTGAGCATTGCGGCTTCTTTGGAGTTAGGCGTAGCTACGGTAGCTCCACGCCAAATGTAGCTGTAATTGTTCAATTTAGGGTCTACTACTGTTGGACATCCTGAGTGAATAATGGCTTGGACGATCTCCTCGGTGTGCTTGCCGAAGACACCTTTACCGTAGTCGCTGAACACTACACAGTCCGGGCGTTCTCGTTGCACCTCAGATAGGCAGGTCTGTGCCGCCCACGCTTCGTTCCTTGGGTACTCGCAGTCCGCTCGACACATTATCTGGCTAGTTGCACCATGAACCCTAAGTTTCGTGGTCGTTACGCTAAGCAAGGCCTTGAATCTGGTTTCTACTCCGCGCAATAGATGTTCCAGCTTGCTCGCCGCCCAATCCGAACCCGTTAGTCCGAACAGCGTCACTTCGTGCCCCAAGCCTTGGAGTAAACCCGCGACATTTGCCGCCCCGCCCGGATAATAGTCCCAGTGTTCTCCAATCAAGCACATCAGCGCATTCTCGTAGTTGTCGCGAGGCTGAGCAAAGAGTTCAACATCCAACATAACATCGCCTACGACATACACCCTCATGTCAGCCTCCCAAACTCAATCAGTTGCTGCTTGTCAGCATCATCTGCCATAACTCAAATTTCCAGCCTGTACTGCTTCTGCCGCCACGCCTTCTCCAGTCTCTGCCTGCCCATCTCGTTGTACTCTTCACTGATGTCCACGCCGATATAGCGGCGGTCTTCTTCGATGCAGACGAGGCCAGTTGTATGGGCACCAGCGAAGGGGTCAAGGACAATGCCTGGTTTGGTGGAACCTTCTTTACCTATCCGCCCAGTCCCTTGACAACGCAGACACTTGTCATACATCTCGGCATTCTCGGGCTCATCCTGCTGACGCAACGACTTGCTGATATAGACGGTGCCGAGGCCTTTGCAATCAGGACAGGTTTGGAGACCCCCGCACTCGCAGGTTGGTTCCCAGCCGACGGTCTTGCTATGCCGTATATGGTGCAGGCCGGTGCCGCTCATATCGCCCCCTTGGAATTGGCCGCCCTGTGTCTTGGGCCCAAGGCCGAGCGTGTTCCGGCCCGGCTCCAACTCCCTTTCGACCTCCACAATCCGTTGCCACGGACTGCCACATTGGATACAAACTTTCGGCGGGCAGGCTGCGCGGATTGGCTTGCGGATTAGGTCGGGTGGGTAGAC
>Ga0075125_10001344_pt1 | contig 11804 bp, 16 predicted proteins | sample AntAceMetag02UKN_FD_69810 | JGI IMG/M metagenome (GOLD analysis project Ga0075125, IMG submission 69810) | Saline lake microbial communities from Ace Lake, Antarctica - Antarctic Ace Lake Metagenome 02UKN | ecosystem: Environmental > Aquatic > Non-marine Saline and Alkaline > Saline | place... | reverse complement strand
TCTAAATCGCTTATTTGACTTTCTGTAATTATTAAATTTGGTTGTGAAGTAGTAGAGAAATAATCACTTTCATCTAAGTAATCACCGAAGTCTGATATTTGGCTTTCTGTAATATCAAGATTAGGTAAAGAAGTTGTTGCTCCTACTACAGCATAAATTCTTCCATTAACTCTATCAACTGTATAGTACAAATTAGCCCCCTCACTCAAATCACCTGTATCACCAGGGATTGTGGCATCTAACACGTCTAAGGCATCAAATTTGGCGTTTAAAACAGCCATAGAGGTAGAACCAGTCATTGTATTGACTAATACAGCCCCCAATTCTTGTGGGTTTTTTTCATAGTAATAATCAGAAAGCAACAAAGTAAAAACCCCAACGCTCAATAACAATGCTGTTAAAGCTATCGCAGGGGTATAATCGAATAGTTTTTTTATAAATTTCATATTGACGTTCTAGCTGTTAAATTAGTAGTAGGCTTTTTCCTTGGTATAATTTCTGTATGGTCATCTATATCGTCATCTTGCCAAGGATAAGTATCATCATCCCAAATACTTGTATTTTCAGGCGACCATAAATGAGCTGTCTGCGGTTTAGTCCGAGTAACTAAGTTTGTAGTTGGTTTACTTCTTGGGTCTAGGTTAGTAGCCATTTATTTAGGTCTTCTAAAGTTATTTAAAAGTTTAGGTATAATATCACTCCGTCTAGCGTAATGTGTTTTTATCATTGGTTCTAACGCTAGCATTTGGCTTCTTGCTCTATCCTCTTTGCTGAATAAACTGTTAGCGTGAGTATAATCTGCCTCTGCCCCTAAAGATACATATTGAACTATAAATTCAGGTATTTGAGGTAAATCAGCATCAGCACTTAATTCTGTAATATCTGTTTGGCAATATATTAATATTCCCGAAGTACATTCTAAAATATCAGCACTATAGAAGATAAAAAGACTATCCTCTAAAAAGTAATGTCTAGGCGTACTGGGCGTAAAGTCTTCGGGGTCAGCTATCTCCTTTACATCTATTGGTTTTGATTGAACATAACTTTTGGCTGTCTTCGACTTTACAAAAACATTATTTGTCCTTAGTAAGTTTATATCTGTATCAGTCAATAAGTATTCGTTCTGTCCTGCCACTGTATTAATCTTTACTATCTCCCCAAAAGGTAAAGTCTTACCACCGGCTTGGATAGCTATTTGATTAACTTGATGCAAGTATGTGTTTATACTGCGTTTTATGTCAGCGTCAGCAAAAGAAGTATCGGCATTTGACCCTGTAGCCTTATACCTTGCGTCTGCCATTATATTAGTTAGTGTCATATAGTATTTTAAAAATGTTAGTTAATCTATGTTTAGCAGTATGTTTTTTTTGATATTCTTTATAACCATTCAAAGCTATCGCATCTCTTTCCTTTTTATGTTTCAAATAATAATCGATAAGTTCCAACATTTCTTCTTTATTTTTAAACCAAACTAAGTGTTTTTTATTTTCAAATAAATCTTCTATCCCCGGGAAGTACAGCGTGAGGCAAAAGCCTTGACTAGACAATATATTATAAAGCCTATTCGATGTATAGCCCTCTGCTTGAGGTGATATTGCTAAAGAAATCGGAGTGTTTTTGTATATATACTTTTGGTCTTTAGTAAATCTTTCATTCTTAATATGTAAAAGATTATAACCTTTGATAGCTTTTACATATTCGCTTCTATTTATATGGAAACCACTGGTCATTCCTCCTATAAAAACAATATCGCTTTTGACTTCTCTACCCTTTTCAATCGGGGCGTCATACCCACATTGAGGCATATAGTGTACTGGACAATCGAAATGTTCTTTATAGTCCTTTATATACTCTTTATTACATAAGAAAATAGCCTTTGTATCAATCCTATCCATCATTTTAGGGTCACGTAAGTCACACATCCACCAACCACATTTCACTGGTGGCGGTGACGATTCAAACCATAATAAGTCGTCATATTTTGTAAGGTCTTCGCCTAATTCGACTACTTCTGCCCCTGCAATAATCATTGATTGCATCATCATTCCCCATTCAGGTTTCTTATATTTTACTAGGATTGTAGCCATTTTGCTAGAGCATTTACTTTTTTATCGTTCCAATAATGAAAGCATAGTGTATCAGCCTTTTTGATATCTGGGAATTGGGTATAATTATTATCTAACTTTATCCCTAAATTGATACAAGCCTGCTCTGTCTTTTCTCCCCATCTATTCCAAGGGGGGAAAAACCATTTAACATCTGTATCAAAAGTTTCTTCAATTTTATCTTTAGCTCGTTTCAATTCTTCTTCTATATTTGGTATGCGATGGTAATCGCTATGTTCCCATCCGTGTATTCCGAAACCAAAGTCCTTTTTATTAGCTAATATATATTCAGTAAGTTCAGGGTAAGTATCAATCTCGCTAGCAATAATAGCTAAGTAATGTTTATGTCCTTTTAAAAGTTTGTGTGCTTTTTTAAACTTATCAAAATCATAATAGATAATATCGTATCGGGGGCTTTTAGTTAGATATATATCGTCATCTCTTAATATCATTGCTTTACTGGTGAACCAGTCCACTCAAAGAACTTATCGTCACCTTTTAATGATAACTGTCGCCATTCCTTAAACCCATAACTTTTACCATAGTTTCTATATGTGCTTGTCTGTGTAAAATAATTGAAAGACCTCGGCACAAAGAAACGTTTGTGAGTTGGGTCACCATAAGCTCCGTCTGCCCAGTGTAAAGCGTCGGGTACTCTAAACCAAAACTCGCCATCTTTCTTTAATACCCGATGCACCTCATTCATAATCCGCATAAACTCTGTATTGTCTAAATGTTCTAGTAAATTATTAGCCTCAATTCTATCAAAGCGGTCATCTTCAAAAGGTATGCCTTTAGTGACGTCTATAATCTTATCGCAAGGTTTCACTATATCAGTATTTATAAAATCTTTTTTATGTAAAGAACCTGAACCCAAATTTAACTTATCTCCCTTAGCCCTTTCATTCTTCTTAATAGGGGTTAAAGTGGCTTGTATTACTGGGTCATCACTATATTTAACTAACTTCCAGTGTTTATCTGTAAAGGAATATCTTTTTGGACCGGTAGTTATATAAGTATCAAAAAACTTTTTATTAAAATATCTCTTATGGTCAGGGGCTATTGATACACCATCGGGTACAACAACTATCAACGAGCCACTAGGTTTTAAAACTCTCCAACATTCATCTAGCACAAAGAACAAATTGTCTATATGTTCTAAAAAGCTCTCCGCTTGTATTTCGTCTACACTACAATCGTCAAAAGGCAAATAATTATTCTCTATATCTCTAGTAATCTGTTGCCCATATTCTCCAATATCTATATTGACATACCCGGGCTTTATATCTTTTCCGCTTCCTATGTTTAATTTAATGCCCATATCTTTTAAAATATTTATTATCTTTTAAATTGACTGCTGGTAATGTTTTTACTATATCTCCAAACACATAAGGGAAAGAAATTTGGTCACGCATACTACCTGCACAGATTTCTGCCCACCATTGCTCATTCCTCCACTTTATTTCGTCTGTATGACGTCTGATTATCACCCCACAAGCCCATAATCCAGTAATGCCCTTATATCGCCTTACCTGCTTGTTTATAACGCTAGTGGTGTCTTTGTTAAACATCTTACAAAACATCGCCTCTTGGTACAAATCTACCCTCTCAGGGTGGGGAAAGCAAGCTATGTCTGCATCACCTAACAATTCTATAAAATATTCTATCGGGTGTTTAAGATATATATTTCCATCTACCCAAACACTATATTTATCTTTGTCATATAAATGTGATAGAACTTTGTATATTTTAGCGTTCCTGCGTTGGTCTTTAAACTGATTGTAGGCTTTAAATACTTTTATATCCTTACGTGCTTTATCAAACTTTCCTGTAATTGCCGAATAAATCATTTTCTTAACTTCTTTTGATATAAATTAGCACTTTCTCTTTGGATTGCCTTAATGTCTTTGCCTCTTTTCTCTGCTTCTTCGGTACTTTTAGCTTTATAATGGAATATATGGACTCCATAATGGGTATAAAGGTTATATTTCTCTCTCATTCTGGTAAAAAAGTCACTATCTTCACCATATAGCTTAAACCTTTCGTCAAATCCTCCTAATTCTTCCCATACTTTCTTAGGGAATAATACTGCGAACCCTGATAACATTGTGCATTGTACTATTTCATTGTGCGGTGACTTCTCCCAACCTCCTTGATGTCCTCCTGCTTTATTGCTTATCGCCCCTACAGCACCAAACTTCTTTTGCCTAGTAGCCTGTAGCATCTTTTTAAGCCAATAAGGTTTAACTAAAGTGTCATTGTTCAAGAGCATTATATAATCGGCTGTACTATTCTTAATCAATCTGTTCCAAACTACGCTTAAATTCTCGTCTTTCTCATAGTTATCATAAATAGTTAAGTGATAAGGTGTTTTTCTATCCTCTGTATTCTCTAAAACACTAACTACACATTCAGCCTCGTAAGCTTCGAGATTATATTTTACGATTATTACGTCTGTTATCTTTGACATCTTTTTTAACTACTTTCTTTTTAAGTTTAGGTACTTCCTTAATCGGGTCTTCCTTAGTAGGCTCAATATCTACCATTGTAGACTTAACTGCACCGCCTTTAACTTTTATAGGGTCTTTAGAGATAAGCTTAGAACCTCTTAACAATTCTTCTTCTAAATGAACGGCTGGTATATCAAGGATTCGTCCGTCTTTAGTTTTAATGTAGTAAAATTCTTGTTTTTTGTTTGACATAATTTTGTATTCTTTAAAATAAAGGTCTTTGCACTCTGCCTCTATTTCCTTTTGTTTATTATTAATTGGTTTAGTATCAGGCTTTTTAAGAAAGTTATAATAACTTCTAGCTTTATATTTAGCATCAGGGTCATACTTCTCATACCTTTTAATCTTTTTATCCCTATCTTTTTGGGTTTTAAGCCCATAATGCTTAACTATAATCGGGGCATAGTTAGCTTGGCTATATACTACTTTAGGGGCTAATCCACAATGCAAGGCTTTACGCTCCCAACTTAAATCCATTCCCTCTATGTAGTGCCAAAACCTTATATTCATAAATGACCATATCTGGGAGTAACCTTTGCCAATCAAATTCATCAAGTAACAGTAATATCCGATACCACCTTTACCAGCGTATTCTTCTAGCGTGGCTCTATCTGTTTCCATTACCTCGTCCATATCAAGGCATACAAGCCAATCTGGTTTAAGTTTAACAACGCTTTTAATAAAATCTTCCTTAATCCTCCACTGTTCTTTCCCCCATTCTCGATTATCTACTATCGTTTTAAATCCATAGCTTTCAATTAAGTCCTTTTGAGTAGCGTTATTAAGACAAATAATAGTTTCGTCACATAACTTCTTAAAACATTGTAAGGTGCTATCTAAATACTTTTCATCTGCCCCACATATACCATATCCAATTATCCGCATATAAATTTAATAAAGGTTTCATTGAAAGCGATATTGTTGTTTAGATTCGCTATCTTAATTTCTCTATCAGCATCAGCCTTTTCATCTTCGTGTTTAACACTCTTGTAAAAACTAACCATTACTAGATTATCAGCGTTACTTTTCCTTGTGTTCCGGACTAACTTCATTTTTGCTCTCATTATTAGAACTTTGTCTAGTATATTTCTCAACATATTTTTTATATTCTTCACTATTTTTATCGGGTAATCTACCCAGTTTAATTGAACGCTCTATTTGCTCATCAAGCCATTTACTAACTTGACTAACTATTTCCTCGTCAACTACTTCCTCCTTTTCGTCTAAGTAACCTGCTTTCTTCAATAGCCCCAACTTTTTAATAGCTTCTTCGTTTTTATCTTCCTTGGCTTTTTCGTATAATTCCTTTAGAACAGGGGCTTTATCAACTTTCTTAGTAATCTTATCCTTAAACTCTTTAGGGATTGACTTAGTAATTCGTCTAAGTTCTTTTGCTGTTTTATTATTCATAAAGCCATTTGTTTAAGAATCTTTTCCCGGTTACCACCAGGAGTTATAACATTTTGGTTTTGAGGCAAATCTTTGTTCAAACTAGCTATTTCCAATTCGGCATTAAAGGCTTTAGTCTGAATCAAATTAGCAAAATCTTTCATTTTAGCTTCTAGTGGCTCAAGTTTATCCTCTAGCTCTTTAACCAAAGTTTTAACCCTCTTAACCTTTACGTCTGTATCATCTAGCAATTCTTCGAATCTCAATCTTTCTTCTGTTTTAAGGAACTTTACAATATCTTTTCTTATTTGGTCTATTCCTTTCTGTAATTCTTTCCGTTCATTAGCACTTTCTCGCATTACTTTCTTATAAGTTAAGCCGTCTGAATGTCCTAAGTAAACAAAGTCACGTCTAGCCCAGTTACCTTGTCCTCTGATATGTTCCCAAGCCTGTATCTCGTCTACAGCAAAGATATATCCATCACCTGTCCTCTTAAAGAAGTAAGGGGCTTTCATTGAGCGGTCAAGTTTTATATTCTTTTTTTCTTCTTCTATACTCATACTCGCTTGCTCTCTTATTAGCCACCTCAGAGAGCTGTGGGGCTAATAAGCGAATATTATGAATTAATAAACGTTAGCTAGTTTGTGCGTCGTCGTTCGCATTAATCAATACTGAACCAGGTTCTCTAAGCATAGCAACGCCATACATAGTATCAGCTACAGTAAGCATACCGATATTCTCTAGTTTATATTGAGCTTGAACTCTAACTTGACTTCCACCCATTGTTTGAGTAGCTACACCAAAGGCAGAGCTATGTAACAATAAGTTTCTGTAACTTTCCAAAGATTTTACAACCCTTGAAGAAGTAAACAAGTCTAAACCATACAAAGTACCTTTATAATTCTTAGATGCCATTGCACCAAAAGCTCCAGTACGGATAACAGATGGTTTGCCATTTAATGAACTATCATAATACTTTGAAATACCTGCTAATTGCAACCAATAAACTACTGGATGAATGAAAAAGGCACATTGGTCTAATTCAAAATTATCGGTATCTAAAGCTGATACAGCAGACCTAACTTCTAAATCGGTCATAACAGTAGCAGTATCTCCTAAAGCGTTAGTGGTAATAGATGACCATAGACCAAACAAAGAGGTTTCAATAGCACCTAATAATAGTTTGCGACACTCTGTAGCATACTTTTCATTAAGAGCGTATTTAGTAGCTATTTGTTTAATGGTCAAATCACCCATTAAAAACGCGACGTATTTGTGTAGATTTACAGTTAAGTAAGTATCTACTTGAGCTACACTTTCGTCAGTGATAGCAGCACCTTGAGTAGCCTGTGTTTGAACAGAAAACTCATTGGTGTAAATATCAGGAACGTGTACAATATCACCGCCATCTGTCATATAGGCAGATAAATCAGTTACAAAGTTTAAAATGGTCAAATCGTCATATTTAGGTTCATTAACGATAGGTGACCATTTCTCTGGAATCATCGCGGCGGTATCCGCATTTGTGTAAGCATCAGCTGGGGCTCCAAAAGCCATAGTTTATGTTATTTTAACGTTCTGGCTTGGTTAAGCTTATCAAACGCATCTTGCTTTTCAGCACCACTTGCGTTCGGGTCAGTCACAACTTGAGCATAAGTCTTGCCGTTTCCGACAATAACTTTGCCACCAGACGTCGGAGTTGCCCCTTGAATGTTGTCTTTTTCTTTTTCTGCTTCGATTTTTGTTTTAAAGCCTTGTACCCAAGTTTCATTATCTGCTAATTTATCAACAGGTACGCCAAGTTTATTGGCTTCCTCTTGCATAGCACGAATGTTTTTGGCATCAAAGCCCTCTTCTTGAAGTTTAAGAACAGTTGTAACACTCAAATCAGGGGTTTCCTGTGGTTTTTTAAGAGTGCCGTCTGGCTCTTTCCCGATAGGCTCAAAAGTTTTTGAATCAATTACGCCTTTATCTACCAACTGTTGCCGATATTCAGCCTTTTTGTCGATAGCTTTGGAAAGTTCTTTTTGGTGTTCGGTTTCTTTAGCAATAGCTTTTTCAATGATAGCACTGTTGTCATAATTGTCTTCTATTCCTAAATCTTCCACCACCTTAGCTTTTACCTCATCTGGGTTAAGCTGTTTTTTGTTGTCTTCTGACATTGTTTTCACGCTATTAAGGTCACATCTGCTCACCTAACAGCAATTATTATTTAAAACTGGGTAAAGAACCTTTTTTGTTTATGTTCTTTAGTTTCCCAATTATTAACTTATCAATCTTATCTGATGCAAGCTTACCGGCTTCTTTGTCTACATCACCATCCCAATATCTACAATCGCACATATGGGCCTGTACTCTCTCACAGTAATCTGCTAACCATTTACCAATCTCATTCTGCTTAATACTGTCAAACATCTTTTTGTCTTTTTCTGTTAATTTCATATATTTGGTTCTGCATCAGGTAAATTAGGTGTTCCTGCTGTTGCTCCTGCTAATTGTGGTACTTGACCCCCTCCCTGCACCTGTTGGGCTTGTAGCTGTGCTTGATTAGGGTCTACAGCTTCCCTCAATAATCCCATTTTAACTGGGCTTTCGCCTGTCTGTTCTAGTAGTCTGAAAAATAACTCTCTAGTAGTAGCATTAAGCATTAACTGGGGGTTAGAAGCTAGTGTACTCATAGCAAACTGATAAATACTTTGTTTAGTCTTAACATCAGTCCCCTCGCCAGTAACTTCAATATCTACATTTACATCAATATTCTCATAAGCTTTATCCAACTGTTTAAATGCCACTTCTCCTTTAGTCCTAATTCTTTCTTCCTCTAACTTAGATTTACGCTCTACTTCATCCCAAGGGAGTATATTACCAGTTTCATTTTTAGTCTTTACTAGCAAATCTGTTCTAAATTCCTCTAGGTAAGCCTGTACCATTATTTCGAACTCTTCGGCTGTCCTAGGGAATATAACGTAATGTTCCTTTTTATTATTTGCTTTAAATTCCTTTATATAATCAGTTTTTACTAAATCAACCACAAATAAGCCGAAAACTTCACGTTTCTTCTCAAAGAATGACATTGTTAAAGATGCCTGTAATTGTCCTAGACCTAGAGGAGTTTGGGCTGGTAGAGTTTCGCCCATTGCTATATCAGTGTTGTGAGTCTTTTTAGATACTAACGATTGAACTCTAGCCCCTACGTCCCTGTAAGCTGTTATATCAGCGTTATTAGACATATTGACTGGCTGAATAGCATCGTAAGTCTTGATAATCTGTCCGAAGTCATAACTATCAATAGCATTAGCCATCACGCTCTCGTCTTTAGTGTAATACAAGTGCATTGCCTTTTGAAACATTGCTTTGCCACTAAGATAACAAATAGTATTAGTTTGTACTTGTTCGTCAAATACTAATTCACTAAAGCCTAGACCTAACCAACGACCATCTACTTTCTCCCATTTCAATTCCTTATAAACTTCCTTAATATCATTTAATTCGTCTTCGTGTAAGATAATTGATGGGAGATAGTCTGATTTTCCTCTAGTATATTGGCTCTCTGTAGTTTCTATAACACCGCTCCCTGTATTCTTACGATATACGCCTGCTCGGATATATCGTTTCCATTTCTTACCCTCGCCACTGTAATTCTTCTCATAACACTCATAAACAATAAAGGAAGTATCGAGTGAATCCTTAATATAGCCTAAATCACCATTCCATTTCATACTAAGAATATCAGCCTTGTCCATTTCGTTAATCTCATACACCCAAGGCATTTGTTCTAACCATTCATAAGCAGGGTTTACTCTAAAATTCTGTATCTTAGCTACTTTCCATTTCTTATCAAAGCCCTTTTTAATAACAACGTGACCATATTTAGGATAGTTGTGTCCTATATCATTTAATAAAACGCCTAAATCGTGCTGTTTAACCCACTGTTTAAACTGTCTTTGCATCTTATAAACTTGGTAACGAATCCCCGGAGTTGAGTCATTAAGGAATAGAATATGCTTAGTATCAATATCAGTTAGCTTTTCAGCTACATCTACAGTCGGCTTAGTTACGTTTTCAAATATCAAATCTTCTCCATTAGTATCTTTACCACTCCCAGTGTATTTACCGATATAATAAGCATCTATAATCTTTAAAGTTTCAGGTAAACAATGAGTATAACCACCGGGCATTGTAACTTGAGCAAAGTAAGAAGCTATGTTTTGTCTTAGTTCTTTGTCTGTGTTCATATTATTTAAGGCTTATTTTTGCTCTCTTGGTGTCTTGAATGACATCTAAAATATTATTAGGATTTATTTTATAATCTGATGGCTTAACTAAATGTGTAATACCATAACGAATTGCATCCATAGAATGGTCGTTATAACCTTGAGGCGTATTAATAATCTTATCTTCCTTATCAACTTCCCACATATAGCCCTGATATTCTTTCCTTATGTGAATACTCCGCTTAGTAACGCTTATCTTTTGGAACTGTACTATTTGCACCCCTTGGTTTACGCTACCTTGTCCTTTAACAGAACCAAGTATCGGTACACCATAGCTAGCAATTTCATCAATACTTTTAGGCTCGGCACTATCAGCTATAGTTAAAACTTTATGATTTTCATTGTCGCCAATTAATATATCAGCTATCGGTTTGTTTTGTAATCCTCTTTGATAACAAAGCTCATCTAGTATAAAGCCCCCATTGTACCTGTATATATTCACTATAGCAGTAGGGTCGTTAGTATACCCAAAGTCCATTCCTCTACGTTCTAGCCTAGCCTCGTGCGGTATTTCGTCAATAATATTCCAGTCTTTATATATTCTACGTTCTAAGTTAGATGGTTCTCCCATCCATTTATGCTTGTAAAGTCCGGGTCTGTGTTTCTTATCGTCTTCAATTTCCTTAAATATAACGTCAGGCATCCATCCATACTTTATAGCAATATCGTAATTAACATTAATAACTATAGTATCAGGTCTTCCATCCATTACTAATCTTTTGTGTACTGGGTCTTCTTCTAATAAACGATTATAAGTATATATAATCTTAGAACCTGCCTTTCTTACTGTAGGGGTAAGGACTTCTAAACTCTTTGCCGATACTGTTTGAGCTTCTTCCACCCACGCTATATCGATACCCTCAATAGACTTAATACTTTGTTCATTATGATATAAGCCTTTAAAGATAAAGTCAGAACCATTTATCTTGTTTATGATTGAATTGTTAGTTATCTCAAAATCAGTTAACTCATATTTCTTAATCAAATCAGATAACAGTTGATGCGAACTGTCAGCAATAGAGTTCTGCATTTCCCTAAAGCAAGCTACTCTAGTTTTTCTCTCTCTAGCCCTTATTAAAAGAAACCTTGCGACTGTATGTGACTTTAAGCTATATCTGCCTCCGTGGACTGCTGCTTCTCTCCAATCGTCATCAAATAACCTTTTAAACTCTATAGGTATATTAACTATTTTACTTTTCTTTTCCATCTAAGAACTTTACTAATACAGGTAATTGTTCGCCGTCAGTAGTTAAATCCATATTATCGCCAAACTCTTTCTTTTTCTTTCTTTTCATATAGTCCATAGCGTTGTTATAGTTCTCGCCAATCCCTTTAATAATAGTCTTTCTAGCTTTTAAAAAGGGATTCTCTTTCAACTCGTCTAATCGCTCAGCCCATTCCTTATCGTCATCTCTCCAATTATATAGTGTTTGTTTGCTAATATTAGCGTGAATAAGAACCTCAACTACAGAACAGTCCATAGCATAAGCTTCCTCGATAGATTTGACTACCTCCTCCGTTTTTTT
>Ga0075125_10001342_pt1 | contig 11815 bp, 11 predicted proteins | sample AntAceMetag02UKN_FD_69810 | JGI IMG/M metagenome (GOLD analysis project Ga0075125, IMG submission 69810) | Saline lake microbial communities from Ace Lake, Antarctica - Antarctic Ace Lake Metagenome 02UKN | ecosystem: Environmental > Aquatic > Non-marine Saline and Alkaline > Saline | place... | reverse complement strand
CGCTTCGTTATTCGAAGGGGTTAGATTCTCCTCCAAGTTCCGCATCCTTACTAGATTTTACGACTGCGTTCGCGGGCAGGTTAGTCTGCGGGGCTGTGTCGGGAATGACTTCGGCCTCCAACGGAGTATCCTGGTTGTACGGCTTCGGGGGAGTTCCCGTGCCTCCGCCGCCACTCAGGTCCGTCTCCTTATCCATCGCACCTGTTTTCCATTCCTTGCTGAGCAGCGTCTCTGCGGCCAGATGCTCAGTGATGTCGTATGGCTTAAAGTCATCGTCCTCTTTCATGGACTGCACAAGCAGGTCGATATGGAATTTGTCCTGCTTGGCGTATCCACCAACCTTCTGCCAGAGCATACTGTTCAGTGCAGACTGGATGGAGCGAATCTGCACACTGAGCTGCTGTCTGCGTTCAGGGGAAGCACCTTCATATTGTTCGAGTAGCTTGTTGACCGCAGCTTCCTGCTCCTGGGGGTGCATCTGAACAACGTCGGCGGGAAACTCCGGAGCATCCTCGTCTACGCTGATGTCAGGTCCGGCAGGAGACGGTACATCTACGCCAGTAGCTTTCAAGACAGACTCCTCGGAAGCCATGAAACCCTTAGCCTCATAACCGTCTATGTTCTGCACAGAGTCTACGTTGAAGCGGACTACCTTAAGACCGATATCTGGAGTGTAGGTGATGCTGGTAACCATCCCCTGTGTTCCTTGTGGCAGCTCTACTGACTTGCTCTGCACTTCTTTGAGTGGAGAGTCTACGAAAGCCTTCAGCGGGTCGTTCAAAGAGAAAGGCTCTCCAACCTGGAGGCCAGCTCGCTTTAGCATCGCGGCTTTGATGATGTTCAAACACAGCGCAGCAACTCTGGGACTCCACTCACTGAGCTGAGACTTAAGGTTGTCAATCTGCGCCTGGTCACCGGACTCCAATGCTACGTTCAGCTGGTCTAACAATTCGTCCTGCTTGTCGCTAGCATCGTACTTGTTCGCGCCAGGGAGGTTACGAATGTCGAAGTTGGGGTCAAGCTCCAGCTCCTTAGGCTCAGCAGGCATGTCGGGAGTGGTCTGAATCGGGGCACCGCCAGCTTCTAAGTCCTGGACTGCGGTAGTGAGGTCGTCTTGGAGCGTAGCAGCAAGCTCGAACTTGGGGTCGTTCATATCCAAAACTTCTGTTACCTCACCAACAAGGCTATGCAGTTCTACAAGTAGCTCTGAAGGAAGTGTGAACTGCTGGCCTGCCTTAGCAGACCAAATTTTGCGCCAGAGTTCATCGGAAGCATCATAAGTTTGGCCTACATGCTGGAGGAAGTCGATACGCTCCTGGTCGAACTGCATCGGGACTTCACCACCAGCAGCTTTCGCCAGCTCCTTGGTGTCATCCTCTTTCAACTCCTTCATCGTCTCGGTCACCTCATCGAACTTCTCGATGTCTTCAGAAAGATGTTCTTTATCTACGTCCATGGCAGCATTCCTCACTCTAGCTCCTTGGGGACGCTCAACGTATTCCGGAGGTCCGGCGTCCTTGGAGGTTCGAACTTTAATATAGTAGTTTTGTGCGGCTTCGGGAGTCGAGAAGTACTGCGCTCCACGTCCATCAAAAAGGGTTACTCGGTACACATAGTCCAGTCGTTGCCTAGGCATAGAAGCTCCTGTCCAAAGTTAACGGATGAAATACAGTGGGGTTTCAGTTCTTGTGAAGTACGTAGGTCGCAAAGCTGCTGTTCTCTTTTACTGTAGGTAATTTTAGCCTTACGAGCCTCTGTACTGGCCCGACTCTTTTCATGTCGCGGCGGACCGTAATATATGCGTTGCCGCTTGGGGCGAGCAGCTCTTTAATGCTCTCAGTGATGCCACGGGCAGTCAGCGCGTCAACAACATTGAGTACATACGTACAAAGAATTGTATCATATCGACCTTCTGGCTTCTCCGGAAAATAGTATGGGTCGTAACGGTCTCCCCCTAAAAGAAAACCGTCCTTGCTGTGCCCGCAGCCGTAGTCCAAAATACGACCCCTAATGAGCCCATCAAACATCAACGACTTTACGGGAGCAGTCATACGGTCGCGGTAGATTGCAGTCTTCGCTGACTCCAACAAAGTTCGTCGTTTCATAGCTCTACTACCTGAGGTTTATTCGTAGGTTGGTAGTTTTCATCGCACACCGAAGCGTTCACCGATACGTGAGACCTCATAGTTCCCGCGCAGTATTCACTGTGCAGTCCAGGGCAGCAATGAATGTGCCCAAACACGTGCAGTCTTGGTCGCACCTTCTTAAGTCTGTCTCTCAGGTCTCTGCACCCTACTGCCCCCGAGCGTGCACGGTCCAGCGTACCCATCGGAGGGCCGTGAGTAATGAGTATATCCGTATCCTTAGGAATCATCTTCCACTTCTCGCGCAGTTTCTCTCCACGAGGAAGGTTAAAAGCCCAGTTACAAAACTCTGGTTGCCATGGAGACCCATAAATTTTCCAACCGTCTATAGTCACGGAGCTGTCTCGAAGATAATGACAGTCCGTCAGCATTTGCTCTGCAACTTTAGGCTGCTTCTCGAAGAGCCAGTCATGATTCCCCGCGACGAGGGCCTTATGCTTGTGCGGAAGTTTGTTCAGCCAGACGTTGAACCTAGCAATCTCCTCAACTCGACCGCCCATAGTAAAGTCCCCGGCGACAATAAGAAGGTCGCCGTCAGGTACCTCGAAATCAAATCTTCCATGGACGTCCGCCAAGCACACTACTTTCATCGCCCGTAATCCCCTTTCCACATACTCTCAGCATACTTCTGCAGCTGCTTGCCCATATGGGCGTCCAGCTCGCAGACTTCATTGGTCAGGCATACGTCCCGGTACTCAAACTCTACGATGCACGTTACTACGAGGCTAAACCCCAGTAGTGCCCTTCCCAGCATCTGCGCTACCATCATTTTCATCGTAAGCCTCCAAGTCTTTTATCGCTGTTCTTAGTTCATGCAACTTACTCTGCAAAAACGTACCTTCATCCGCCCACTCTACCATCTTTGCGACTTCGTCTGCTACTTGTAACACGTTCTCAACTAACGCCCACTTCTCTCGCTTGAATGTACGCATCGGTCCGCACCCTAGTGGTCCTTTCATTTTTCAACCTCTCAGTTCCGTAAATACCCAATAGCTCGTACTAATATGTCAGTGTCGTCTCGAAAGCAACCAATACCTATGTTACAGCGCGTGCACAACAACCCCCGTACTTTTCCAGTTTTATGGTCATGGTCTGTCTGTGCTTTAGTAACGTCGTCTATCTGGTCTTTACAGATAGCACACTGTTTCTGCTGTGAGTTAAAAGCAGCAGACTTTTCCGCTAAAGATAATCCAAATGACCGACCTGTAACACTCTTTTTAGTGGTACTCACTGGGTTTATCTTTCCTTAGTAAATAGTCGTCGTTAATAATTTTAAGAATCTTTCGCCCTTGAAGAGCCTCTGACTGTTCTTCTTTTAAGGGGCGTACTACACAACCTTCTCGAACCTGACCAGGACACCACAAAGAATCGCCCGTAGCCATGCGAACCAGGTCGGAACTCCAAGGGCCTGAGTAAAGAAGTGGAGCGTTCATCTCGGCCCAATCACCATAAGCCGTCAACACATCGCCAAAATCTACGTAGCCCAAATACTTGCCGCCCTTCATGAAGTCAAAGATGGCTACTGCAATCTCTCCGTCCTTCATGCCGTAAGCCAAGTCCTGAACCTTGGAACCAAAAATCTCAAAGAAGACCTGCTCCCCCTCTTTAAGTGTGTCTTCTAGCTTCAGCTTTGCAGCTCCGCGCCAGTACAAGTTATCCTTGTTCTCTAGAAGATTAGTGTTGTGGCTACCTACGTGCAGCTCGCCTTCAATCTTCGCGGCCCGAGCGTTGGTGCCATGAATTTTTTCATGGATAGCCACCATCTCACCTTCCTTGTACACGTCTGGAAAGTTCTTAAAATTCTCGATGTCGGTGTACCTTACGAACCGACTGTCGTGGCTCCGAACCTTGCCCTGCATGCAGACAGGAATCGGAGGCTCATATTTTGTAATGCCGAGAACTTCAGTCACATCATCGCCAACGGTCGGCATCTTCTCCGACCCACGTGGGCCAGGGTACGTCCCTGGCGGTAGTACATCCAACTTAGCGCACATACCCTGAGAAATCATTCCCCGCAGCTTAACAGTACGTAACCGTTTACTGTAGTACTTTTCAATACCAAGCTGCGCTACCAAAGCCTCTGGTAACACAGAATCGATAGGCAAGTAGACCGCAACGTCCCCGCTTTTGAACAGCCCTTTCTGACTAACACACTGCCACCCTTTTATTTTAATGACGTCGAGTCGGTCAGCGTTCGGGTGCTCCTCTACTTCTACCTTTACTAATTCGGCTTTTAGTTGGCTCATAAGTTCTCCTACCTATATTCTACCATATTTAGTCAGTCTCTTTATCCAAATAGTCGACTACCAACTCTAGCCCTAGCTCCGTCATCGCGTATGTCCCATCAACGTACTTGGCGTATCCTTTACGGACCAGAGACTCAGAGTCTTCTATGTCTACGTGTTTGGCGGTAACCGTCGCGCTACGCAGCATGAGCAGCACATCCATCTCGTCTGTAGTTATTGGCACTTCCCCCAGCACAGTCGTGTCTGGCAGCTCTAAGTCTATACGCATGCCAGTCACCAATAATCGACCTTGCTTATCTGCGCCCTGGCCCTCTACAAAATCTCGTACCATCTGAGCTGCCTCTTCTTTGGATAAATTTGGGTTCTCGTCTTGCTGCTCCCACAGAAACTTCTTTACGTCTGCAATCCACGGCCCAGGACGAGCATCAGCGGCTTCCATGATTTCGTTCCCGTCCAGCACGAGCTGCACAGTCTCCTGCTCGGGCTGCTGCAAGTCTTGAATACGGCCTCGAAACCTGTCTAGCGAGTCTAGAGCTTCGTCTGCGTGTGCAGGGTCTTGCGGAGTCCGGGCTCGGGTATCCGACTCAGCTAGCTCCAACACGTTCTCCATCTCGTCGCCCATTTCTCGAATGAACCTACGAATAGCTTTATCGCTCCACTCATCAGAGTACTGGTGAGGGCGCATATGGTTCTCGACTAAAAACTTCACCCGCTTGATGATGTTCTTCGGGTATTTCCAGCGATTGAGGATAGTCTCTACCAACTCCCCGCTACGTATATCGTGGTCATGGAAATTAATAACATCGTTCTCGAACTTGCGCTCCGCAGGCTTACCGAAGTCGTGGAACAGAGCCGAGAGACGCATCACAATGTCGTCCCGTACGCCTTCCATGGCTCGTAGCGTGTGTTCCACTACGGTCTCTGTGTGTGAGGGCGTAGAGTCGTACGGCATCTCCTGCATATCCGCCCACTCAGGGAGAACATCTTTAAGCAGGCCATAATCCTGCATGCTTTTCATGGCCTGACCCGGCTCCTTGCCAGTTAAAATCTTGTTCAGCTCCTTCTGCATGCGCTCGTACGAGAGCTTACCACTAGGTGTTTCCCCTCTGGCCTCTGCGTCTTCGCGCTCCTTTAGAATCTTCCCAACCTGGGGAGCAGCTTCAGTGATAGCGTCCTGCGTATCGGGGTCCATATCAAAGCCGAGCTTCAACGGGAAACGCACCCCACGCAGTACGCGCAATGGGTCGTCCATAAACGCCGTCTCGGGGTTCGGAGACCGGATGATTTTATTATCCAAGTCCTGCAGGCCCATACCTGTAGGGTCAACAATGCGGTCTCTGAACTCGGGAGAATCATTCTGCAGGTCCAGATACAAAGCGTTGATAGTGAAGTCACGGCGCATCGCGTCTTCTTTGATGTCTGCGGCCCATACCTCAGGCTGGCGGGAGTCTTCTGAGTATGTCTCTCCGCGAGGGGCTGCGAACTCGACCTCTACGTCATCAAGACGCATAATGGCCGTACCTTGCTGACTCTCTGCGGGGGTACTTCCCCCTTGCTGCTCAGCTAGCATCCGTGCCAGTACCTTGCCTGCCTCAATGCCATGCTCGGGGTGGAACGCCACGAAGTCCAAATCGTTTGAGTCTATGCCCAGCAGCTTGTCACGCACGAAGCCCCCGACTAGGTAGACCTTAAACCCAGCGGGTCCTGCTACGCTCATGACCTTCTCTACAATAGAATCCGCATCTGCGTCAGACGCAGCTTCTTTATGCTCTGCCACTTTATTTCTCCTGCTTTAGTTTCGGCGTCCAGGCGTATATTTGCTTCGTCTTCTCTAGAGAGGTAAGGATACCTCCTCCCTGCTCCCTTATCTCGACAATATTAAACCCTGTCTTCTCTGCGAGCAGACGCATCTGCCGCTTAGTGGGGATGATGACGTGAACCCGATGGTCTCCCCATAGCTCATCACTTGGCAGATAGATGAGCAACTTCCCTCCGGGCTGCAAAACTCGCCAACACTCCAAAAGAACAACAATAGGAGCCAGTGCGTGCTCGAACACATCCCACATAAGGATGCCGTCGAAGTGCGCATCGTTGAACGGGAGGGAGTGCATGTCTCCCTTCCACGCCTTCAGCCCCTTGGCCGTAGACGCAACGACATTCTCAACCGTCCAGTCTAGACCAGTGACTTTCTTCCCCGCTTTCTGTAGAGCCAGCATAGCATGGCCATGGCCACAGCCAATGTCCAGCACAGACTTACACGGAGAAAGGAAATCAAGGTTCTTATCCCCCAACGGAGTCTCGTTTGCTGCCCAGTGTCGGTCACTAGGCTCACGGAAAAAATCTAAGTACTGCTCCCACTTTTCTACGCGCATAGTATCTACTCCACCCTGTCTAGCAGCAGACTCTCGGGTCTAATTTTTCCCTTACGGTTGCGCTCTTGCTGGTCTTCTCTGTCCCGTGCAGTTTCGTCCAGCTCTTTGCACTCTATGCTAAAACGTTCACTCCGGACTACTACTCGATGTTCCTGTATCATTGTTGTCGCTCCCTGGAGTCATCCCTAATTCTGCGGCGATAATGGCCAGCTCTGGGTCTGGTTCCGCACCGCTGTCGTCTAAACGTTCTTGGACACAGGACCTGTGCAGCCACGTGTCAAACTCTGTACAGAAGTCCATCTCAGAGGAGACGCGATGGCAGTACCAACAGCCACCATAACATGGATGCACAGTGCCCTTGCCCATGACTATACCCGGACCTTGGTCTTTACTTTGATGGTGGTCTTCCGGCCCTTACGCAGCGTGGTGCCATACTTCTTCTTGTAGTCCTCGTATGACATCTCTACGTACGGCTCAGCAACGTCCCACATGCCATCTTCCAACTTCTTGATGATTTTGGGGGTCTTGCCGATAACGACGTCACCGCCGATGCTGTCCGTGCCCATATCCCGAGCAACGTAGAGCGTCTTGACGCTGTACTTCATTTTCACTTTTTTCACCATTTCATTCTCCTAGGATTTCAGTCTTTGTACATGTCTACAAACCGCTGCCATGAACAACCATGTCGGCGGAACCGTATCGCGATAGTCAGCTGGTATCACGATTTTGCACTTCCCGTGCCCGTCGATTGGAACCTCGATGAGACCACATGCGCCAGGAATTTCTTCTTCCTTCGCTATGCCTGGGGGCGTGATGAACCAAAAATAGTTTGAGAACCTGAGAGCGAGCCTCCGCTTGCGGGGCTTCTTCAGCTCAGTCCGGAAGTCGGCCCGGGTTGCTTTCATCTCATATACGTGTCGCTCGAACCGTCGGGACGGCCACTGATGCATGGCGAAGTAGTCGAGCCTCTGCTCAGCGTACTTGGCCCAGCCCGTCCCCGTTCGTAGTTCGCGGTACAGAAACCAGTTGTCCTTAGGGTGCCGGAGTTTGATGGCGTGCTCCAGTGCGTTATTGATAGGCTCAGTACTCATAACCCTCTGTTGCAGCTCTTGCACACTGGAATTTTAGCTTTCATCCCACTCTTGTGAAGTCCCCGAGCATGAAGGTACGGTGTGTTGTGCCATATGTCGTCAATTCCATGTTTTAGTACGTCGCCTAAATCGCAAGACGTGTCCCAGTCCTCACAGCACGGCCACGCAGACCCATGCTGCAATCAGTGCTCCGAAGAACGTTACGGCTATCTTAATCAGCTTTCCCATCACCTATATTATACGATAATTCGACTTGGTTTTGTTAGCGTATTGCTGCTGGTGACCATTCGCCTTCCAGTTTTTCGCTGCCGCCTTGGTAGTCGAAGTCTACAGGAATCGAGTCCAGCCCGAGCTTGGCCGCTGCCCGCACTCGATGATTTCCCTCAAAGATGAAGACTGACCCATCTTGGTGCATCTCCAACTTTGGCCGATACTCTACGAAGAATTTCTCAGGGTCGTCCTCAGCGGCCTGCATGATGCTCCGTACGTTGTCCCAATCTATGGCCGTATGCTCATCCCTAAGCCCAGGAACCGTCAGCAGCTTCTGTACGGGCATGAGCGTGTTCTGAAAGCCTGCGGTTGCAGTCAGCTCGTGCCTACTCATCCAGTCTTGCGCACGCGCCTGGCCATCAGCGTCTTGGCCGGACGTGTCGAGAGGATTGTCGGACCAGTACTCAGCGGTCTTCACTTGCCTAAGACTGGCCTCTACTGCTTCCGGCTCTGGTTCTGGCTGCACAACGAGTGCTCCCTCTTCTTCCGGAGGAGCGTGCTCAGGTATATCAATCTGGTCAGCAAGGGTAGACGAGGCCTTATCAGTCAAGTCCTTCATATTTATCCAACCCTCATAACCAACAGTCCTTCCTTCAGTATTCACCATCTCATTATCAGTCCTGATTTTTAAGTACTGGAAACTATCCGTGACCTGAGACGCTGCCTGGAAAATCTCGCCAGGCCCAATAACCACGTCACCAAAGTCAGGAGTTGCGTTCTGCCCAACAGTGGCTTGTATCCCTGTCGGGGAGTGCACGACATAGTAGAGAGCCGAGGGTTCCCCGTGGAACTCCTCTGCCGTCTCCCCGCCTAGCTGTTGCTCCATCTCAGGCTCTAGTGGGGTAGCGTTGTCAGTGAACCAACGGCCAAGCACTGAGTACCTTCCATCCACGGTCTCACCAGTACCTCGACCCTTAGGCTCATCCATCTGGACAATAATACTCCCTTCCTTAAGCGGGTCCATCTCTAAGGGAGTGACGATGTCGCCTTCTTGGAGCCAAGCAAAAACACCTGTGTGTCGCTGCTTGTCCTCATCTCGTACAGACAATGCGCGGACGCCACCACCAAGTAGGTGCCGTTCTCCGAACTGCACTGGGTGGGACAGCCAGGGCTCAGACAGTTTGCCTTGGCCCGCACCCCGTCCCCCGGATTCTGGCAGTGACTTATCGAAGTCCGAGTCCCCACGGAAGAAGTCGTCGTTGAACTCTTCCCTCGTTTCATCTTCCTTGGTCCAGCCCTTCGCAGGTTCTTCAGTAAAGAACGACGCAACATCATCACTGAAAGTAGTCCGGTACGCATTCTGGGCGCGTTCTTGCTCTTCCTTTTGTTGGGGGTACGTACCCTCAGCAAAAATAATAGGTTCGGCCTGGGGCCAACGTTCCTTAGTCACAGTGCGTGCGTACTCAGCAAGTGCTCTCGCGTTTTGACTATTGAGGAGAAGGTCTTCCAGTTCGGGCCAGCGAGGAGCTGGTTTAGACTTTACGTTCCCGAAAGCATCTTCAGTACCGGGTAAAAGGTTATCAGCCTCCCCACTGCTTCGGCCCGCAGTCACTCCTGTCTTGTCTCTCCAGTAATTCATCAACGCCGTGTACACATACTCCGAAAAATTATCAGGGGCCTGCCCGCTGTTCTCATTAACGACTTCAAGCATCTCGGCTTCGGTCTTCGCAAGCTCAGTAGACAACTGGTCCAAGAACCATGCGCTGTCCCACCAAGGAAAATCGGAGTCCATATTGTTACGACGCTTAAGCATCCGGACAGCATTGCTCCGTGCTGTCTCTAGCACACTTACCGCGCACTCACCGTCCATTTGCAGTTGGTCAGCGGTATATTGATTAGCCAAATACGCATCTACCTTTTCACCCTTTTCCAACTCGAATGGCTCAGGCTCGCGGTTCCTCTCTTCCTCTTCCTTACGAGCATCGTTCTGTTCTATCGCGGCTTCAATCATCTCACCTACGACAGGTAAGTTGTGTAAATTCTGGTACTCGTCGGCCAAGTCATCTTCGCCAAGCGGTTGGTTATGCTTGTCTGTTATCTCTTCACGGGCTGGGCTTGCCATTAAAATCTTTTCCTCGCCATTCATAACGAGGTACACAGGTCCGTCGCTTAAGTACCCTTCCGAGTAACTCGGGTCCTTAATACACCACTCCTCGCCACGACACAGCTCAGCTCCGGCCTCTACGGTAGTAATCTCTATAACCTTGACGCCCTTCTCGTCATGAATAACCTTCTGGCCTTCGCGGGCGAGACGCTTCTTCTTTGACTCCACACCCTCCAGGTCCTTGACCTCGTTTGCGAGAGCTTCTAAATCATCAAAGCTCTTAATACTGTTAATGTCTTTCTTGTCTGGCGGGAAGCCTTTAACTTTCTTAGCCAAGTCGAACACCTCTAAACTACTAGTAACCGCCTCCAGGGTCGAATCACTAGGCCAGAACTGCTGCTTCACGACCATCCTCACCAACCAGGGAGTATATGTAGCCATATCGCCTGTAGGGTCTGCGTCTCGGTTTAGTGTGCGGATTCTAGCCTCAATAAAATTTTCGTTTTGTCGCAAACCTTCATCCTCAATCGCGAGAGAACCTTTCATCTGCTTAACAAGATGGGGCATCTTGGAATTCAAGTCAGCTACCTTCAGCATGGCGGTGACTGCCGCCTCTTGCTCGGGGTCCATCTCAGTCACTTCTCCTACGCCGCTGGGAATCTCAGGGGTCGCAACTACCGCATTGTTGTCATCAGTCAACACCTGCTGGGATACCGATATCTCAGTACCTGCAGGAACATCTTCAACCCCCTGCATCGTCTCGACAACTACGTACCCTGGACGCTCCTCATCCATGCGCACAGGCGTTACGAACGTACCCTTTCCTGGGAAAACGTAGTGGTCCTTTTCAGCCGTCACCTGAGCACGAGGGTCACCTTGAAGCTGGTACGCCTGGCCGAACTGGATAGGTCGGGCAAGCCAGGGCTCAGAGAGCTTCCCGTTATTTCCATACTCGGGCATAGGTTCGTCAAGGTAGGACAGGTCCCCGCTGTAAAAGTCGTCTATCTCGTCTTCGTCCGCAGTCTCTTTGTCCTCACGCTCCTGCGAGGTCTCGGTCCACCCGCCTGCGGGCTTAGCTGAAAAGTAATTCTGGCCCTGCCCGAACGTCTGCACATACTCATTCTGCGCATCCATCTGGGCCTGACCGCCTGCACCTCCCATCTCATCTCCACCGAAAATCATAGGCTCGGCTTGCGGCCAACGATGCTTAAGAATATTCATCGCATAGTCTGCCGCCCCGTAAGGAGAGTACGTATCATAGATGAGTATCTTCTCTAGTTCGGGCCAGCGTGGAATCTCAGGTTCTTGGTACGCCTGGTATGCAGCACCCATCTCAGGGCCAGGCAGCAGGGGCTCTGGCCCTTGACTGACTTGCAAATCCTCATGAACTTGTGTGCTCTGCGCTTGACCTACCCCATGCTTCTTCTTCCAGTAAACAAACAAAGAATCCAGCACGTCACTATCAACTTCTGGAGCCGCTTGGTCCTCAATAATGGATAGCATATCCGCTTCGGTGTCCATCATACTCTTGGTCAACTCATCCATAAAAAATGGGGTATCCCACCAGGGGAAATCGGGAGCCGCATCTCTGCGGCGTAACTGCATGTTGACCTCTCTGGAGAGCTTCTCCAAGAGCACTGCCACAGCT
>Ga0075125_10001341_pt1 | contig 11818 bp, 17 predicted proteins | sample AntAceMetag02UKN_FD_69810 | JGI IMG/M metagenome (GOLD analysis project Ga0075125, IMG submission 69810) | Saline lake microbial communities from Ace Lake, Antarctica - Antarctic Ace Lake Metagenome 02UKN | ecosystem: Environmental > Aquatic > Non-marine Saline and Alkaline > Saline | place... | reverse complement strand
AAGAACGCACCGAGTTTCAAGTCGGGCGCTTCGTTGGCCTGTTCCCAGATAACATCTATCGCCTTGTTTATCAGGTCGGGCCATGTTTCGCGTGTCATTGTCCCCGCAGAAGCGAGGAATTGGTCGTATGAATCAGCCATGATTAGTTCCCCTTTCTAGGAAGATGCCAATGCGGTTTCGACGAGTTCAACGATTGCAACACCGGGATCGTCCGCCAGGGCGTAGGTGAGCGGGTCCTTGTTATACATGATGTCAACAAGTTTGAACAGCGTGGCAGACGTTTCGTTCAGGTTGAGAGTGGAGTAACCCACCGCGCCTGAAGCTGCACCAACCGTTACGCCGAACGAGTCGCCAATATCAGCCTGCACAACAGCACTGTCCGTGTCGTCGCTATCGCAGCGCATGATATAGCGGGTGCCAAGTTTCGCGCGTACGATGCGCACCTTGTCGCCCTCTGACTTCTCGGTGAGGATGGTTTCCGCCAGGAAGCCGTGGCACTTAACCCCGTCAGTCGCGACGAGATCCCAGTAGCCATCGGCAGCCAGCACCATCGGAGTTCCCGCAATCGGGAGCCCCATACTTCCAGCGATTTGAACGGTGTCCATATTCGGCGCGGCACCGGCCCCATCAGTGGCATACAGATGAATCTGCTTCTTTACTGTAGCAGCCATGTCTATTTACCTTTCTTGTGGTGCCACGCTAAAGAAGCGCGTACACCTTGTTATCCTTCTTCAGTTTCAAGCGCAAGATCCCGCGTCGTGGCAGGGTCAACTTTACCGTCAGGCGACCCCTTCGATACGGTTACTTCTTGCTTTCCGTCGTACTTGTCCCCGCCCTCATCGTTGGCCTTCTTGACTGCGGCTTTCAACACGCGGTCAGAACGCTTCGAGTTTAAGGCGAGACTCGCCTGGTACTGATCTTCCGAACACTCAACGAGAATGTCCGTACCGATCTCGATACTATCGCCAGAACCAATGTTCTCAAGAACGGGGTTGTACCCGTCGTACGCGTACCGTTTCAGATCCTTACGCTGAATAAACAGCATGTGAGGAACCTCAAGGTCACGCTCCTTGTAAACTTCGGCCATCCGGTTCATGTGTATCTTCTGGTCGATGCGAGTTTCGGACCCTTCCCCGGTTAGGGGCGCGGATTTACGCAACTTGCGCGCCTTCGCTGCCAGCTTCATAGCCAGCTTGATGTCCTTATCTTCCGTGGTGGCGTTGTTGTCGCGGCTCATTTCTTACTCCATTTCTGGTTGTGCTTCTTCATTGCGGCTTCTGTCGGTTTCTTTCCGGTCACGTGCGCGGCAAGTCCAGCAACTATATTGCTAACTCGCGGATCGCCCGCCCCATCGTCTACACCGGTTACGCCTGTGCCACCGAGTCCACCAGCCGTATCAGGCCGTTCGGGCTGTGATGGCTTCATGTCCGCGACAATCTTCATTGCCACGTCACGCGTAACGCCGTATTTCTGAGCTGCTTCATCTATCTTCGCCCTGTTCGCCACGTAGGCGGGGTCGGTGTTCGTTTCGAGAGCTTCGAGTTTTTCTCTCATCTCCTTACGTTCCTGTTCCCCAGCCGTGAGAGTCCCCTTGAGTTCTGCAAGCGCACTTTCTCGTGCATCCTCGGCTATCCCATTGAGAAGATTCCAACTCTCCTCGCCAGTGATTTCGCCCTCATCATGTCTCTTGATGTAGTCGGCTTTCGCCTGCCTTGCAGCCTGTTGGTCTTCATCGGTACTCTTGGCTGTTGCCCCACCCTCGATGATGGCAAGCAATTTGTCTTCACGAGCCTTAGACAAGTCCCGGTCACGGTCCATTGTCTTGCGCATGTCGTCGAAACGCTTGTTCATCGCCGCCGTCGCATCTTCCGTCTTCCCGCCATCTGCGCCTTGATCCCCTTTGGAGAGGTCGCTTGTCGGGTCTGTATTGATAGACTCGTTTCCGAGTGATCCATCAACTGTCTCTTCGTCTGGCATTTTCTGCCCCTTTGCTGGTTGTTTCGCGACTTGCAGGCCCGTTAGGGTGATCCGCAGTCGCTACACGTTTTCCTCAACATCTGTTTCTGACTGGTCTATCGCCTCAAGCTGGCGCGATACATCTGTGCCCATCGTCTGTATATTAAAAATTAATCGGCGCATCGCAGACTGGCGTACCAATTCTTCCGCGTTATCCATCGTTATCAGCCCACCATCCATCATATCGACACTCGCTTGCCGCACGTTGTTCAAGTAGCGATTGAGCAGCGCCATCGACTTCTCATCATTCAGCCACCGCGCCAGGGCTTCAGCCTCGTCAACGCCGTACTTGACGCCCTCATACACCACTGTCGCCGACTCATCCTGGTCAACCTGCTCATCATCGAATGGGTTATACATTGGCTAGAGCCCCTTCCCGTGCCTCGATCTCGTTGCCTGCTATCTCCCCAGGGAGACCTTCCGGTGCGCCCTGTGTGCCCTGTATTGCCGCGGCCTGGTCCTGTGCCTTCTGCGCTGCGAAGTTCTCGTGTGCGACAACCATCTGCCTCAGTTTGGTCAGTATGGCTTCATCACGCCCCTCGCCAATCAGCTCGTACTCGCGCACGAACGGCTTGAACACGCGAAGCCAAATACGGTGATTCACGCGCGGGTCGGGCTGCACGTCCTCACCAAGCATGATGCTGCGTAGAACATCCTTGGCCCTCAACTCGGATTCGTACCCTACGTCGTCGGGGAAGTACCGCGCCGGATTCTCGTAGCCAAACAGCTTGAACGTGTCGCGCCAGAAGTTTGTCACGCCCTCGTCGCCCATTGATTCCTGTGCCAGCGGATAGGCGTTCTGGATGAAGATGTTGCGCTCGGAACGGCTCTGCATCTTGTTGCGATACCGCGTCACCGCCGTCACCTTCGTCTTGATCGGACCGTATAGCTCGGCTGGGTTGACTTCAAACACGTCCTGCATGTCGTCGGTCATCGTAATCTTGATCATGGTGTTCGGGTCGCCGTACTGACGCCAATCGGCGGCATCCATCTCAAGAAGCCAGTCAAACGTCTGCTCTGCAAAGTACGCGGACTTGTCGTCCATCGGCAGTGAAGCTGAATCCTTGACCTGCTTGGCCTCGGTGGCCGACGTGCGGGATCCAAGCGCCTCACCGACAATCGGCTTGTCGGCGCCGGTCGTCTGCATGATGTCACGCTCTACACGGTCGAACAAGGCGGTGGTGCTTTGGGTTGAGTCTTTGATGACCAACTGCTGAAGCGTAGAGTTGTTGCGCAGCTTCGTAAGGCTGTTAGCGCGGAACTTAGCCAATTTGCTTGCCAGTTGACCGGTCAAAACCCAAGGCGTCTGGTTGATCAGAGTGGAATTGTCGATAGCCATGTTGCTAGACGTGACGGCTTGCCAGTACAGCGACAAGCACTGGTCAGCGAATCCGTCGTGATACAGCCCCTTGTCGTCGCGGTGGGAGTGAATCATGTTATAGGGTACGCGGCGGTCGTGGCGCGGATTCTTGCGCAGCCGGACGCATACGGCGTTGCTGCTGGTTAGGTCGCCTATGTACGTGGCCCAGTATCGTGTGGGCATCTCTGCCTCGTCCCACTTGCCCTTACCCTTGCGCTTGAACTCCTTGACCGGACACATGCCCCATACGTGGTAGAACTCGTACAGCCCGTTGCGGCTCACGGTGGTAGATTCGGCTGCGTTGGTCAGCCTGTCTTCTAATACGTCCTCATCCTCACCGGCGTATAGATGGTGCGGCTTCAGTTTATCGACGTTGGTGATCAGGCCGGCCTCCTGCATCAATACAAGATCATTGTACGAAACTTGTCCGCGATGCACGATAAGGCTCTGCTTCTGCATGTCGTCAATCGTGGCGTCAGCCCATATATATTCTGGCGAGCAACTCTTTAGGGATGGGCAATCCTTGATCACTCGCTTAACAGTACCCCAGTCATACGCGGTCGCGTTGTCGTTCTCGTCACGCTCGGTGATAACGCGCTCGGTACGCTCGTCCTCTACGCGGTCCCACTCTTCCCATACAACGTAGTTGCCGTACTTGTTGACGAACTCGATCAGCTCATTGACGGTGCTGGTGCGCTTGTCTTCGTCCCACGTATGCTCTTCCAGCATGTTCTGAGACTTGGCTATGTCTTCGCCCTGTGCGGTGCTGTACTCGGTGGTATTGACTTCGGGCATGAACTTGGCCGGCAGCTCGTCTCCAGGGTTGAATATCTCACGCTCACCGGCGTTGACGGCACGCAATGCGCGATAGAATGCCGTGCTCGTGACGTTCGACAGCGTGTTCTGGTACTGCTTGCTGGTCGTGTCCTTGCGCAGCGCCATACGGTACATGCGGTCAGCCACGCCCATCATGGTCATAAACTCTTTGCGCTGTTCCTGAACGTCGAACCGCTCCTTGCCACGCGACGCCCAACGCTGTACGGATGCGGCTAGCTCATCATCCTTCGCGAGATTATTGAACGGCTCGTGATGCGACGGTAGCGCGCCGGTTGCAGGCACATTCTTCTTGTCGGGCAAGGTGACTAGCTCGTCGGTAGACTCATCCACTATTACGCAGCGGCTTTCTCATCTTGATGATCCTTTGGTATGAGATAGGCGGGCAATGACTCTTCAATAAAATACTCGTCGGGGCTTATCGCGGACTGCTTAATGCGAGGATCGTCGTTCACAGGGATATAGGCCAGCATCCCCACCATGCCGTCACGAGCAAGGTTGCTTCGCCGCGCGTACTCGACCCCGTACTTCTCTTTCCACTCGGCGCGGAGGTGTCTCGCGTGCTTCGGGCTGCACGGTTGGCCTATGTTCGGACCGACGGCCAGGATCTCAACGAACAGCGACGCGTCACCTATGACCTCGGGCAGCACGATGCCGTCAAGGTTGCGGATATGGAACTGGTCGCCGGTGGCCTCACCGACAACGCACTTGCGGCAATAGAAGGCGTGACCGGCAAACGCCATGGGCATGAGCTTCACGCCGCCGTAGTCGTGCCACGCATTGGGGTCATCTCTCATATAGTTGTCCCATTTGAGATAGGTGTATACTACAGTATGCACCTCAAGTCAACAAAAAACTATGGGTGCATACAAAAGTACGCACCCCCTATGTGGTATGGTGAACTATGGTTCTCTTCTTCGCGCCCTTCCTCGACTTCCAACTGATAGCGTCGTGGTGCCGGTCGTACTTCGGCTTGTTCGATCCGGCTATCTGCCGATATACGGTATGTCAATTTCTAACCATTCCCGTTTCTCTACAGAATTGGGTCCTCGTGCATGATGCTCAACGCCGTCTATGACATCCATGCGCCCGTAGAAATCAATGACCCCAACAGGTATTTCATCTGGTACATCAACCAAAACCCTCTTCAATTCTCCGACCGTCATCGTTCACCTTCCTTCTTAACGTTCTTCTTCCTCTCACTCGCCCACCTAATAGCGTCGTGGTGCCGGTCGTACTTCGCCTTGTTCGACGGACGCGGCTTGCTGCCATTGCCGTTCATGGGGTCAACACGGAAAAGGCAGGCGCTTCAGGCATACCGCTCTCGTCAACATCAATGTCCCCGCGTTTCACCATATCAATCAGGGAGCAGAGAATATCGCCCCCAAGGATCACTTGATTACCCTCGATGTCTTTACAATCAAAGGCTCGAATCCTGCGCCCGCCTATGCGGTACGTCAGAAACGTGATTGTCACGCCCTGTTCTGGTGTCATTGCCTCAATAACCCGTTCGGTCCGTTCACTGTTCTCACTCATACCTTCTCCTTTGTTTTAGCGTCCAGTACGCTCTCACAATCCGCACACACGAACACTTCGCGCCTACCGAACCAACGTGCCGGGATCGTACGGTACGCCCCGTTCAGGTGCTCGCATACTCGTGATTCAACACTTGCCGTCGTGGTTGCGGGATGACAAGCATCAAATCTCTGTCGCGCTTCCATTTGGGCATGGGTTTCTTTTGCGCCAATGCGATATGATCTTACGTTTTTACACCATACACACCGATAAATCATCTTCAGTCGAGTAACCATCCTGCCATCGCTATTTTCTGCATGTTTCACGTCTATGACAATCAATGGTGAATCGTTCCCGCATTTCTTGCAAGCAACACTCTCTGGCATAATAGGAATCTTATCCCTATCTGGGCTTTCAATCTCTGCCATCGTTGAAACAGAAACTACATTTTCCCCTTCAATAACCAGTTTCCTGCGTTCTGTTGCCCACTCAATCAGTCCGGTTCCAAACGCCACCAGTTTCATCCCCCACTCCCTAGTGCCCTCATCATTGCGCAAAATCAGCGCAGACCTGAAGTTCACGCCTTCGCTCGCGTTGCCTTCTTCAACGTCGATATGCTTCCACCTGAGAGATAGCATTTCGCTTTCATCGTGTGGTTCGCAAACCTTGATGTCCGTCATCGTGTGTCTTGTGCTCATACCTTCTCCTTTGTCTTCGCGCCCTTCCTCGACTTCCAACTGATAGCGTCGTGGTGCCGGTCGTACTTCGGCTTGTTCGACGGACGCGGCTTGCTGCCCTTGCCGGTCATGGTGTGGCCATCCACGGCAACACATCGCACTGAAATCCAGAGGCTTTCTTGTGTCCTCCGCCTCCATGCGCCTTTGCAATCTCACTCACGTCGATAGTTTCTGAATACAGGCTCACAGTCCACTGTTTTCCGTCGTGATAATGCGGCAACAGGATGTCGTATTCCTCAATTCTGCCGCCAAACCTGTCACTGCTCACCCGCGCCCGATTGATAGCGAAACACTTGTGCCCACAAAACTCGACATCATACCCAAGCGACACGTTGATGCCCTTGTCTGTCTGCGCCTTGTATTTCTCAACCGTTTCCCCGTCGTGAAGTAGTTGTGTCCACCACTTCTCACCGCGTATCCTTGCGTCTCGGTTGCCAGTGTTCGGCAAAGGTAAATCTTTCGTCTCATGGTCCATGCACTTCCACCAGAAATCACTGTCTGGCGCGGTGTCGTGGAGTTGACTGCCTGCAAAGAAGTAGCGCGTTTCCTTGCCATACTTCCACGCCCACACATCTCGGTCGCCAACCAATTCAATCATGCGCGGGACCGGCATATTGTCTTTATGGCTGTAGGGGGGTGGATCGCCCATATCACCAAAGCGTTCCTCGCCATCTCCGCGTTGCGTGTACCAATGGATATACTGCCACGCCAGCACACAGCCCGCTATGCCGTTCTGCCGTATCCCGCGTATCTTGTGCGGGAAGTCGGCGTACTTGTCGATAGCCGTCTTGTGGTGGTCAATCCATGTCACGTCCTTTGTAATCGACAGCAACCTAGCCATTTCGTCCGGCGCAATGCTGTAGTCTACAATCCATACCTGCTCGCCTTTCTCAATCGAGTCGAACGGGAATGGATCGCCGTAGTTGATCTCTACAAATCCGCTATTCAGTATCTTGCCGCCAGAATACAGCACGCCCGTTTTGTATATGGGCGCAGTTGGCTTTATCCCCACCCACGCATGAACACAAAACGCAGCCGCTTGTCCGTCTAAGTCTCCGTGATAAAAACACTTCATCTCGTCCTCCTTGTTGTTTCAGTATCCAGTTTCCGGCGTCCGCCCATCCGTGTCATCCCCATCACCATCCCCCTGCCAGTTGCTATCATCATCGTCACTACCCGCCCATACAGGATTATCAGAGAAGAAATACTTAGTGGCGTCAATCGCGTCATGTGTGAACTTCAGATTCATAACGCTATTACCCTTCTCCGCGCTCGGCATGCCTTCAATCTCATCAACAAATCCTTCGCATCTCCCGTCGAACAAGAATAGTCTTGGACATCCCATCTTTGGTTTTCCATGCTCGTCCTTGAGGAAAGGGTGCGGCAGACTGTAATCTAACTGCATCCAATCCTTGAGAAGCGATATTTGCCCATCGTCGCCTCCGTTCTTCTTTCCAGAAGCAGGTACGATGTTCGACAACCCATATCTGGCAAACATATCTATCGTCAGTTCTCCTGTGGCCTTAGACGCAATCATTGACCCCATACGGCTGTCTATCAGATCTGAATAGAACTCCTCCTTGCACTGGATCTCCTTGTACCGAGGAAGGCTCTCGCTTGTCATTTCATCAAAGTCATCCTCGACACGCTCACGAACATTATGGCTCATCTCAATAATCCGTTCGGCGGCGGTCTTTACGAGTATGTCTGTCTCGTACATCAAGCGGTACATAAATGCCGCCATGATCCTTTTCCCGTTCGGAAGCATTAACGGGCCAACCGCGAAAAACGGACACGCCGTAGTCTTCTTATCACAGTAGTCTATCACCCTCCATTTCGTGTACTTGGCCGGCGTCTTATCGTCATCCCATAATGGATCTATTACGTGATACTCCCTCTGCCATACGTCGGGACCGAAGCACAGCCCTGCGCCGGGCTCATCGCCTGGGTAGTACACCGCTAATCCTCGCCGCTCTGTCTTGAGGTCTCTTTCGATTCTTGGATTCGCGTACAGGTCATACAGGTCACCCTTCTTCTTCTTGCTGATAATTGAGTCTGGTGTACTTGGAACGTCGAGGTTATAGCGCCCGATCTTCTTCGATCCACGCTTCAACTTTCCGCTCCACATCTTTGCCATAGGGCCAGCAAGACCAGTATCAGGACGCTCAGGAAGTGCAAACCCCGACCACGTAAAGAACACGGGCGTATAGTCGCCCCTAGTACGTGATCCATCCTCAAACGCATTCAACTTGTTCAGTGGCGATTGCTCGTCAGAGTGGAATGCGTCGGCCTTGAAGTTCTCCCATATCGCCTGTGCCTGGCTGTAGCACAAAAAGATCAGCCGCCCACCGCTCTTGCACGGGCGTATATCCTTTGGCCTGCCGTCGCCGAATGCGAGGTTCTTCCCTTTGCCAGTCTCGCCGGGAAACTTCCCCCAGTCTGGCGAATATGGACCCAACTCTTCCCTTGGCCAAGCCTCCTTGTAGGCTTCCCACAACTCAGCTACATTAGACCACGAGAACGACGCAACTATACAAATCTTCGGCCCTTCAAACTCACGATGCTGCACCATCCATCGCTCCTTCTGGCTAAAGATAGGCCACGACTCGTCGCAATCCAGCATCAGAAGCCCCATCTTGACCGCCCCCGTCAGACTCTTCCCTGTCTTGCGCGGTGCCTTCAGCATCACATAGTCGTTCTCCCAGTCATTCAGAAACCCTACGCCGTCATTCCTGTACTTCATCGGATACTGACTCGGGGGAAGCACGATCCTACCGCCAGCATATTTCGCTGGCTTCCTATGATATGGAACGCCGTGAGGCAGGAACGTCGCCATCGGGTTTATCTGCTGTTGAACTATCTCGTGGCGCAACCATGCAGACATCTCGCGGTCGCTCTTGTTGCCCTTATCCATCGCATCGAGCGACTTGTCACTTATGTTGTGGAATCTAGGGTCTATATGATCTTGATTCCACACACCGTCGATCGCCAATTTATATTTCATGTGTTACTCATGTATATAGTTATGAATGCTGAATATGAGTCCGTCGGGGTGCTCGCAGTTCCACCAGCCGTCGATGACGAGAGAATGGTTCATTTCACCGCATCCCTATCAATGTTCTCACAATGAATACGATATTGCCTAATAGCCTCGCGTAGTGGGCGACCATCCATCTTCACCCACTCCTTGTTGTTCCAAAACTCAACAACAGAAAGTTTCCCGTAATCAATGAGCTTCTCGTCACCATGCTCAATGACAAACACGATAGAATGCACGCCGCCACTCGAACATGCAGAAGACAACCGCTCATAAGCTAGGCGCTGCCCCTTTGGCATCGTACCCTTGTGATGCTTGGCTTCAATAAAGACAAACACCTTGCCTCCAAAATCCATGAATGCGTCTATATCGGTTGGCGTGATAACGCCCCACCGCAACCCGCTAAAATCACGCAACCTAGCGATGCTATTTGGATTCCTTATTTTTCCTCTTTCGTTGCTCATTTCTGCACCGTTGTCACGATTCCGAATTGATGGAACTCGGATATAAACTTCTCAGTGTTCTCGCCAATGTATGCAATGCACTGCCCTTGAAGCGGGACCGATTCCTTCCTCGGATGCCAGAACTTTATACGCCCTGTTGGAAAACACAGGCACGCAGACAAGGAAGCTAGACAGGCAAACCACCTGGTCTCTGTCGCGTTGTTTACAAGCACGGTTGCCTCGGTCGTGTCGCCTGATTTCACACTCTCGGCGAGCTTATCCATGAACCGCACTATTAACTTTCCTTCGTATGGCGGATTCAACCACACACGGCCTAACCATTCCTGCTTCAGTCCGTCATCCTTGGTTGTAAAATACTCAACTGCATTGACAACCTTGTTCGCTTCCTCATGGCTGGCTGGGTCCGTGTCGATCCCTCCCATCACAGCTCGTGCCGCCTCAACATACGTCTTTGGAGTGTACCACTCGTTATCTCCGCTGTTGTTGGCAACATGCGGTTTCAGTATTTCCTTGGCCCGGTCAATCACTGCCGGTCGACCTTGCGCTGCAATTTCAGGCTCATTGTGTTGCACGGATTCAACCGCATCAGCCAGCTTCCCCGCCCTTCGCACCGTCCGTTCGTCAACGCCGGATTCGGCGGCTATCGTCTCGGCGGTTGCAGAGCGGACATTTTGTCCTGTCTGCTTGTACTGGTTGGCCCCTGTTCCTCCCTGCGCCATCTTCGTCCGATTGTACCGCCGCCCCACAGCCAGCCGGAAATCATCAGGCGTCAAATTACGCCGCGCTATCTGGTTTTTGTCTATCCAGTCCATCGCCGCGTCATCGTCGGCAAACTCCATCTCGACAACACTAAAGTCAATCCCCTCAGATTCGCATATCTCGTACCTGTTGTGGCCATCAATAATTTGCCCGCGCCAAACAACAAGCGGATCTCGGCAACCTTCAGCATGTATGCTGCTCCTTAGCCCATCATGCTCCTCTTCGGATAATGACGGCAACAAATTCTTGAACGCATGGTTGATTATGAGTTTCACTATACCCCTTTCAAAAAGAAACCCGCGCATGGTTGCGATGAACGAATGCCGAAAGGCAAGGGTTCCCATGCGCGGGTAAAATTGAATGAATCGTTCATCGCAATATCAATATCTCACAGATCACGCTTTGTGTCAAACCCTTCCGGCTTCCACCCCATCACCCAGCACCCATCATCATCCCGCCCGGTCCGCTCGTAGAACGCCAACGGTAGCGCCGCCGTCTCGTCGTCAGCACGCGGCAGCACGTGGCTCCTAACCTCGTCACGCGCCACAACGTCGCCGTCGGCGGGTCCGCCTACAAATCGCATCCTGGGGCTCATATGGCGGGCTCCCTCTTCGTATCATACTCCCTGATTATCCATGGATTCAGCATGGCAAACCCTTCATCAAAATCACACGAACTCATCTTCTCAAGTTCCCCCGTCTTGAACGCCCTCACCTTCCCGTTCACATCAATATCGTGCTCCCCGTAGATGTCCCAGTACCGCCCGTAGATTCGAGCAACGCAATGCCCGCCGCTGTCAACACGTGTCGCATATGGCACTGCGCTAGGAAAGCGATCCTTCAACAGCAGATAAAATCTATGACACGCACCATGAGTACAGGCGTACCGCAAATACTGCGGAGATATCCCGCGTATCAGCCGGATGAAGTGCGCCACGTTCTCTTGGTTGGCGGTCACGTGGCGGGCTCCTTCATCGCGTCGTTGATACCTTGCGCCGCGTCCACAACCTCGCGCAGAATAGCATTCACCTTGCACATCGCCCAGTAATGCTGCGCCTTGGCAATCACGTACCCAAGCGCAACGCCTGCAATCACAC
>Ga0075125_10001340_pt1 | contig 11819 bp, 12 predicted proteins | sample AntAceMetag02UKN_FD_69810 | JGI IMG/M metagenome (GOLD analysis project Ga0075125, IMG submission 69810) | Saline lake microbial communities from Ace Lake, Antarctica - Antarctic Ace Lake Metagenome 02UKN | ecosystem: Environmental > Aquatic > Non-marine Saline and Alkaline > Saline | place... | reverse complement strand
GTTTGTGGATTTTTATTCTTAGGATAATTTTCTACTTCATTAAGTAATTTTCTATTAGACCATTCCCACAATCTTTTTGCAGACAAAAAACCTTCTATATCTCGATTGTAATCTTTAAGTTCCTTAAACTGTAATTTTGCTTTAGTCTCTGAAAAATGATGTGGACACATTTTATCTCCAGCTGTTATTCTTCCACTTTTAATTCTTCTTTGTGCTTTACAATGCTCACATTCATCAAATTGATCTATTCTTAAAATCCATCTTGTATTAGCCTGTCTTTTTTTAGGAACAAATTTGTTATAGGCATTCATATAAGCAGCTAATTGTAATGAATACTCATCCCAAATACTGGCACCGGTTTTAATATCTAATATTCCTATTTGCCCATCAATTTCTAACACAGCATCTACTGTACCAGAATAATTATCATCAAGATCATATACTGATTTTTCAACATCAGAAACACTTAATATTTTTACATTATTCTTTTCCTTCCATTTTAAAAATCCATCTACTGATGCTTGAACCCTAGAATCAATATCTCCTTTTCCTTTTAAAGTATTCTCCACTGCCGTATGAACTAAGTTGCCCCATGCTGCTGCGCTATTCATAGATTCTTGTGCAGAATAAAAATTCCTATGCATTGCATAGTATCTAAATAATCCTGGTTTAGAAATAATACCAGTAATACTTGTTACTCTTGGTAACCAATAACCTTCCACATCGTGGCCATTGCTCGATTTAAATTCATCTACATTCATTTCTTAATCAATATCTTATAAATATTTTCTATTAAATCCCCTCCTGCATAACCTGCAATAAATGCTATTGCTGGACTAATCCCAATAAGTAAACCCTCTACTCCACTAACAGCTCCTGCTACTAATGTCCCTATTACTCCAGAAATGAAAACCATTACGAAAAAATAAGGCAATTTAAACCCTACATTTTTATAGGAATATTGGTATTTAATATAACCAATTAATCCCCTAACGATTCCACCTCCAAACCCTGCAATTAAAATGTATAAATATTCCATAAAATTAGATTATCATTAATTGTTAATAATTTAAACTTGACTTGACACTTTAGATATGTTATAGTTTAGATGTTAAGGGAGGAAATATGCCCGATCTTAAACAGATGCCTGCAAACTTTTATCTATTAGGGATGAAAAGATTTGTCGGTGTCACCTGTGCTAGTAGAAAAGTTATTGTAGTTGATATTCCTAGCTTTTGGAAAGGTCCGAACGACTCTTCAGAAGAAAGGTTTATGAAAGAATTGAAATCTCAGCTACATGGCTTGGGATGGAGAATCATAGATAGCCTAATTGATTTCGGGGCCAAGCCCAGAAACAAACGTGGAATCTATGTATTCCTGGCTCCGGCATAACATCAGCGGCGCAATGCTACACCCTGCGCCGCTTTCTTATTTCATTAACCGAACTCCTATCATCGCAATCTTCGAACCACCCATAAATACTATTCCAGTAAATATAGACCAAGCTATCAAATTCAACATTTTCAAAAGTGATCCAGCGGGAATCACTTTTTCTAATTGAGTATCTAATAATACCTGCATCTCATTCTGAACGTTATCTACTCTCTCTATAGAATAATCTTGAAATACTTGTGGTAATACTGCTTTTCCTTGGAATATATTATAAGCATTATAAAGTCCCCAAAGAATTAAGACTAATCCTATAATTAATAATATTGTTCCTAATATTTTATTTCCTTTCATAGATATATTCTAACTTAAATCTTTAATACATTGTAATCATAATTTCCTAAATTCACAAATATCTTTAAAGTCACAAAACTTACAGTGGAATCCTGGACAAGCTTCAAACTTACTCTTTTTAATATTTTCTATTTTTTTAGATAAATTCTTTTTAATCTGATCTCTTTCTTCTTCTGTGCTTGTAAACGATAATTTTCGATTATTATCGAGATAGTAATAACTCATTTTCTCTGGCATTTTACCTAGAATGTCTTTTGTAGCTAATTGATAAATTAACAACTGTTCTTTATCTGCTTTAGATATTTTATCTTTTGGCTTGCCTGTCTTATAATCAATAATTTCTAAAGAACCATCATTAATATCAATTCTATCTATTGTCCCAATAAATAAATTATCATCAAATTTTGTTTTAAAGTTTAATTCTAAACTTAATTTATCTTCTGATTTGAAGACTTCTGGTTTTTCTTTTAGAAATGTTTTTAAAAATTTCTTTAATATTTCTTTTCCATTATTAAAATACTCTTTTCTTTGTTTATCATCTATATACCATTCATCTATAAACTCTTGATTATAAAGATCTAATATCTTTTTTTCTTGTTTTTGTTCAGGATCAAAATCATTTAAATATTTATGAAGAACATTATGAATTGTTCTTCCAAAACTAAACACATAAGATCCTTTACGAGGAATCTTTAATATGTGAGCAAACTTATACTGTAAGGGACACTTACTAAAAGCAGCCAATTGAGAATATGAAAAATATGTAGGAATCTTCCCTTTATAATCTATTTTTTTAGATTCTTTTTGATCTAAATCTTCTTCCGAATCAACGCTTGATTCTTTAATATCTAATTCTGTAATGAATCTAGATGGTTTTTTAACTCTAGAACCTCCATAATCATCAGCATATGTTAAATACAAACCTTTCCTAGCACGTGTTAAGGCAACATAGAATAGTCTTCTTTCTTCCTGTAAATGTGCATCTCCTTCTGGCACGATTTCTTTAACTAAATCATCGGGTATTTTAATAGAATCACCTTTTTTAATAGTAGGAAAACGCTTATCTACTAAATTAGGAATAAACACATGATCAAACTCTAAACCTTTAGCAGAGTGTATAGTCATTATCTTAACTGTATCTGGACTCATCTCTAGCTCATATTCTAAACTACCAGTATCCCCTGCTTCTAATTCCATATCTATCTGCTCTATAAATTCATAGAGAGAATCATTATTCTCTTCAAATGTTTTTATCTTATTATAAAACTGACCAATTAGATCTATGGAAGACTCGTCGTTCTTTTTAACTAACTGCTTCAGATAACCAGACTCATTTATAAAATCTATAAATATATGACTAGTTTTTTTTAATTTAGAATGCTTCTTAATCAAACTCATTAATAATTCTATTGTATTATAAGTAGTATTCTTTAATCTCTTAACCAAAACAATGGAAGTTAACGTCTGATATGTAGAAATCCCTTTTTTCTTTGAATATTGATTAATAACAGATAAATCTTCAAATGGAATAGATAAAAACGAAGAATGAAGAATTCTATTAATAGCACTACTTTCAAACGAATTATTTATTACTTTTAAATATGCGATTATATCTAAGATGACAGGTTTAGAATATAGGCCCTTAGAGGCTAAAAACTCATGCGAGATGCCTCTTCGATCTAATTCCTTAGATAATATATCTGCAGCACTATTTGCTCTGATTAATATGGCAATATTACTTAAATCAGTCTTTAGTCCTGAAATCTTATCCACTATTCCAGACACTTCTTTTTGTAATGTTTTAAAATGTAAAAGTTCAATACTAGCCTTTCCTTTCTTATACGCAATTAGTTTCTTATCTGTTTTTTCTAAATCGTTATATTGAATAAAGTTATAGCTTAAATCTAATATTCCCTGATATGATCTATAATTTTGAATCAAAACAATATTTTTAGCATTAGGAAAATCTTTCTTAAATTGCAAGACATTACTTGTTGATGCACCTCTAAATTTAAAAATCGATTGTTTGCTATCTGCACACACTGTCAAATTAGAGTCATCAGCTACTAATTTTTTAACTAATTGATATTGAGCCCAGTTAGTATCTTGAAATTCGTCTACTAAAATATATTTAAATTGATCTTGATATTTTTTTAATATTTGAGGACGTTCCTCAAATAACTTTAAACAATAGTTAATTAAATCTCCAAAATCTAGATATTCATTTTCTAGTAATAGTTTCTGATAAACATCATATGCATTAGCTATCTCTTTTATTCTTCTTCTCTCAATATCATCAATCTCTTCTTCAATATTGTTTGCATATTCTAAATATTCTTCTGGATAAATAGCTTCATCTTTTAATCTAGAGAAATGCCTAATCATTGCATGAATAAACTTTGTAGGATTACCCATCGGCTTATAATAATCTAAATCAAACTTATCTATATTGTTTCTAATCATTAACCATGTAGAAGTTTGATTAACTAATTTAAAATCTGTTGGTAAACCAATATCTAAACCATGCTCTTTTAAAATTCTTTCACAAAAAGCATGGAATGTAGAAATCCATAAATCTAAATATCCAAACGGTAATAATCTATCTACTCTTTCTTCCATCTCCCCTGCTGCTTTATCGGTAAATGTTACTGCTAATATTTCTTGGGCATTAACTCCTTGTTCTATCAGATTAGCTATTCTTTTGGTAATTACCGTAGTTTTACCAGTTCCAGCGCCTGCAACAATTAAAAGAGGTCCAGACTTATAGAGTACGGCCTCTTGTTGTTCCTTATTTAAATCTTTTAAATCCATTTCTTAAATCTTATCTTACAATAGAAGAAAAGAAAAGACGCCGGGTAACTCATATGAGTTCCCGGCGATAGCTAATTAGTGCCAAGCACATTGGCTACTACAAGGGATTTCAATTCGACAACAGTAAATCTCAAGAAAGTTACTATGTCTAATCCCTCTGAAAATCTACGGCCAATTTCTGATTCCAGTTGATCCACTAAATCACCAATTCCTTCCTCGTCAAAAAGAAGGTCTGCTCCAATAACAGCGTCATCCGTAATGGAATCTTGAGGTAGCATTGTCCACCCCTCAATAGCCGTTTGGACCATTTTCTCAATCTCATGGCCTACCATAGATCCTCCTTGCGTCCTTTGTGTAAATACCTTACAATAACAAACATGAATAGTCAATTTGTTAAAGCATATTATAAGCCAAAAGGAATTACTTCTGCTAAATTCCTTAATTTGCTTAAAAAAGATCCTAATATTAAAAAAATAGGACACGGTGGAACCTTAGACCCTATAGCAGAAGGGGTTTTAGTTGTTGGAATCAATGAAGGAACTAAACAATTACAAGAAATATTAAAAGATACTGAAAAGGAATACATTGCTACCATAGAATTAGGTAAATCTTCAGACACCTATGATACCGAAGGAATAATTGCTAATCATAACATAAAAGAATTTCCTAAAGAAATTAAGCTTAAAAAAGGAAAAATACTACAGATTCCTCCTAGATTCTCAGCTATAAAGATAAAAGGAACTCCGGCCTATAAATTAGCTAGACAAAATAAAGAATTTACTATTCCATCTAGAGAAACAGAAATTATAGATATTGAATTATTAGAATACAATCCTCCTCTATTAAAAATAAGACTAGTGGTTAAATCTGGTTTTTATGTAAGAAGCTTTGTACATAATTTAGGCGAAGAACTAAAAACCGGTGCAATTATGACCGGCCTCATTAGAACTAGAGTTGGTGATTTTAAAATAGAAGACGCCCTAAAAATATAGGGCGTCTAGGTGTTTGCCGACCTCTTCCGAGCCATCCGGCAATGATGTCCAAGATATCGTTAATAAACCTTCTACGACTTCTATTAAAAGACAACATTCTTACACCTCCTCTTTATAATATTATATAATAATAAATCATAATCTACCAGCACTAATCTCTTTTCTCACTTGTTCTAATCTATTCTCCAAAAACCAAAGATTATGAACAGTTAATAAATGTCCTGCTAATTGTTCTTTAGCTCTGAACAAGAAATTTATTTGAGCTATCGTATAATTCTTACATGTAGGACATTTACAATCTTTCTCTATTGGAATAAATCTATCTTTATTCTTAGCCGATTTCAAGTGTAAATATCCTTTTTTAGTAAATGCTGTTCCGTGTCTAGCTACTCTTGTTGGTAAGGCACAATCAAATAAATCAACACCCAATTTAACTATTTTATCTATAACTTCTAAGTCTCCTATTCCCAGTAGATGATGAGGTCTTTCTAAATCTATCTCTTTATTTATGTTAGAAATGGTTTGATACATTTCTTTTTTTGTATTTCCTAGGGCTCCACCAATAGCTATACCAAATACATCTAATGAATTCACATGTTTAGTACATTCTAATCGTAGATCCTTATGAACTCCTCCTTGTATAATTCCGAATATCTTTTGTTTTCCATCAACTACTTTCAAAAATCTGTTATACCATTGATTGGTTATATTAATATCTTCAATAGCTTGTTCTTTAGAATCTAAAGGAGTTCCACAAACATCCAATAAATATATAAAATCTGCTCCTAGTTTCTTTTGAACTTCATATGACAATTCAGGAGTTAGCACTATCTCTCTTCCATCTCTTGGAGATTTAAACTTAGCACCTCTTTGAGTAATTCTTAATAAATTTTTTCCTTTCTTTCTTTCAATTCCTTGAGGGAATATAGATCCTACTTTACCTAGACCATATTCGCTTCCCTTACCCAATGAAAAAACTTGAAATCCTCCTGAATCTGTAAATATAGGTTTATTAAAATTAAAAAACTTATGCAATCCGCCTCCTTTTTCTATTTCATCTTGTCTATCTAAATCTAAAAAATGAAAAGTATTCGTAATCTGACATTGAGATGAATATTCTTCTGGCAATAATCCTCCTTTTACTACTCCTAAAGTAGCTACTGGAATAAAAGTAGGAGTTTTTATAACTCCATGAGGTGTAATTAATTCTCCTACTCGCGCTTTACTTAATTTAGATTGTTTTTTTATTTTAAAATCGTACATGTTGACATTATTTTAATATAATAATAACATAAATACTATAGCGACGTTCGGTGCGGTGTTCTCGTTTCTTTCAGAACAGAGATGCGGCCCGAGGTGGGCGTCATGCTAAGTGCAATGTTGGCCAAAGATTTTCACGGCACAGATGATGGATTTATAATGCCATCACAGCCACTCTTTGGCCAATATTCACCCAGGACTCCCCGGAGTCCTGTTTTTATTAAATAATATAATTTTGAAAAGTATTCCGCATTTTAAAATCGAACATATTGACTTGATGTCAACATGATTATAATATATATTTAATGCGATCAAAACTCGTTTCGTGGATGGACGAGAAGATCGCGGTGTCAGCATATCACGGATTATGATCGCGGTGACCGAGGATTCACCAACATTAAGTCTCGTGACTATGTGACACCTTCCGACAGACAGCCGACGCAAGGCCAGTCTATCGGCATATCAGGAGTGGGACGTGCAGATCAATGCACGCCCACTTCCTGAGCTTTTTTTATTACAAAAAGGCATTTATGGGTGCCCAAGAGGGAGGGGATGCTCAGACACCCATAAATACCTTTTTTCTCAAAAAAGACATAGCCTCAGCTATGTATATTAGCACTATATGTTATTATCCTCTTTTTGTCAAACACTAATTCCTGCCAAATAACCTGTACTCCAACAGGATTGTAGGTTGAATCCTCCAGTAATTCCATTGATATCTATAACCTCTCCTGCGAAATAAAGATTATCAATAATCCTAGATTTCATTGTATTTGAATCTATCTCTTTTAAATTAACACCTCCTTTAGTAACAATAGCCCAATCAAAACCCATTAGATCTTCTACTGTCATTTCTACATTCTTAATTAAATAAACTATTTTCTTTCTTTCTTCTTTTGTAATCAAATTAGCTTTCTTTTGTGGATCAATTCCAGACATATTAACAATCATAGGAATTATCTTCTTAGGGAACAATTCATCCAACGAATTAATGAATGATTTATTGGCATATCTTTTAAAATCTCTCTGAACTCTTAAATCTAAGGTTTTAATATCCAAAGCAGGCTTGAGATCTAAAAATGCCTTAACACTTCCCTTTTTCAAATATTCTCCTACTTTTTCACTGGCCAATAAAACGATGGGTCCACTAATTCCAAAATGAGTAAATATACACTCTCCAAAAACTTTTTCTATAACCTTGTCTTGTTTAAATGTAATTTGAACATTCTTCAGTCCCAATCCTTGTAAGCTCTTAGGCCAATCCTCTGTTATTTTCATCGGAACTAATGCAGGTGCTGGTTCTACTACCTTATGACCTAAATATTCTAACCAAACATATCCATCTCCATTGGATCCTGTTTGAGGATATGATTTCCCTCCGGTACATACGATATATCTATCAGCAATTAGTTCTCTATCTGATAAAATAAGTTTTTCTATTTTATTGCCTTTCTTAATAATTTTAAGAACATCTATCCCATAAAGAGTTTTTACATTCTTTAATCTCTTATTCAAGAACTTAAGAACATGTTTAGCATCATCGCTTTTAGGAAACACCCTATTTCCTCTTTCTACTTTCAAAACTAATTCTGAAAAGAAATTCATAGTTTCTTTAGGTCCAAACTCTGAAAAAGCATGATAAAGAAATTTTCCATTCTTACCATAACTTTTTACTAGTTCATGTAAATCAAACTGCGCGTTTGTAATATTACATCTCCCCTTTCCCGTCATTAAAAGTTTTTGTCCTGGAATTCTGTTTCTGTCAATCAAAACAACGCTTTTATCATTTTTAGAAGCTTGTATTGCAGCCATCATACCTGATGGACCTGCTCCGATTATAGCTACATCGTATTTATGCTCCATGTTTTATTTCAATAACATCTCCATCTTGTACAACATATTCTTTTCCTTCCATTCTAATTAATCCCTTCTCTCTAGCCTGTCCATATCCATTCATATCAATTAAATCTTTCCAATTTATTGTATCTGCTTTGATAAAATTCTTTTCAAAATCCGTATGTATAACTGCAGCTGCCTGAGGCGCCATAGTTCCCTTCTTTATAGTCCAAGCTCTTGTTTCATCTTCCCCTGTTGTTAAAAAAGTAATCAATCCTAATATTTCATAGGCTTTTGTGATCAAAGAATCTAACTCCGGTGTTTTAGTAAATCCCAATTCTTTTCTTTCCTCCTCAGTCAATCCATTAACATCAAATTCTTCTAAAACGTCTATTATTAAATATGGCCAATTATTCTTATCAAACTCATCTAAGATAGATTGATCTACCTCTTCGTCCTTTCCATTCAATAAATAAATTCTTGGTTTTAGTGTAAGCAATTGATATTGTCTTAAAACTTCTAACTCATCTTTGTTAAACTCTTGCTCACAAAGAATTTCCCCTTGTTCTAATAGTCCTTTTATTTTAAATAATACTTCATATTCTTTTTTAGCATCTTTATCTCCTCTGTTTGAGTCCTTTTCTAAGCTGGCCACTCTTTTCTCCATGGTTTCTAAGTCTTTTAGGATTAACTCTGTATCTAGAATGTCTTTATCATGTATAGGGTGAATACTATCTTGGGTATTAATAATATTACTATTCTTAAATGCTCTTAATACATATACTATTGCATCTGTTTCTCTGATGTTAGCTAAGAATTTATTTCCTAGTCCTTCTCCTTTATTAGCACCCTTTACTAATCCTGCGATATCAAAAAACTCAATAGTTGTATATACTTTCTTTTTTGAATTAGATAATTCAGCTAATCTTTCTACTCTTTCATCAGGGACAGCAACAACCCCAACACTTGGGTCTATAGTACAAAACGGGTAGTTAGCCTTATCTACCTGTTTCTTAGTAATTGTTTCAAATAATGTAGATTTACCAACATTAGGTAAACCTACTATTCCTATTGATAATGGCATATTTGTGAATAACTATTGATTGACATGGTTTTTTATGTTATATTATTTATAGTATTTGGAGAGCTGTAGCTCTGTCACGGCTACTCATAAGCTGTACCCAAATACTAAATATCATCTAGACAATAAATCGGACTGGGCTCGTAAGAGCACCGGTCCTTTTTGATTAATCTACTATTCTCTTTTGACCATAGCCTTTATAATATACGACGTATTAACACATTTGTCTATATCTTCTGACACTCTGGACAATAATAACAAGAACGAGAACCCATTTTTACTCTATGTACTGTTCCTTTACATCTATAGCACTTCTCTCCTTCATGATTATAGGCTTTAGTTAATGTTTGAAAACTTCCCTTAGACCCGTCTATTCCTCTAAAATCAGAAATACTACTTCCACCTCTATCTATGGATAGTTTTAATATTGGTTTTATAGAATTAAAAATTCTTTTAATTTCTAATTGAGTCAATGAATTAGCCTTTCTAAATGGATGGATTTTAGATTTAAATAATATTTCATCAGCATATATATTTCCTATCCCAGCTATTCTTTCTTGATCCATTAAGACTTGCTTAATCTTTCTTGTAGTTTTTGATATTTCTTTAAATTCTTTTAATTTAATATCTAAAGCATCAACTCCTAACTTAGACACAATCCCTGGATTATCTCCTTCCTTCCACAATTCTATTCTTCCAAATTTCCTTAAATCAGAAAAAGCAAACATTGTTTTATCTAAAAAGAAAATTACATGAATATATCTATTCATTGGATCTTGCAAATCTCCTTTCTTAGTCGCCTTCCATTGATCGTCTATAGGCGCCCATTCACCAATCAAGGGATGTCCTGTCATTTTAGGATGAATATATAAGATTAAATTTCCAGATAAGTGAATAACCATTATCTTTCCCTTTCTTTCTATTCTTAGAACCTTCTTACCTATTAATTGTTTCTTAAACTTAGAAAAACTCATATTTTTAATAAGTTTCTCAGTATCTGTCCATATATCTTTTATCTCTTGATCAAGGATTGTTTTATTTAAGCCCTTAACCATCGTTGTAACTTCAGGTAATTCTGGCATTATTTATAAATATCTTTTCTATGAGCAACATCTATTAATTTTACAGTTTTAGTATCAATAAAATTAAAAATCACTCGCCAATCACGAGTAATTCTAAACGAATAATATCCTACTAAACTTCCTGTTAATTGTTTGGTATGCAATAAAGAATCAAATGGATTTCTTTCTAATATCACTAGCTCTGAACTGAGTTTCTTTTTAATTTGTTTGGGTAATTTTTTAGCAGATTTTAAAAATTTATTTGTATAAAATAACTCCACCATTAGCTTTGAATCATTTTAAAAAATACATCTTTATTCAACAGTTTACCTTCTTGTTTGGAAGTATTCAAAATTTCTTCCACAAATTCTGATTTATATTCTCCTTCTTTATCATCCTTATTTATAATCCCGATAACAAAAGACCTAAGTATTCTAAGTTCTTCTTGTAGGTTGTTAACCTGTTTATTTAATTTTGCCACGGTTGGACTCATATTTTTATTATATATACTATCTATTCATCCGTCAAATCTATCCCTATTGGAGCATGATCAGATCCAAATACTTGATCTAATATAAACGCATCTTTTAATTTAATGTTTTTAGTAAATATATAATCTATTCTCCATCCAATGTTTCTTTCTCTTAGTTTAAGGTAATATGCCCACCATGAATAATGTTCTCCTTCTTTAATAAACTCTCTAAATGAATCAATATATCCTAAATCAATTAACTTAGTAATCTGTTCCCTCTCTTCTAGCGTAAACATTATATTATTTTTATTTTCTTTTGGTCTAGCTAGATCTATCTCTCTATGAGCCACATTAAAATCTCCTACTACAATCGCATTCTCTAACTTAGATAAATATTTTAATATTTTCTTATAACTTTCTAATTTATAACTTAAATTTTCTTTTGTTCTTCCACCATTAGGAATATAAAAATTAACAACATCAAAATTATCATATTTTAAATGCAACATTCTTCCTTCGTCATCAAACCGCTTCATTCCTATTTTAGTTATTACTTTATTAGG
>Ga0075125_10001339_pt1 | contig 11821 bp, 8 predicted proteins | sample AntAceMetag02UKN_FD_69810 | JGI IMG/M metagenome (GOLD analysis project Ga0075125, IMG submission 69810) | Saline lake microbial communities from Ace Lake, Antarctica - Antarctic Ace Lake Metagenome 02UKN | ecosystem: Environmental > Aquatic > Non-marine Saline and Alkaline > Saline | place... | reverse complement strand
ATTCTCCCGATCTCAGCGGCGAGGAAGTCCGGGAAGTCCCGGATGAAGATCTGATAGACTGTGTGTCCCGAATGTGGATACATTAATCCCATCGACCTTGGCAAGTCGTGAAACTGCCCAAAAGTTTAATGCCCGTGAGGGCGAAGGAGTGGATGAAAATGGCTTGTTCACAGCATATCATTTTTACGCCGGATACAAACGGCGTAGTAAAAAATTTCAAGGGGTCGCATAGACCCAGTTCTTGGAGATTACCTCAGGGTGAAACCTGGTGGGTTACGGAATATAATTGCCCGGTTGGGAAAGGACAAAAGTATTTCTTCCCCTTCGCATTACAGGAGGGGGAAACTTTGACCGGTGGACTGGTTGAAGTTACGGATTATCAGGGGGGATACCCCGATGGATGCCCGAAAGAATTGAAGGGGTTATATCCTTCCTGCAGGGAAGGCGAAACCTGGGGGGCAAACGAAGTTCCCCCTCTCCAGTTTGTTTCTTGAAGGAGAGAAACTCCCGGTTCTGGAGGGCATCCGTAAAAGCCCTACCCAAAAAGTTTAATGCCCGCAAGGGCGAAGGAGTGAGGAAAATGGAATTAAAAGCAAATGAAAAATGGACAAGTCATATCAAAGAATACAATGAAATTCTGAAAAAAAAAGGACGGGTTGCAGCATTTGAGTTCAAAGCTTGGGTGCTGGAATGGGCGAATTACAAACTCCCGGTGGAGGAAACAAATGACACAAAAAACCTTGAGGAAAAAATGACACAGATTTTCCAGGAGGAGGGCGACTTTGCGCTGGGGGAGGAAATATCAAAGTGGGGGACGGGAACCCTGCGGGGGATCCTGATGAATTCTCCCGATCTCAGCGGCGAGGAAGTCCGGGAAGTCCCGGATGAAGATCTGATAGACTGTGTGTCCCGAATGTGGATACATTAATCCCTTCGACCTGGGCAAGTCGTGAAACTGCCCAAAAGTTTAATGCCCGTGAGGGCGAAGGAGTGAGGAAAATTGTATAAAATGGAAATAGACTTTGACGATTCCTCCTATTTCTACTATCTGGATGGTGATGGTAGGATTGTAGATAAAGTATGGTGTCCATCCTTTTGGAAGGAGGAAGTATGAGCGTTTACGGATATTTAAGGGTATCAACCGAGGAGCAGGTCAGGCACGGCGTGAGCCTGGATGCGCAGGAGGAGCGGATTCGCCAATTTTGCGCGTTCCAGGGATTGGTTTTAGCAGAAATAATATCTGACAGGGGCGTGTCTGCTGGCAAACCCCTATGGAAGAGACCCGGGGGGAAGATGCTTCTGAAAAAAGTAAAACCCGGGGACCAGGTAATTTCGACTAAATTGGATCGTATGTTCAGGAATACCCGGGACGCCCTGGAAACTATAGACGGGTGGCAGGAGATGAAGATTTCTGTTGTCTTTATCGACTTCGGCGGTTCCGCCGTTGATTCCAGCAGCGCAGCTGGGCGATTTTTGCTAACAGTCCTGTCCGCCGTGGCAGAAATGGAAAGGAATCTGGCAAGACAGAGGACTGCGGAAACCACCGCCTTCTGCAAGTCGCATAGGAGGGTTTATTCCCGGACGCCTTACGGGCTCAAACGGGATGGAAAATCAAAGGAGCTCTTGATTGACCGCACACAGATGCGGGTGGTCAACAAAATAAAGGACATGCGCGAATCAGGCATGTCGATGAATTCGATTGCCGGAATGCTGAATGATGCAAACATCCCGACGAAAACGAAGAAGTCCTGGCATCATACGACTATAGGCATAATATTGAAAAACTGGGAAACGCTTTACGCCCCTGTTGTGGGGCAGGCTTTTGAGGAGGCGGGAGGTGAAAAAGAATGATAATAAATAGTGAAAACCTGAAAAGAGTAGGGGATGTCATCGAGTTCAAAAGTCCGCAAGGGAATCCCGTGGCTTTTTGCCCACAAACGGTGCTTGGCTACTCTGTGAATGTGCATAAAGGCGAACCATACATAAAAATAACAAATATCGGTGAATTTCATGATCTTCACATCGACTGCCTGCCCCAGATACGGCAGATCTGCGGCACAAAGGAGTTTGAGCCTGCAGATCCCCCCTCGGACAATACATAACACCTATCAAGCCCGAAAAAGCGTTTCTACGGCGTCTCACGGCGCCGTTTTTTTATTGCCCCGACTTTTCCCCTACTTTTTTTATCTCATTAATTAAGATGTTAAATTCCGCTCATTTATCTTTCCCTTCCTGCTGGAACACTGCGCCAGTTGGTCGGTTGTTGTGGGGTTTCCCCTGGAAATGGATTTTTTCCCCATACATTTTCATGGATGTTTTTCCATGCGCCCGGTCTTTTGGATCCTTTGTCCGGGGTAGTTTGTGATCTCTTTTTTGCTCTCTTCAGTTCTTTCTCAGTGATAGACATATTCCAGTAGTAATTTTTCAAGTAGTCTTTCAGCATCCTTTCACTTTGGAATTCTTTGCCGAAGACCTTTAATTTTTGTCCCGGTTTCCTGCGATAGTCCAGGATAGCCCTTTTAGCTTGCTTCTTTGCGCTGCTATATTGCCGCTGGAGTTCTTTCTCCCGTTGTCTTTTCGCTCTGAGCATAGATTCCCGAAGAGGAGTGAAAGAGAGACCCCTGACAACTGCATCCCCGACTTTAGGAGAATAGCCTCTATATATTTCCTTTTTCTTCGCTGCCTCATACATCTTTCTTGATTTTTCCAACGCTTGAAGTTCCAAAGGAATGAATTGCTGCGCCAGGCTCCACCACCGATAATCTTTTTCGGTTTCATCAGAGGATAGATATTTCACGAATTTTGAAGCAATAGACATAGGAATCGACTGAGGACGCTCAGACTCAGTAAACGGACTAATAACCCCTCCCCAATAATTACCGGAGCCACTAATGTCAATTCCTAAAATGGAACTTATTCCCCTGGAGATGACGGGGTTAAACTTCTTTTCCGCTTCTGCCTGAATATCTTTCCTTTTATTGGTAGCTTTTCTAACTATTGCTCGGATCAACTGGAAAGTTCCTGTCCCTGTTATTCCATAAACTAAAAAATGATAAAGAAGTGCTTTTGGAAGTTGATGGACTTTGAAAATTCCACCTGAACGGATGGGAGAATCCCCGCCACCTGTGGGCATGGGACGCCCTCTTCTCTCATTCTTTGCCTGCTCCGCCATAGACTTGAAAAATTTCAGTAATCCTTTTGCTACATCCAGGCGATCACGGGTTTCCTTTGCATGCTCTTCCCATTCGAATTCCTTCCCGATCATATTTCTCGTAATCCTGCGGGAACGCATATTCAAAAGGGTTTTCTCCACTTTTGTCTTTATCTGAAGTTGTTGTTTTGCCTGCCTGAATGATCTTCTTGCTTTTTCCAGGATCCTTTTTGCGCTGCTCTCCAGCATTCCCACCGGAACATTTTCGAAAACCTTTTCCAGGATATTCAGGGTATTTTCTGCTTCCGCTTTTGTTTCCTGCCAGCTTTCCACTTTTGCCAGTGCTGACCCATAAAGCGAATCATAGGACTTCAATTTCTGCTCAATATCCCTCTGTTGCTTTTTGGATCCTGTGATAATAGCCTTCAGGGTTCCCTTTTCCTGTTTCAGATTCTTCTTTATAGAATCTCTCTCTTTGGTTTTATGTTTGTCCAGTTCGACAATTTCCTTTTCTATTTCGTTTAATCGGGTTTCAGCTTTCTGAATTTTGTCTGCATGTTTGCTATGACGGCGATCCATTGCAGAGGGTTTGACGAATTTTTTCACAGTCTGCCATTCATTGATCTTCCTTCCTGCCTGCTGGAGTTTGTTCTTTGCCTGCTGCAATGCTGATGACATTTTTGTCTCAATCCCTGCCGCTTTTCTTTTCTTATATACTGCTTCCAGGGTCGCAAAAGCCGCCTTCGCCTGCTGAAAACTCTCCTGGACTCTCTCAGTGTCTTTTATCGCCTTCTCCATGACAGGTTCCCACGCCTTCATGAATCCTACTGTCTGGTTGCGCCATATTTTATATTGTTTATTTGCCTTTTTCAGCCCGGTCGAAAGGTTGTTAATCTCCGATTCAATTACATTTAATTTCCCCTCCAGGGATTGTTCCGACTGTGCCAGTTCCAGAATATCCGATTGATATTCCCGCCAGTCTGGATCCTGAAAAGGAAGTTCTGATTTCCCCATCCCGCCTGCCAGCATTTTAATATCAGAAGAGATCATATGAAAACCATATCTTTTGAATTGAAATAAAGTTGATAGTCCCGGGCCACGAAAAACTTTCGGCTTGTCTGAAAGTCCATATCTGATCTGAGTGGAAGAAGTCAGAAGTCTTGCATATTCCCATGCCTTCTCTTCGTCGTAATCCAGGACTTCACGGGCATGATAGTATCCTGCGATCATTGTGCATCCTCTATTCACACTGTCAGCGCTGTTAAAAAGGTGCATCGGTTTTGATATATTTATTATTTTATGCAATATAGCCTTGAAAGGTTTTGGAAGAAATCCGGTTTTTTCCTTTGCCCATTCTGCCGGCATATCAAAGATGGAAGAAAAATCCCTGCCCATATCGGCGATTCCTGTGTGCATATCCGCAGGCATTATAAGCGCTATTCCTTCATCTTCCAATTTCTGTTTAAATTTCCCTGTGGCTAAATCTTTATAACCCCGGAGAACCTTTTTTTCACCGATTATTGGCGCAACACGGGTTAAGACCTGGAAATAATTCACATATGCAGACTTGACCCTCCAGCCTATTTTTCCTATAGCTTGGATCGCTTTGAAGAAGTTCGACATGGAGGTCGCAGGGAAAGCTCCCAGGGAATCGGCAAAGGGTCGTAGAGGTGTAATCTTCCGCAGGGTATTAAGCAGATAACGGTCTGATTCGGACATAGATCCGCTCATGGTTTGAACATACTCTTTCATGATCGCCTTCAGTTCTTCTTGAGCATCATCAATGTTGTTTATAAGCCCGACTGCATTATCCCGGAAAATGTCAGTTAGAATTTTATTGTTCATTCCTTTGATGTGCGCTTGAAGTTGAAGAAACGGATCCTTCTCGAAATACTTCAAATTTGCAGTCCGCTCTTTTGTATGTCCCCACTTTTTCTCTTTGAATTTTTGCGGGGACTGTTCGAACATCTGCAGTTCTTTGGGATTGTAGATTTTTTTCATATCCTCCGGGTAAATCTTCAGACCGGTTACATAATAATCCCCCAAAGACAGATCCTCTTTCATCCTATCAAGATCAGCCTGCCGAAGATTCGAATAATATAGAAGAATTTGCCTGTCGGACATTTCCGGCGAAACCTCATAGCCCCTGCCGCTTAATCCGTCTGCAACCCGGTTTCTCTGGATGAAGTCGATTACATCTTTTTCTGTAGCCGCAATATGAAGCAGGTTTCCATCTTTCAGGATCTTGTATTGTCCATGATCGAAAATATGAGTGATATACCCGGCTACACCCCAACGACGCTTTCGTGCCTTCAGAATCCTCTGCTCATGTTTCACCGAATCTAAGGACTTCTGAAGTTTTTTCAAGTAGTCTTCATCCTGTGTCTTCTCGATTTCCTTCTCCAGGGCTTCAACCTGTTGATCCAGTCCCTCCCGAATGGCTTTGTATCCTGGATTTCTCATTTCTTTTGTGAGTAGGTTTATATCTTTTTCTACATTCTTTAGCTCATCTTCAACGCTCACGATTTTCCTTGTAAGCTGGATCCTTCTGAATTTTGTATCAGGGGTTTTCTGCCGAAGCTCACTGAGAAGGTTTTGGATCTCACTTTGTTTTGTCTGCAGATCCTTCAGAGTTTTATCGAACCCGCTTTCATCTTGCAGGATCCCTTTGCTTTGTAGATGTTTCCTCATATATTTCGCAGATTTATTATAGTATTTTCTGATCTCTTTATATGCGTTACTGGTCTTGGGAGATTGTATCCTCAGATTGTCTTCCGAATCGGGGATTACATCAAGTCCCTGTTCTTCGCCGTAAAGCAGAAGTGATCCCAATTGTCTGCGCTCTTCCTGAGAAAGAGATTTTGCTATTCCGTTTAGCCAGTCAAGCCCTTTCATCCCCTGCATTTTCATTTCCGGCAGGACTTCGAGCCCTAATTTATTGGCGATATTTCGCATATCTTCAAGCCTATGCCCCGACTTCACAAGATCAAGGGCAAAGGGGTTAAGTTCTGCAATATACGACATCGGGGAAAACCATCTTTCAAGAAATCCCACATCCCGGACATCCAACTTTTTTGACCACATTATTCCATTTTCGTCAGAATCGACAGGAGAAGTAATTTTATTTATGGTCTCACGAATCCATTTATTTTTTCGAAGTAACATTAGAATGGATTTCCCGATGGATTTTGCTCCCTGGGAAGTCATTCCGATTCCTGCTTCCAGTTTTGGATTTATTTTATCAGCGATAGGATCCGATGTTATCCCCATTTTATTTCTCAGCTGTCGGACTTGTTCCGATGCTTTTTTAGGATCCGATGATATCTTGATCTGGAATTCGTCGGGTAAAGAGGATTCAAAGAGTTTGCGCCCTTTTGGAGTGCTTAAAAATTTCTGTGCGAATTGTTCTGAATTAAAATTGGGATCTCTGAAGGAATCTGAGATTGAACTTTTTAGTCCTCCTGATTGTTTTCCTTGCTTTCCAGATAGTTTAAGACCCTGCGATCCACTTTCTCCCATTGTTTCGGTGTCAAGTTGTAGGGTTTCGGATTCGCCAATCTTTCCTTCGCTCTCTCCAGTTCCTCCGAAGAATTCAAGCTGTTTGTCCCTTGAAGATTCTTGTTTCTTAAAGACATTTTTTGCCTCCCTCTCCAGTATGGGCTTGAGTTTACCCATAACTGATTTTTTCACCACGTTCATTTTCTTTTCACGAAAGAATGTAGCCGCATCTATGACCTTTCCTTTGCCTTCAGCAATGTTGATTCGTGCGGCAAAAGCTCTTGCTTCTTCTGCGCTCATATCCTGGAGAATTATAACGGAAGGCATTTTCAGAAGTTTCTTGCCCTGGGTAGCTCGTTTCTTGTTCTCTTCCACCAACCAATTATATCTGTGATGACCGTTCACCACATACAGTTTTCCATCGGCAGGATCCATCCAGACATGAACATCTCCTGCAAGTTTTTGATTCCAGGCTCTTTCTGTCCCTTTTTCAATCCCGGTTTCTTTCTTCGTCTGAAGTTTGTATTGAAATCTTTCTGGATCCAGGTGGAGGGATCCGGGATCAACCTCGAATAGCTGGACATCTCCGTCTTGTCGCTGGATTTTATGCGATCCTGGATATTTTGACAGATCCCCGGGAGTTTCTTCCTGTGAAACCTCTGGAATGTCCCGATTCATATTAGCATCATTTTCTAGCAAGTCGTTAATGGAGGTAAAACGCCCTGCTACTTTACCGGTTTTCCGATTGATCTTCATTATCCCCTTGATCTCCGAAGAATCCCGGCCTTTATATAGAATATCCTTTTCAAGGGTTCCTAATCCATATTTACGATCAGGAATCCAACCTGCCTTTTGATCGGTTTCAAGAACATAACCGAAAGGATTATCACCTTTGCCCCTTTGAGCATAATCGAAAGCTGAAGTCGCTTCATTTGTGAATCGAACACCTGGAGTTTCGCCTGCTGTTAATTCGCTCAGATCCCCGCTGTGTGTCATTTCCCCGGTGTTTGCAATGTTTTCCATTTCCTCATGAGAAATCCCCCGATAGATTTTTCCCTCCCTTTTTTGCGTTGTTTTTCCTATCTGCTCTTCAAGTCGCTCAATCTCCCTCAATTTCTCCGGTGATTTTGATTCCTGCCATCCCTGGAATAAAATCTCCCGCTTTACCAACTTCTTTTTTGTTTCATCAGTGAAATAGTCCCGATCAATGTCCTGGAGTTTGTTGTAATTACTGCTGAAGACTTTTTTATTTTTCTCTTTATATTCGCCCCACGATAAAAGATCGTCAGCATCCATTCCCTCCGCTTGCTCTTCCCGGTGTAATTCCCATGCTTCGGTTTCTCTCCTGGTTTCCGGTCTGACCTGCGATTCCCATTCCTCCTGTTTCCCTTGGGTAGGTTTCCCTTTTGTGGTTGTTTCAATCTGATTATTCTTCAAGAAAATTGCTTCCCTGAATTTTTCATCCTCTGATATTCCGGCGATCTCTGCGTCATTCCATACATTTTTAATTTCTTTTTCTGTGGTGGCATTGTTTACACGATTGATCAAATCTCCAACCTGAGCGACAGGTTCGGGAGAAAAAGGTTCCATCTGCAACCCCTTCATTTCCCCCGGCGCTGGAGGTTTTGCCAGTCCTTCACCTTGTTTCTGTTCCTGTAGCCAGTTGGCGAACCATTCTTTACTAACATCAGTTTTTAATACAACCCGCTCAGGTCTAACGATAATATCCTTTTTCTTCTCCATTCCTGCTTGTTTAAGCCCCTGGGTTATTGAAGCAATTACCTTCGTTCCCCCGTCAATGCGAATTGTCCCTGCCGGTAGTTTGGTAACATTGACTTTCCCACCGGACGCTTTCTTTACCATCCAGGCTGCTCTATCAGATCCCGATTGACGCATGATGAATTCGTCAACTGTTTTCTCCTGAGAAGGAAAGGATCCCGGTTGGGTTATTCCTGGTTTTCCACTTTTGGGGAATTTTGCGACACGGGAGGAAGTCCCTGTTCGGGTTGAAATACCTGTGAGATTTTTCGCAGGTGCGGACGTTCTCGTGAATCCTTCGGTCGCTGCTGGTTCTGTTCTGATAGGTGTAACCTCATAGCTTTTTATCGTCGGACCCGAAAGCACTGGAGGTTTCTGAAATGATCCGACAGGTTTTGAAGGTGGTATAGATTTTTTCCCTGGAACACCAATGGTTTTAGGTGGAATCAGTTTCTCTTCCGGTAGATCAGCTTTTGAAAAAGCCCTCTTCAATTTTCTTCCCAATAATTTTGCTCTAAAATCTGCTTCAAGCGTCGCAGTTTCTACTGTATCAGCGACTTTCTGACCTTTACGGAGGAAACCCTTGTAAGTTTTTGAAAGTGTTTTTTTGACAGGTTCATCAAGGAATCCCATGTGTTTTGCTGCAGGAAGAGTTGCGGCTAAAAATTCAGGTGCATAAGCCGCAATTGTTTTTAACCACGGAGGGAGATTTTCCATCCCGACAGGTGGCATGCCCTCCGGTGTTTCAAGAGATTGCCGCAAGTGATGACCGGGATAAATGTTTTCCGTTAATCTCTCTCCCACGCCTGGAATATTTGTCCCCTGCTGTTCCCTGTAGAAATCAAGGGTCGCTCTCTCGAATTGTCCTTGTTGCTCAGAGGTAAGCTGGTTCCACATTGGAGACATTTTCACTTGTGTCGAAAGTTCCGCTGCCTGTCCTTTCGCCATTGTTTCTTTTACCTGGTAGTTTGCATTTCCTGATTTATAAATTGTGTCAAGATGTTCATTCATCTTCGCCGCTATTCCAGAAGATCCAATCAGCGCCGCTAATGTTTCCGGAGAAGCTAGACCGATCTGCATTGAGATATAGTTCTGAAAAGCCCTGGGGAGTGCAAATTTTAAGGCTTCGGACATTTTAAAGGGACTTTCAGGAGGGATCCCTGCCTGCTCATTTACCCATTTATCCGGTGCGGAAGAATCCAAGAAATCCGGTGGTGGTGGTTGCTGGAACATCTGTGCATTTTCCTGGAAATATTGCCTGTCCTGCTTCATTTTTCTCCAATCAGCTTGAGGGAATCCCCCTGAAAAATCATAAGGGATCTCACTTTTCGGTGGTTGCTGAACATCCAAATTGTACTCTCCGGGAGAAAAGGGCTCCATTTGTAAGCCGGTTTCTTTCTGCGGAAGGTTTAACCTGGGAGAGGAAAAAGGAGAAGGAGAAGGTGTCGGTGGTGGTGTCGGTTCCGGAACGAAAGGATCCATCTTTGGACCTGGTGAGGGTAGATTGAATTCCTTCTTCCCTGGTTTAAAGGGTTCCATTTTAAGTGCCATTATTTCCCGCCTACTTTTTTTATCTCATTAATTAAGATGTTAAATTCCGCTTCATAAGTGGGGTTATTCTGCAATTGTCTTTTCAGATAATCGATTTTTTGTGCAGGTGAAGCATTTTTCCAGTTTAAACCTTCTGGTAAACTTTTTCTGACTTCTTCCAACTTCTGAGGATTCGCCTTGCCATCTTTCCCCGGGGAAATGAAACCGGCGTTTACCACCGGTGTTTTTATCAGTGATTTCTTGTCATTCAGTGCCTTCTGATATTCCCGGTTTACCATCCAGTCAAAAACCGTTTTTCCTGTAACAGTTGAAATCGAGACATTCTTATTTTCCGATATGAAATCATCGGCATAAGGTCGAAAGTATCGGAGAACTTCATCGTTATTCATACTTTTGATATGTATAGTTTTATAATTCGGTGTTTCAACAGTCCCGTAATTCATAGGAATGGACATGCCCTTATTTATCGTGTCAACAACTGTTTTCTTTATCTTCGCCGGATCTAATCTGAGAAGTTCCTTGTATTGATCCTGTGTCATCTTGTCGCTCAGGGAAACTGTCGGTTTTTGAGGTTTCTGGTTCCGAAGGTTCTGCAGATCAAGGGCTTGCTTATATCCCCCCTGTCGGGTTTTTTCCCGGTTCACCTGGTTCCCCATGTTCTGTAGAGTTTGCAGTTCGAAGGTCAAAGAAGCTCGTGATTCCTTCGTTAGTGGTTGCTGCGCCAGTGCAAGGATTTTACTGGTTCGATTTCCTATCGCAGACTGCGCTTTCTGGAAATCCTCCGGGTTCTTCAATCTTCTTATCATTTTTCCAATTGCTGATAAATCTGCGGAAGGAGGTTTCATCCCCGCCACGGTCGGAACATTATAAACCCTGCCGTCAGAGGTTGTCATTGTTCCTCCGTGAGTATCGCCTGAAAGGAAGGCCATGATTCTTTGAGCATTACCCATCCTGCGAAGATTCTCGAAATGAGCCTTCCGCTTCAGTTTTTCACGCTCGCCTTCTTGCTTTTCACGCTGTTGAACTTTCCATTCCCGATCCGATTGCTTGGCTTCCATTTTTTCTTCATATTCAAGCAGATGAGCTATACCCCCAAGATCCGCTTTTATGGTCTGATAACGCATTTCTTGTTGGGCATTCCGATTATCTGGTGCTGTTAACAATAGACCCTTTTTCTGCTCATAGGTTCGACGAAGATTGTTTCCTTGCTGACCTGGTGCGGGAGGTATTGCGCCCTGTCGCCGGAGATTTCTTAACCCCATCAATTGCTGGTTTAGCTGCCCTGGTGCATAGTCCTGCGGGTTCGTGCTGTTTTGTATGGGTATTTGTGGCTGCCCCTGTCCGCCCCCTGGAGGCGGAGGTAGCTGGAAAATTCTACTCATTTTTTTAGGGTCAAGTCTTAATCTATCCATATTTGACACCTTCTTCTTGTTATTTTACTTCTTATTTTGCTGCTTATTTTGCTTCTTATATTGCTTCTGCTGGTTGAAAGGAATTGCGACAAAGATTGAAAACGATTGCTGTTGTGAAAAGTCGATTTTTACCACAATGAGGACATTGATAAAGACTGAGAACTAGACAACCCCTGGTTTCTACTCTCCGCCTGATCATGTGATAAAGATGTTTTCCTATTTTTATTGGAGGATTGTTGTTTGAGAAATCCATTATCTTTGTTCCACCTTTCTGTGGTTGAATTTCAAGCTGATATTAATTCACGAAATTTAATTCTGTCCTCTTGTGGTTCCAGTTTGAAAGATTTTTGAGTTATCAATTTTCCGATTTCTTCAAGTCGATCAATTCCCGGTATAGCTTTCTTGCTGAAAATGATCAGTGCCGATCCCTTTGTTTGACTGTTTTTTGCCT
>Ga0075125_10001337_pt1 | contig 11822 bp, 26 predicted proteins | sample AntAceMetag02UKN_FD_69810 | JGI IMG/M metagenome (GOLD analysis project Ga0075125, IMG submission 69810) | Saline lake microbial communities from Ace Lake, Antarctica - Antarctic Ace Lake Metagenome 02UKN | ecosystem: Environmental > Aquatic > Non-marine Saline and Alkaline > Saline | place... | reverse complement strand
ATGGAAGAAAACAGGGAGGAAGAGAATGAAGATTAAAGAACCAATTATTATTATAGTATATTTCTTATCAGCATTTATAATTATTATGTGGGGTAATACTTTACCTAAGATGATATTAATGAGTGTGGCTATATCTTTTGGCATAACTGGGGGTTATGTTATAATCTGGTTAATTAAAGCTGTAAGAAATATTAAGAAAGATTGGAAAGAGATGAAAGAAGCTATACAAGTATTGCGAGGTAAATAATGACAACAGATTGTTTTGGAAAAGAACACAAACAACTAAGAGAATGTGAAAACTGTCTAGTATATCACAGTTGTAAAAAAGAGTATATGAAGAAAACAAGACAATGTAAGTCTTGGGATTGTGAAAATAGATTTATACCAAGTTATGGTAATGAAAGATATTGTGATAAATGTAGGGAGGAAGCTAAGATGACAAGAATAAAAGAAAAGAAATTAAAGCCAGTTAATGATGTAGAGTTAAGTTTTTATATGGCATTAACACAACAAAGAGATGATATAAGATGTTATTAGATATATATGCCAGAGTAAGCACAGATGATCAGAACGTTAAGCAACAGGCACAATATTTAAAACAATGGTTTCTAAAGTTGGACGACCATAAGATAAATAAACTAGTGATGGATGAAGAAAGCGGAAGAAAGCCATTATTAGAAAGAAAGAAGTTCTTAAAGTTAATTGAATCATCAAAGAATAGTAAAGCAGAAGGATTAGTAATATATAACCTAGATAGGCTAACTAGGAACTGGGATGATGTAACACTTATAGAAAGTCACTTTAGGCTTAATTGGGATAGATACAAACTAATAAGCACTTCTGATAATATAGATTTAAGTAATGCTTCTGGTAGGCTTATGTTTCGTTTAAAGATGGCGGTAAGCTGTTATATGCCAGAAGATATGAGAGAGAAGCAAAAGATAGGTATTGAAAGGGCAAGAGCAGAAGGCAAGTATCAAGGGAGAATCAAGGGTGCTAAGAATAAAGATAAATAGGGCGTGGTCTAAATGAAACTACCCAATAGAAAGGTTTATATATATGTATGCTATTAAAATCATTAGTAAATCTAATAGGTGAGAAAATGACTAAATTAATGCGTTTGAAGAACGGACAGTTTATATTAACAATACCCAAGAATATAGTATTCGCAAAGGGAATGAAGAAAGGAACAGAAGTAAAATTCCTTATAGATAAGGGTGGGGATATAGTTTTGAAGGTTGATTAAAGTAAGGAGGTATTTGGGATGAATATTGAAATGCAATTAATTATAGGAACTATGTTTTGTTGTGTAATATATTCTTGTTTTTGTATATATCATATAATAAAACACGAAGGTAGAATTACAGAATTAGAGTTTAAATTAAAGAAGACTTAACAGCTCAAGAAAAGATAAAAATTAAATATTAACCCAAACAGAAACTCCAATGGCAATCAAAAGCATTAACCACATTGTAATAGAACTAATATTATATACAATCTTACCATTCTCTTTATAGATAGGCATACTAGCTAATAATGATCGTGGATTCTTTATATGAAACTTCAAGAACTTTAAGTTGGATAACTTCCAGGAACTCATAATATCATATAGTATATTAGATAGATAGCCATTTCTTTTTATGTGTCCCATCTCATGTTCAAGTGCTATCTTATATAGGTCAGGGTATTCTAATAGTGCTTTATTAATCTGAATCCATCTAGTTCCTTTATCTTCAACAGTGAAAGCAATACCATAATCAATCCATTCTATCTTAGGTTTCATTTCAATCGAGATGTTTTAATATTTATATATATAATGTAATATATAGTATCTATTACACCTATTACTCTTCATTAATAATCTTACTTACCGTCTTTCTAGTATAACCAACTACTTCTGCAATCTTTACCTGTGTCATACCACCTAAAAACAATTTTTTAATTATTTGTCTTTTAAGTTCTTTTGGGACATCAACTTTTTTCACATTTTCCTCATCATCCTCATCATCCCCATCTTCATCATCTTTCTTATCCTTAAAATGTTTTTCTCTTAACTTATAATTTTTCCATAATTCTTTAAACTCTTTCGTTTCTTCAGTATGATTCCAATATCCACTTGTAAGTGGTTTAGCCGCTTTCCAGTCTTTTGCTATTCCTATCTTTATAGCAGAAGATTCATCATATGTATAGAACCTTCCTTTATTTGTAATCCTTATTAAAGCACCAACCCTTCTAGTTCTTATATCTTTGTCTAGCTTAAAGTAATTAGGTATAAGAATAAATACAATATTGTTTTTATAACCCATTTCCATTATTCTTTTGATAGTCTTTTTACTATCCTTACTCATAGTATCACCAGAGTATAATACATTACCCCCCTCATCAATTATTAATATATCTTTTTCTAGTTTCTTACTTTTTATTCTAAATTGTTTTCCTTTAAAACATATATTTTCAATATTAAAATTAGGATTTAGTTTATAACTAGTTCTTAATACTAAAGTAGTTTTACCCTTCCTTTCTTTTCCACATATAACTATAACCTTATCAGTATCTAGTCCACACTTAATGGCTTTATAACCCTTATCTAACCATTGAAATAATCCATTCTCAGCACTTTCAATCATAGGTCTAAATTCTTCAAAACTCACCAAATCCTTCTGCGTCATTCGAACCTCTCACTAGATTATGAAAACCAGCCTTACTCATTATCTTTAGAATTATATTCTTAGCAATAGCCAAATCTTCTATATTTCCATTATTTTTTATATCATTATATTTAACAATTATATCATCTAATTTATCAATCTCTTCTTTTTCAATCTCATCTCCATAATCTAGCCTTAGTATGTCATATAGATTATTGATATTAGCCCAACAGAATTTATAATACTCTAGTTCATTCAATCTTTCTTCAGGATATTTATTATATTTAATAGCATTTATTGTCGCTGTGAACTGAGTAATCATTTCTAATTCTTTAAAGATTAATCTTTCAGAAAAGCTAAGTTTATCCTGCCAAATAAATTTATTATTTTCTACCATTATTATCCCTATGATTTTTTATAAATTCAAATGTACAGAAATCTTTATTATTTATTCCATAAAATTTAACCAATTCACAAGGAATAGTAACTGTTAGACATCCACCCCTTTCTATTACTGGTCTTGAAAATTCCATAATTAAAACCTATATAATTTAATGGTAGTACATATATATAATACTTTCGTTTTTATATTTTTATCGTCTAACTAAGATATTTTTTTATATTGATTAAACAACTAATAAGATAGCGAGGTGAAATTCACAATGAAAAAATATCCACAAGGCGGACTATCAGGTGCCTTTATCGGTATCATGATAGCTACAATAATTGGTGTTGGAGTAACTATTCCTATTGTACAGGAAGTTATTGATAACTCAAATATAACTGGACTTACCGCAGTAGTTCTTGGAAATCTTCCAATATTACTAGGCGTAGTTCTGTTGGTTGCTGTAGCAAATTTGGTGCAGTAAATGCGGAATAAGTTTAAGAGAGGGATTATCCCTCTTTTATTCCTATTTTTTATTTCTTTTATTTATGCAATAGAGGGATGTCCTGGAGAGATAACTACTCCAGATAAAGTCCCATGTTTACTTCTTCTTCCCTATGGTGGAGATTGTTCTACTCAAACAATCTTTATATATAATCAAACAGATTTATTATACAATCAAACGCTAATTAATCACACAGCTTTACAATGTGAAGCAACTTTTAACCAGACTTCTTTAGGATCATATTCCTTTTTATATTCAACAGGAGATACAGGAAATATAATAATCGAGGTGAATAGTATGATAGATATTTTTCATGTTATAGTATATGGTTTATTTGCAGCATTAGGATTAATTTTTTTGGTAATGATGCATATATTCAAAGAAGATAATACAAGTATGGTTTATGGTGCTTTAAGTTCAGTAATATGGTTATTGTTAGCAGTTATAAATATAAGTGGATTTGAACTCATAAGAGACTTAGTTTTTATAGTTGATATAAATTACTATGTAGTATTTTTAAGTGTTGTTCTTTGTTTATATACAGGAATAATTTCTTATTTCTTTTATAAAGAGAATTATAAACCACAAATAGATCCCTATGCCCTAAGAAAATGAGTGAAGAAATTACTAAGGAACAAGCTCAAGAACTCATTAACTATGATAACGAACAGGATTTAAGGGCAAGAAGAAACTTTGAAGTAGGCAATAGACCTACCCCCCTTTCCAATAATCTTCTTGCTATGGTGGGAGATTTATTACAACCTCAAACGATGGGCTTTAGTCATATAAATATGGATATGACCTTTACTTATTTAGATAGATTTGATATAGAAGAAGCAAGAAATTCTAGCTTTATAATTACCACTTGTGATTTATGGGGATTAAAAAGAGCAGCATATAATGAGAAATCATCTTTAGCTTCACTCCTTAATCTAAAGAGAAGCCAAAATGGTCAATCTATGTCTTTATTCAATAAAACAGTAACTCAATCTAAACAAGAGATGGAAGATAAAACAGTTAAGAAAACAGGTTTTGCAGGATTCTTTTCAAAAAAGAAAAGAACTGAGGAATAAGAGAATGAAATTAAAAATAAAGAACATATCAGATAAGGATATAAAAAGAAAATTCAAGTATTGGAACACTTGTTTTATAGTAGGTTTATTTTTTCTAGGACTTATATTATTAGCCATATTGTTTTCAGATAAATATATAATATTGATATTATCAATATGTTCTCTACCAATATTATTTACAGTATTATTCTCTAAGCAAGAACTAAATTATTTAAAACTTATGATGGAAATTAGAATGAAATATAAGGGGGATAAATAAAATGGATTTGCAGACACAATTATATATAACTATGGCAGGATTTGTTTTCTTTGCATTAATGGTAACAATGTATATATTAGCAGGTAGGGATATACTATTTGCTTTACAAAGAAGGTTTAGACCAAGAGGAGCAGATATATTTATGCTTAATCCCAATCGTCATGTAGATAGATTTTATAAAGTCCCTGATGATGAGGGAAACTTTAAGATTAAAGGAAATACCTATATAACTAATCCAGATAAGGTAGGTTCTCTTGCAGATAATATGAAGGAAAAAGTTGAGATGAGTGAGGAAAAAAGAAAAGAAAAACTTCATAAAAATATTCAGAGGATGGTAGAGAAAAAGAATAAGGCATTAGTAAGATTAGATTTAATGCAGAAACAAGATAGACCTGACGCAGCAGCCATAGCTAAAGTAAATGAATTTATAGCTAATATGGATGATAAGATAAACTTTCTTAGGTCGAGATTAACACAGAAAGAACAATCTTATTTTATGACTAGGAGAAGTGTTTACTTCTATATAGAGAATGACCCAGTACCGAAGGATATGTTTGAATATTTATCTGAATTTGATGTAATACAATTAGACAATTTAATCGCTAGAGCACAAAGTAAAGATAGACAAGCAGCACAGGACATAGAAAAAACCTTAAAGCAACTAAAAACATGGATGTTAATATTAGGTGGAATAACATTGATTGCAGCATGGTTTGCCATAAAGGGGAGTATGGGGATAACAGATTTAGCTAAAGCTGCTGGAGTAACACTAACGATCTAAAATGGGCTTCGAAATGAATGATGGGATGTTAGTTGGCGGAGAACTAAAATTTATAGACGCATTAACAAAAAAACAGATACATCATGTAAAATTTGACATAAAAAATGTATCCGATTTTAAAAAATTATTAAGTATGATTCAATTAAAGGATTAAAATGGCAGAACTAAAAACAGATTTATTAAAGATAAGCAAAAGACTATGTTATTCTTTTTTTATATTAATGTTTTTTGTTATTGGATTTCAATTAGGAACTATGTATTATCAGCATCACATAGAAACGGGAGATACATTTAGTCAATGGCTAAGCCATAGTAAAAATTGTACAACAAATAAAATGGACTTATCTAATAATGATGTTTTAAATATATATAATGCAGAATATACTTGTGATGAAAGAATATCTGACTATAAAATAATTATATGGTTGATAAGAATAGAAGTAATAATAATTTTCTTAATGTCTCTAATAGATTATTTCATAGATAAAGAAGAGCATTGGGCTACAAAAATATCGGGGCGGTTAAAATCTATATCTTTAGAATAAAAATATGGCAGGACTTAGAATATGCTAAAAAGAACTTTCCAAGAATAGCTTATTATATGGCATATCTTCCAGCAAGTAAATCTATATATGAAACTATAAAATCATTGACAAAGATAAAATTATCTAAGTTTAATCCACATTATGAAAAGAATAAATATGTTTTAGAACAGGAATGTGAAACATTAGAAGAATCTAAAGAACAAAAAAAGAAAATAGAAGCATTCTTCTTAGGAGATATGAAAGAGTTTCAAGAGAAAGAAGAAGTTAAGAGGGTACTAGCTAATAGAACAATAAAAGGATTAATAAAAAAGGCTAAAGATAAGTTAATCAATTATTCCCTAAGTGATGGGCAAGTGTTACAGTTTTTGAATAAATTCTCAATATATGCTTCTTGGGATGTAGAAAAAAAAGAAAGATTTATAAATAAATAAGATAATAGTATCATTTAGGCGTTTCTTATAAATGACAATACCCAAACAACCGCCAAAGGAAGAGACAGAAAAGGTAGTTACAACTACTGACCAATATGGTAATATAAAAATAGTTTCTGGAACTACTAAAACGCCAGGACAAATATATCAATCAGCTCATTCGGGTGGGGGTTCTTCTTCTAAATCTATTGGAGAACTAGCCAAAAGTGGAAAGTTACAAGAAGCAATACAATCAAAGAAAACAGAACAAGAAGCACAACAAAAAGCAATAAAAAAACAAGAAGTAGAAATGGCAACCTTAAAAAGCCAAAAACAAACTGCCGAAGTTCAAGCCCTAACTTTAGCAGCCTCACAAGAATTAAATCCACAAGGTGGAGCAGGTTCTAAGTTTGAAGCGTTAAGGTCAAGAAGATTAGCCGAAGCTAAACAACAGATAACAAAACCTCAACAAGCCACAGCATTAATAGGTGGTTATAAAGTATCTGGAGAAGTAAAACCATTTAAACCAATAAAGAAGGTACGAGATACTGCAATAGGTGGAACTGCTAAAAGATTTATAGAGAGTGGTTTTAAAGTAGATGTAACCAATAAGAATATTATAGCAACAAAAGGAGGAAGAACAGAAGTATTTAATGTAAGTGCTAGTTTATCAAAAGATAATAATATAAGACTTTCATCTAGTAAAATTGCATCAGTTCCTTCTTCTGCAAAATTAAACATATCAGAATTTAAAAACATTCAAAGAAAAAGATTTAGTGAACCTTATAAAAGGTATATTGAAGATAAAAAAGTATTTCCTTTCTTTGGTGCAATAAGCAAACTAGATAGTGAAATAAATAAAAGAACAGGATTAAAGAATAAATTTTTAGGAGAAAGCGGAACTAAAACAGAATTTGTATCAAAGTTATCAAAAAGTTATTCTACTTCTTTAAAGGTTGCACAGATACCTTTAGATATTATTTTTGGAGATATTGAAAGAGTTAAGAAAACCACTTTCTATCAAAAAACAAGAGATTATTATCCTAGAGAATCCAAAACAGAAGTATCAGATGGAACATTATTATTAAAGCAAAAGCCATCTACTTTTTCAGATGTGTTAGATTTATATTATCCTAAGGGGCTCCAAGTATATAGAAATGTATTACCTAATATAGAATCTGTTAATACATCACTTGATATATTAGAAAGGATAAAACCTTCTGAATCAATAAGGGAAATGTCATTATTATATCTAGGTGGAATAGGTTCAAGAAAGATTTTAATTAAAAGCCCTAATATAGCTAAGAATATATTAAAGAGTTCTGCTCCTGTATTATTAGCAGGGTATGTTGGTGCAGTAGGGATAGAGACTGCACTAGCACCAAGAGAAGAAAGGATTGCTATAATAGGAAGTAGAGCAATAGAATTGGGTGTTGGTATAGCTTCCTTTAATTTAGGATTTAGAAGAACAGCAGGTTTTGATTTGAAAGAAAGATTTAAATTAGAAACATCTGGAAGATTGGGGGTAGATTTTCAAAATAAGCCACCATTAGATAAATACATTTCATTAAGAGTATCAGAAATTAAAATAGGAAAAGGAGGAATAAAGACTACAATAGAAACAATAAGATTTAGAAAAAAACTACCAGGATATGATGTTCAGAGATTCTATTTTGAACCAGTAGCAGAAAGACAATTAGCACTAGCAAAAGGTGGTAAAGATTTACTTCCTAAACAAAGTAAGTATTTTCCAGAATACCTAAAACAATTAGGTGGAAGATTATCTAATATGAAACTTAAAGATTTTGGTTTCAATAAACCAGTATCAGAATCTCAAGCATATCTTCTTAGAAAAGGAACATTAAAGAGTTCTGAAATACAAACCAGATTAACCTTAACTACAGAAAGTGGGAAGGTAGTTCCAAAATATGCACCACAAGAAGGAATAAGAAGGATAGAGCATATTAATAATAGACCATCATTATTTAGAAAATTATTTTCTAGTAAGAAAGCTACATTTAGGGGGGGTAGTATAACAGAAAAAAGACATTCAGATATTGTAGATAAATTCTTCGATTACTTTAATAAACCAAAAGGATTAGATACTAAAGTAAGATTTTCTCAAACAGAATCACTTCTTCCTCATAAATCCATATCTAGTCAACAGGGGATATTATTTGGTTTAGGAAGATTAGATATATCAATTTTTAAAATAAAAACAGACCTAGAAGTAGAATCAAAATTAAGTATAAGAGAAGTAAGTGAAGAAAGAAATATTATAAGTCCATTACTTATATCGAGGTTAGTACCTAAAACAGATAGTATATCTAAAACATTTATAGAAACAAAAATATCTACAAGTCAAGAATCAAGACAATCCCAAGATATTATAACACGACAAGAAGAGAAAGTATTATTAACTACAGTTCCAGAATTATCTTTTGATTTTCCAGTAGAGGAAAGAACAGAACCTATAGAACCTATAAGACCAGAACATTTAATTCCTGATGAATTAGTAAAACCAAAATTCTTAGGATTACCTAAACTATCATTTAGGGGAATAGGACAACAAAAAGGATATAATGCTTATGCTAGGTCAAAAGGAAAGAAGATAAAAATAAATAAAAAGCCATTACCATATAATAAAGCATTTAATATTGGGCAAGATGTAATTGATAATACTGCTTCTGCAACATTCATATTAGAGGATACAGGAAAGAAAACCAATATTCCAGATGATCTAAAAAGAAGAGGAGAGTTTAAATTAACTAGAAAAAGTAAAAATATATTCATAGAGAAAAATAAGTTTAGAATAGATTCTCCAGGAGAATTAGCGGGAATTACAGTTAAGGGATGGTTAGCTAGAAAGAAAAAGATGGCATTTTATTAGAATAAATCCATACCCTAACTAATTCATAATCGAGGTGATAACCAAATGAAGAAATACAACCAATCGAGTACATGGATAGTTATACTAATAGGATTAGTAATAGGCTTAGTTGCATTACAAATAGTATTCAGTTTAATAACAAGTCAAGCTGCAACTACAACAATAACAGATGACACATTTACTGCTAGTAATTCAAGTTGTGTAGACATAACTGATAAGTGCATACTATCTTTAACTAGTGTAGAAAATGCCACAGATGGAACATCAGTAGGTGCTGGAAACTATAGTCAATGTCTAAGCAATGCAGGAACTAGTAGATACTATGATGGTATTTTACTTGATGATGCTGAATATAATGGAGCATCATTAAATGCTACATATGTAGAAGTAGAATGTGGGCATATAAGCGGACTAACATCTATAGTAGTTAATAACATACCTGTAATTTTGGCAGTAGCTTTGCTTATGTTCTTAGCGGGGTATGTTATTAGTAAGAAGTAGACATCAGCAAAACAGGGGGCAATATGCTTCCTTTATTTTTTATTTCATAGGGGGTAAAAAATGGCAAGATTTCAAAGTTATAATAAAAGAATTGGTGCTTATGTAGAAGGTGAGATTGTCAAAACAAAGACAGGCGGTAAATTCTTTAAGGCGATAAATGTAAAGCAGAAGAATCCTAAAGAACCTTTTAAAGGAGTACCAATAAGGACGAGGAGGAAATAAGAATGACATTCGATATAACAGATGCATATGATAACATAAAAGAGTTAAGAAAAGAGAATGATTTACTTATATTAAGGCAGGAGTATTTAATAGAGATTCTAGAGAAAGACGGAATGTTAAATGATAAAGAAATGAATAAATGGATTGAAGCTAAATATAAAGGAGTTAATAAAGATGTTAAGTAAAACATTTAACAAAGAAATGCTTATGAACTTTAGAGAGAAATCAAGATTTAAAATAGATAATCTTGAAGCAGATGTATTTGATAAGAAGATGAAGATAAGAAAAGGTGATAACCATGTCTTCTGAAAAATCTATTGAACAGATGGAAAGTGAAGAATTATCTAAACTTGAATATAGTGCTAAAAGAAAAGTAGCTAGAGAATCAGCAAGGGAAAGAATAAGACTAGGACTTAAATATGGAGATGTTGATTTTAAAAGTTTACAAGGAGAGAAACTTACAGAATTAAAAAAGAGAGAGAAGAAAGAGAAAACATTTCAAGGAATAAAAGAAGGCATTAAAAAAGGATTCAACAAACTATTCATTAAGAATCAAGGAGAGAGGGGCAGGATAAGTAAATCTTTCTTAAAGGGGAAAGTAGATTTAAGTTCGCATAGAATGAATCTAACATCAGATCAACAACCAAAGAAAAGAATGAGGTTTATATAATGAAACAAAACTTAACAAAAGATATGATAGGAATATCAAAAAATACAATATTTGGAGGAGTTGCTATCGGTATAGTAAATAATACTAATCTGCCAAGTTCAATTAAAAGCGGGACAGGAAGTTTAATTGGATTATCTATATTGGGCGATTCTTACAAGAAATCAAAGAAATATCTCTGAGGTATTAAATGCCTTACACAGATGAATTTAAAAAGATACTTAGAAACTTTAGAGATAAGTATAATGATAAGGCAAGAGCAGATACTTTTGCATTTAAAAAAGCATTAAAAGAAAAGATTCCTACATGGAAGGAAAGGGAGAGGAGAATAAAATATCAAGGTATAGCAAATGAAGATTTTTAGAAATAAAAGAACTGGATGGAGTGCCAATGCCTTATTTATAATTCTATTATTTGTTGTTATTTTTGTAATAGTTGCTTCATTCATGCCTACAGTTAAAGATATGATAGGTCATGGTGTTACTCAAGTAAGTGGGGGTTCGCAAGGAACACTTCTAGTTATAGTATTTTATGGAGTTCCCATTCTGTTATTGCTTATGCTTTTATATGCTATAATTGTGGCGGTGGCGAATAGATGAATAACAGAAGGCATATTCTTACAATAATGGTAGCCTTTCTGTTAGTTTGTGCCATCGGCTACGCAGTAGTTGGAACAATACTAACCTTTGATAATGGATTATCTACAGAAGAGTTTAATATGAGTGCCGATGTAAACATCAGTAGATACTTAACAGTTCTTCCTTATGTATATGTGAATAATCTTAGTTTCTCTTTTAATACTCCAACACTAGATTTAATCTCTTGGTATAAATTTGATTATGATACTGTTAATAGTAGTTCTTTAGCTGTCACAGATTCTATGGGTTCAGCAACTCCAATATGTTATCAAGAATATGCAAATGTATCTACTAGTTG
>Ga0075125_10001332_pt1 | contig 11846 bp, 19 predicted proteins | sample AntAceMetag02UKN_FD_69810 | JGI IMG/M metagenome (GOLD analysis project Ga0075125, IMG submission 69810) | Saline lake microbial communities from Ace Lake, Antarctica - Antarctic Ace Lake Metagenome 02UKN | ecosystem: Environmental > Aquatic > Non-marine Saline and Alkaline > Saline | place... | reverse complement strand
AATAATAAATTAAAATAATAATAATATGGTGGGAGATGGTCAAATGAGAGAAAAATTATATTGTATACATTGTGGAAAACCAAAAAGATATTTTATACAAGATAGTAGAGGATGTGAAACTTTTAAAAAATTTGATAAAAATTGTTTAACGCCAAGAGATATATTTTTATGTTCTGAATGTATTAGTAAATTTCAATATGTAAAAGATTTGCCACAAATACAAAAAGAGGCATATCAATTTTATTCCAAAGAATATATGCCAATAATTACAGCTTTATTTAAAATTCAAAGTGAACTTGGGAGAATGAATGATGAAGCAAGGGGATAATTAATATGAAAAAGATATAAAACAAGGCTATGTTATCTAAAACATATAAAGGAAAGATTAAAATAGTATATAAGGATAAGAGAAAACCTATGACTTTTAAAAGTTTTAAAGAGTTTGGGGAGTATTGTAAAAAAGAAATAGCTATGCAAAAAGTAAATAGAACAGTAGGCAATGCTTTAAGAAGATTATAAATTATTGGAGAGATAAAGCTAGAATTAAATGACAGAGATTATAATAAAACAACCCAGACAAGACTATAAGACATTATTCCCTAGAGAATATAATCTTAATGGAAAGAAATGTATTATTAAGAACATAGAAGAATTAGAACGCTTTAAAAAGTATGTTGTAGGCAAAAGAGTAAGAGTTAAACGTAATGTAGATATGAGTGTTGCTAGAGATAGCACGAAGAGTTATAAATATGAACAATTTTAATTATTAACTAAAACGCTATGAAATGTTATTTAAAACCTTTAGGAGACAATATAATACTAGAGGTTAAATTAAGAGAGACTAAGAGTAAAATAATACTACCTGGACAAGGAGCAACAGAAGAAGGTAAGCAAATAGACTATATTAAGGTATTTGCTATTGGTGATGACGTAGATAAGCTAAAGGAGAAGGAAGAGGTATTAGTAAGTTCACATTTATTACAGAATGAAACCGAGATAAAGGAAAGACGTATATTTCCTTTTAAAGATAAAGAAAATCCTAAGAATAAATTTTACTTTAGAGTAAAAGAAGATGAAATCTTAGGAGTTTATAAACATATATGACTTTAGAAGAACTAATAAAAAAGAATAGAGAACTATTTAAAACAGATAAAAAAGCTTGGCTAAAGAAAGGTAAGGATATTTTTGGTGAAGATGAATGGTGGGTAGAGAACCAGATTATAAGTATTAACGAGTATGTAAAGATGTATGGAATAAAGAAAAAGAAATAATTAACTAACATATAAATATATGCCTGAAAGTGGAGTATTAAGATTAAGATTACATAAAGGGCAAAAGCTTGTTAAGAAGAAGAAGAAAAAGAAAAAAGCTAAGATTAAATAAATAGACATAATTAATAATAAAACAATGCCATTTCAAAAAGGACACACTTTAAGTAAGGGCAAGGGGAGAGGAAGTAATGAAAAAGCTTTAAAGAAATATAAAGATAGTGTAAAGAAATTAACTATAGAAGAACTTGCTACTGATAAAGTATTTAAACAAATAACTACCTTAAAAGGTAGAGATAAAAAGGATAGGCAAGGCATTAAAGAAATAGCGTTGCCTGTTTATCTTAAGAGTAAAGCTGATAAGGTTGAAGCAAGCGTAAGTATTAAGGCTCAAGAAAAGATAGAAAATAAACTAAGAGATATTGGCAATGAAGAAAACAGACACAAAGGAACTAGCTAAAGTATTTTTTAAAGATGAAGAGGGTAAAGAATTAATACTAACACCTAAGCAAGTTGAGATATTTGATTTGATATGGAAACGTAAGAATAAAAGAAATCATCTAATGTGTTATACTAGGTATGGTAAATCTTTCGTAGTAGCCTTAGCAACCTTATTAAGAGTTGCAACCTTTCCTGAGAAGTGGGCAATAGTAGCTCCTAGTGAAAAGAAAGCCAAAATAATAATGAGTTATATAATTGAACATGTATTTGATAATGACTACACTAAACAAAAATTAGAGATAGACAAGAATGAAAGCATGGATAGACTACGTAGAGAACGTAGCAAGAACAGATTAACCTTTAAACATACCGATGGCACATTAGGAGAAGTATTTATATTAAGTGCTGATAGTAGAAACAGACAGAATGCTGGTGATGCTTTAATGGGGTTTGGTGCTCCCAATGTAATACTTGATGAAGCTGCTTTGATTGATGATGATATAGAGGCTAAGATATTTAGAATGCTTGGAGATAAACCTGATAACTTTTATTTAAAAATAGGTAATCCTTTTAGAAGAAATCATTTCCTTAAGAGTTGGAAAGACCCACGATATAGTAAGATAAATGTAGATTATGAAATAGGTATTAAAGAGGGTAGAGCAACTAAAGATTTTATAGATGAAGCTATGGATAAACCGCATTTTGATATATTATTTGAGAATACATTTCCAGCAGCAGACATGGTAGATGATAAAGGTTGGAGTTTCTTAATAACTGATAGTGAGTTTGACAAAGCTTTAAAGCCTTATAAGGAAGAAGAAGTATTTGGTGAAAGGTTAATGGGAGTAGATATTGCTAGAGGTGGAGGTAATTATAATGTTTGGGTATTACGTAATGCAAATCATGCTAGGGTTCTTGCCAAGAATAGAGATGGAGACCTTATGAGTGTGGTCGGTACTACTATAAGACTAGCTCAAGAGAATAATATATCAATGGAGAATATATTTCTTGATGATACTGGAGTTGGTGCTGGAGTAAGTGATAGAATAAGAGAACAAAGATACAATGTTAAGGCAGTTACTCTGGGTGCTAGTGCTAGAGAATATGAAAAATATAAAAATGTAAGGGCTGAATGCTATTGGAAGCTTAGAAATTGGCTTATAGAGGGCAATAGTATTGATAAGGATGATAACTGGCAAGAACTTACATATATTAAATATAAAGCTGATAGTGCGGGTAAGTTACAAATAATGAGTAAAGAAGAAATGAAACGCTATGGTATAGAAAGTCCTGATGTTGCTGATGCCTTGATGCTTACTTTTGCTAAGAAGTATAAACGTATAGGAGAAGAGATACAACAGTTTACTCCTAATTATAAATCAATGAATTATAACTAAAAACGCTATTTAAAAGAATGAGTATTGTATCAATAAGTTTAAATGAAGACACTAAAGGTAACATAACAGATACTCGTAGTAATTATAATCCTAGTGATAATGTAAAAAACCAAACAGCTAGAGTTATACAAGATTTTACTACAGCAGATAATCTACGTAATAGACCTTATAGGGAATTCAATGATAAGTCTTTAATTACTAGAATGAATACAGACCAGCGTAGTTTTAATGCCTACGTACCTCCTAAGTCAGATAACCCTGATGAGGCTTGGAATAGCAACGCTTACAGACCTATTGTACGTAATAAGATTATAAGCATAGCGGCTCACGTTACTGGAACTTTAATTTTTCCTAATGTGTTTGCTCAGAATGAGAATGATAAGGAAGATAAGGAAGCAGCCCTAGTAATGAGAGATTTAATGGAATTTAGAGGAGAACAGGCTGATTATGAAAAGACTTTCCTTTATGGTATTATATCTGCTTTAATTAATCCTGCTGTTATTGTTCATACGGAGTTCAGAGAGGTTACTAGAGAGGTTAAGGTTATCCAAGAAGATGGTTCTTGGAAGAAAGAAAGAATAGTAGATGACACCTTTAGTGGTCCGAATGACACAGTAGTACCTTTAGATGAGATATTTATTGCTGATGTATATGAAAGCGAAATACAAAAACAACCATTTATAATATGGCGTAAGGTACTTGATTATAATACTGCCAAGGCTAAATATGGTGATAATCAAAATTTTAAAGACTACGTAAGACCAGGCTTACAGTTAGTCTTTAGAGGTAGCGAGGGTGAGTTCTACGAATTATATGATGATGAAATGGAAGAGAGGTTAGTCGAAGAGGTAATCTACTATAATAGAGATGAAGACTTACAGTTGATACTTGTTAATGGAGTAATGATTACTGAATATGACCAACCTAACTCACGTAATGACAAGAAGTATCCCTTTGCTAAGACTGGCTATGAACTTATAGACGAAGGTAAATTCTTTTATTATAGGTCTTTAGCTAATAAGACCAGCGTAGATGAAAAAGTAGTCAATACTTTATATAGAATGATAATTGATGGTACTTTCTTGCAGATTATGCCTCCAGTTGGTACTTATGGTACTGAAGAATTTGGTGGTAGTGTAATAGCACCAGGTAAGGTTACTAGCTTTCAAAATAAAGATAGCAGAATGGAAACAGTCGGTTTAAGCAATAATCTTAATGCAGGTGTAAATACTTTAAACAAGGCAGAGGAAAGCATAAACGAAAGTAGTCAAACACCATTACAAGCTGGTCAATCAACTAAGGGAGACCAAACAGCCTTTGAAATATCAAGATTAGAACAGAATGCTCGTATTCAATTAGGTTTATTTGGTAAAATGATTGGCTTTCTAGTAAAGCAATTAGGAGACCTATATATGGGAGATATACTTCAATATATGACTATTGGAGAGGTAAGCCAGCTATCAGCTAGTGCTGGTCAGTTAAGATTTAGAAACTTCCTTTTACCAGAGAAGACAGTTGATGGCAAAGTTAAAACTAGAGAAATAAGATTTAAAATAAAGAACGAAGAAATAAGTAACGAAGAAAGTGAGAGCTTTAGATTATTAGAAGAAGAAGGTGGATTAAATAGCGAAAAGCAAATAGTAGAGGTAAATCCTACCTTATTTAGAGATTTAAAGTTTAAAATATTTGTTAGTCCTGATGTTGTTACTCCCCCTAGTGATAACGTGAAGAAAGCTCTTAACCTAGAAGCTTACGACAGGGCTATAGCTAATCCACTAGTTGACCAAGGAGCTATCACTAGAGAGTTATTGCTTGGTAGTTATGATAGTCTTAAAAATGATATAGAGAAATTTATGTCTGATGAAGTACCAGCTGATATAGAAGGTGGAACTAATGCTGGTGGTTTAGCTGATATGGCTAAACAAGCAGAAAAGGTCGGAGTAACTAAAAAAGAAAGTGTATGATTTATTTACCAAAACAATTTAAAGACTTAAATACTAGTTTATATATACCCAATTATTTGGGTAATAACATTATAATTAAATATATAATTTTATGATTAAAGTAGAATTGAGAAAAATCCAACTTTGGCAATTAATTGATATGCCTAAAAGAATGGAATTGAGAGACAAATATGGTGTTAACCCTACTGCTAAGGTAGAGGTAGCTAACAATCATATTGTTAGAGATGGCATTACTGAGGGTGATTTAGCTGATATTGATAAAGAAGTATTAGAGAACGCTGTTTTAGGTGTTGAAAGAAAAAGTCCTGGACAGAAAAAGGTAGCTAAAAAAATAAAGAAGAAACGCTATGTTAAAAAAGAACAAGATAAAAAGGCTTCTAAGGAAGAAGCTAGGTAATTATTTTTATAAGCATTTGTTTAACGGCATTACTGAAGATGATTTATTAGTTTATAATCCTAAGAATAAATCTTTTAGCATTTGTAATCAAGAGATACATATAAATCAATTTCAAGCATTACGTAGTCAAGCTAGAAACCTAAAGGACTTACCTTTATGGAAGTTTCTAACTAAGGAATGTAAGTACAGGGCTAACGAAGTAATGTATCTTAATAGTAAGACAGAAGATGATTTATACTTTGGTAAGGCAATGCTTAAATGTGTAGAAATAATGGAAAATAAGTTAAAACAAATAGAGAATATTAAATAACTAACGCTACATGTTGAGTAGTATTGCTTATTATCTGATGTTATGTAGCGTTGCATCAGATGATGAGCATGAGGCTACTCAATGTGAGTAGCCTTTGTGCTACAGTGAGCGACACTAAATTCGTATGACAGAAGAAAACAAGCCTGAAAAGGTAGAGCTTGAAAAAGCTCCTGAGTCTAAACAAGAAGAGACAACTTCTCCTCCAGCTCAAGAGGAAGAAACAACAGAAGATAAGGTCGTGGAAGACGACTCTAAAATAGCAACTTCTGATAATGAAATAGATTACAAAGAGCTTTATGAGGAAGAAGAAAAGAAAAGGATTAAAGCTGAAAATACTATTGTAAAGAACAAACGTAAAGAAAAGGAAGAAACAGGTATTGAAGATACTACTGATTATGATAATACCAATGAGGTAAAAGAAATAATTAGAACTGAAACTAAAAAAATAAGAGAAGATATGGTTGGTGATACAATAGATACTTTAGGTGAAAAACTTTGTTCTAACGAAGACGAGAGAAAGCTTGTAATGTTTCATTATGACAATTCAATAGTTCAATCTGGAAGTTCACGTAAGGATATTCTAAAGGATTTGAAACGTGCTAAGTTAATTGCTAATGAGAAGCTAATATTAGCTGAAAATAGTGAACTTAAAACTTCATTAGCAGCTAAAAATACTCTTGGTATTACTGGTATTGGTTCAAATCAAGTTAGACCTAATGTGAAAGAAAAGATTGAATTAAATTCCGAAGAAAAGAGCATTATAAATTTTACCAATAGAAGAAGAGAACAGCAGGGTAAAAAGCCTTTGACGGAAGAACAATTTATTAATAATCAGACATAAAACAAATATTAGTCTCTAAGTCTAATATTTGTTAGAAAAAATATGGCTTCAGGAGACGTACAAATTAGAGAGCCAAAGATTACATCAACTATCCGTTTTGCAACTATAGCAAATGCATCCATTAAGTCAGGAGAACCTATTGTCAGAACATCAGGAACTGCAGCTGTTGCTGCGGCAGCCGATGCTGACCCGACTGTTGATACTGACGAATTAGTTGGTATTGCAGCTGGAGATTCTACTGACACTGCTACAGCAGCTGGTACAATAGATGTATACATTTTAAGAGGTGGAGAGATTTTAGAATTAAAAGCAAAAACTGCAGCGAATGTAGATACTGATGCTGAAATCGCTGCTTTAATCAATGATAATGTAGCTTTTGATTTAACAGGTTCTACATATACAATTGATACTAGCTCTACAACTGCTTTAAATGGGTTGACAATAGTCGGTGGCAACTCTACAAAAAAAACCGTTTATGTTTTGGTTAAATCCAGAGCTACAATGGTTGGTTCAAAATTATAAACTAAGTTGAAAATTATATGAGTTTTTCAAGTCAAGCAAATCCTAATGTGGTTAAAACAGCGTTGGACGATGTTTTCAAACAAAGTTTTGAACCACAAACACATCCAGGTTGGGCGGGGGCAGAATCCTCACTAGCCTTTAGGCAAAGAACAATAGATAACGCAGCCAATATTGAAGAGATTTTTAAAGGTGTATCACTTTGGGACTCACGTTTAGAAGAAGCAGATGTTCCTTCTGACGACCCAAGAATTGATAATAAGATTACATTTAATGTAGCTAATTATTCAAAATCAGTAGATGTACCTAAGAATTTTTTTGACGATAATATGCATGGTGCGTGGGAAAAACAAGTAGAAGATTTTGGTCGTAAAGGTAGAGTAACAATGGATGATAATGCCTATAAAGTATATAGAGATGGTTTTACAACCACTTTAACCGCTGATGGCGTGGCACTATTTTCAAGTAGCCATACAACTATTAGTGGTGATACGGTAGATAACCTAGAAACAGCAGCTTTAACACCTACTTCATTAAACACATTAATTGTAAGTTTAATGGAGCAGAAAGACCAAGCTGGCGTAGTAATGGGTAATCCACCAAAAACTTTACTAGTTCCACCTGCCTTATTTAAAAAGGCTTGTGAAGTAGTAGAGTCCGAGTTATTAGCCGATTCTACTGATAACAACATTAACGTTTATTCAAGCAAATATGGTATATTTGTTGCAATGTCTAATCGTTTAGGTGCTGCTATTGGTGGCAATGGTTCTGATGCAGCTCATTTCTTATTAGGTCAAGACCACTCTGTAACAAGATGGATAAGACAAGGAATGGAAACTGTATTAGTACCTTGGCAAAATCAACGTAATAATAATTATATCTATAAGGGTGAATTCAGAGAGGTAGTAGGTGCTTTAGATTATGTAGGTACAGTAGCGAGTAATGGCACAACTTAATAAACTAATATAAGAAATTATGTTAAAGAAAAATAAAGAAAAACTTTACGTAATTGGTGGAATTTCTATATTGGCTATTTTGTTAGTAGCTATTATTGGTGTAGTTGGTGTAAGAGCCTATGAAACTTATAAAGCAATACAGATGGATAATGTTAATATAGAAACCATTAACATTAATGGTAGCGGTGGTGGAGATATTGAATTAGGTGGAACTACTGCTGCTGATTGGAATGTTGGTGGTGCTTTGAATGTAACAGGTGCTACTACTTTAGAGGGCTTAACTAGCGGTAATGGAGCATTAGCTTCATCCACAACTGCTGGTGTTGCTGCTGCTGGTACATTAACTCAATCAGATTTATTAGCATATAACTATCTTGATTTCACTATTAATGGAGGTAGTACATTTGCATTAACTTTGCCCGCTACTAGCACAATGACAACTTTGCTAGATACAGTTGGTGAAACCAGAAATTGGGTTATACATAATGCTACTTCTACTGCTATGGTAATGACAATCACTGCTGGAACAGGTATTGATTTAATTGGTGTAACAACCAATGATGATGTCATTGATGAAACCGAGTATAGTGAACTTGAATGTTGGAGACAGCCAGATACAGATGTAACTTGCCGAATTAGTGAATTATTACACGTAGATTAATTCTATCAACTTGACCCAATTAATTTTGGGTCAAGGAAAATATAATTAACTTAAAATAATATGATTAAAAAACATTTAGTAAAAATTTTATTAACAATAGTAGCATTGTTAGGTGGTTATGTTGGTGTAGACAAATTAGGTTCTTATGACAGTGTAGGAACTACATCAAAAACAATTTTAAATGCTGTTGTTGCTTCAACCACATCATCAGCCATTGAAATTGATGGAGCTAGGAGAGTTACGCTACTTTTATCAACAAATATTCCAGTTGAGTCAACTGCTTCAACAACTTTTACTGTTGATGTATCTTTAGACGGTACAAACTTTTTTGACTATAATAAATTAGTTGAAAATTTAGCTGATACCAATGCAGAAAGCTTAACTAGAATTTCATCTAAAGCATTTACAGCAACTTCTACTGGTTATATTGTTAGTATGGATTTAGAAAATGATGTTTATAAAAGTATGAAAGTAAAGGCTGTTTTAATTGAGCCACAAGGAGCAACTCATATTACTGACGCTACTTGCAAAGCTTTAATAGAATATTAATATGTTTAGAAAAAAAATGGAAAAGAGATTTCAGGAGTTAGAGCAACAACTTACTAATGGTTTTATGGCTATCAAAGAAGATATAAATAAAGACCGAGAAAATTTAGAAAAACTAATTAAAGATAAATTAAAATAATATGGCTTTGTTTAATAATGGAAATAAATCAACGACAGTTACTGTTGCAGCTGGTGTTGGCTCTGCTACATTTCAAAATTTAGATACAGCAAGATTGGTGCATTTATACATAATACCTGCTACCTCAACTACTACTTACACTTGGAAAATTACTGATAAAAATGGTATTGAATTAACTGAAGAAACAAATATTACTGGACAAAGGTCAATTCTAAATTCAAGAGATTTACCAGAATATATTTATGGTAATTTTACTATATCTTTATCAAGTGTTAGTGTTGATGAAGATTTTGTTATTTTACCAATCATTAATGAAGTAACTTAAACGCTATGTTTGATAAAAAAAAATTTATAGAAGATGAAACAAAAAATAGGCTAGATTTTGAGAAGATAACGCTAGATAGACATACACTTGATATTAATTCTTTAAACACTCATTTAAAGTTTAGTCTTGATGAAGCAATAAAAAAGATTGAAAAAAGATTTACTAATAGACTTGGTGAATTAGATATTTTTAAAAAAGATGAAGAAATAATAGGCAATAATGTTTTTGGTAAAGCTGTTATAGACGAGTTAGTTAGAAGAGCTTTTGTAGATAAGGACAAAGATATGGCATATAGAGAAAATGAAATTAATAGAAAAGAAATAGATATTAAACATCAGTATAATGAGTTAGATAAGTGTAAAAACACTAATATTAGAACAAATAAAGAGATAATTGATAAACAGAAAAGTTTAAATGAAGAAATGCACAAGGCGTTACGTAAGACTAAAACAAACCAAAAGGATGAACATTATACAAGGGCTAAAGAATTAGAATACGCTATTAAAATAATTAAATGGATAACAAAACAATAAAAACTTTATTATTAGTTGTATTATCTGTTGCTATTACTTTTTTCATAACTTACGGATATGTATTGTCAGCTTCACCTACCACTAATTCAGGAGAAAAGATACTTTTATTTAATTGGGATGATACTGCAAAGAACTGGGATGGCAATGAGAATTTTTTAGCTGGAACACCTACCACTAATTCAGGTACTAAAGTATTGCCTTATGCTTGGGATGATACTGCTAAAAAATGGACAGCCTGGGATGGCAGTAGCGGTGGTATTTCAGATGGTAGTAGTATTACTTTAGGTAGTTTATATGATGTTGGCACTTCGTCTCCAATGACTTATGGTGAAATGCTTATTTATAATACAACTACTAGTGAATGGGAAAGTGTAGCCACTTCTTCTTTAGGGATTGTTAGTGGCGGAGGTTCAGGTACAATAACATCTATAGCAACTACATATCCTATTACTGGTGGAACTATAACAACATCAGGAACTTTAGATTTAGCCTTTGGTACTACAACTCCTAATACTTGGTCTGATTTACAAACTTTTACTTCAGGATTTCTTTCAAATGCTTCATCTACGGTGGTCGGAGATTTAACTATTATAGGAGATATAACAGCAGATAACTTTAGTGGAACTAATACAGGTGATATAACAATAAGTGATACAAATACAATAAACCTATCCTTAACAGGGCAAGCTCTATCGGCTGATAGTCTTTTAACTTTTGATGATGGGCTTACTTTAACAACTGCTTCTGTAGATTGCGATACCGCAGATACAACTACTTTCGGTTGTTTAACTGCATCTGACTTTATAACTTTTAATAACAAATGGGATTTAGCAAGCTCTACTATTGATAACGCTTATCTTACTAATTCAACTATTAGTGGTATTTCTTTAGGTTCTAATCTCGCCGCTTTAACTGCTACCGATACAACTCTTACATTTTCAGGTTCTTATACAGGAGCGACTGCAAGGACAGTAGGACTTAATTTAGGTAACGCTAACACTTGGACTGCTTTACAAACCTTTAATAATGGATATATTAGTAGTGCTTCTTCAACGATAACAGGAAATTTTATAAGCACAGCCACTACTACTTTAGGAGACCAATATTCTAATGTATTTATAGATAGCAGAGTTTTACAAGTAGGTAAAAATAGTGTAACTGATTTTGTTGGTACTGGAGGTGCTGGTTCAGCTTTTATAATTATAGACAAACCTAACGCTGCCTCAGATGCTTCTTTGCTTTTATCAAGTGTAGGTAATCAAAAATGGGAGATTGGATTAGCTGGTGGTAATGATTTATTTTGGAAAACAGTAACTGGTGCAGCTGGCTCTGAGTCTTATACTAATGTATTTAAAATGGATTATACTTCGCTTAGAGTTGGTATAGGAACAGAAGCTCCTGGTTCTAAATTAGAAATAGCTTCTACAAGCCCGACAGCTAGAGTTGAAATGATAATTAGTAATAAATCTACTTCAGGTACTGATGGTACAGCCTTGCGTTTAGCGGCAGAAAATGATGGAGATGCTTGGTATATAGGCTCTGATGCAGG
>Ga0075125_10001330_pt1 | contig 11856 bp, 18 predicted proteins | sample AntAceMetag02UKN_FD_69810 | JGI IMG/M metagenome (GOLD analysis project Ga0075125, IMG submission 69810) | Saline lake microbial communities from Ace Lake, Antarctica - Antarctic Ace Lake Metagenome 02UKN | ecosystem: Environmental > Aquatic > Non-marine Saline and Alkaline > Saline | place... | reverse complement strand
TGGATTCATGCCTATAAGTGCTGAAATGTCTGTTGAACCAAGACCTAAACGCCTCCAATCCAACCACTTAGGAGTACCTTGTGATAAATTAACTATTCTCATTCTTTACTCCCTGCTTCTCAGCTATTTCTATTCGTTTTCCTAGTACTTCGCAAATTTGGTCAAACTTATCTTCTTGTAATTCTTTTAAGTCTTGTATCTTAAACTGTTTCAAGAATAATTTATAATAAGAAGGTATCTTCTTAAATAGTTTTTGCAAGTGTTCTACTTCCGCATCGCCTAAGCAAACTTGTAAAGTGTGTCCGTCTGTTTCTTCGGGGTAATCCTCTCCTTTGTACACATTTAAAGCAAGACCGTGTCGTGCAATAGCTTTAACAGATGCTCTTTGAATAGCTTTGTTTGCGTCTTGAGAGCTTACTCTAACAAGTGCTATAGATTTATTATATGAATCAATAATTGGCAGGTATTCTATATGTTCTATGCCTTCTATAGTTACCCCAACCTCTACCCAACAACTATGTCCATCGTTATGATAAAAACAACCGTTAGAATCTTTGTATACCTTTTGTGTCGCTTCTGGATATGCTTTTTTTAGATATTCCCATGCTACAGACCAACTTAAGTATGTAAATTTACCTTTTTTTTCTGTTTGTTCATCGCAATTAATTGCCATTAGCGTTTCAAATACTGATTTCTTCTCCATTATTCAGCCTCCTCTTTCTTAACATCTATTTTTTGTAATTCAGCTATTAGCCTGTCTTTTATTAGCTCTGGGTAATATATCGTAAAGTCGCCGATTTCAAGATAAAATGTACCAGTTCCTTCGATAACAGAAAGTTTTACTTTTAGTTCGTCTTCTTTATGTATAAATAAATCTGTTCTTACCGTATTCATTCTTTGTACTCCTAAATTAAATTAAATATTTTTTGAAACTGTTGATTATCGAATTTGCTTAATGCCGACAAATGCACAACAATATCAGCCTCGTTTTGATCTTTAGTATAAATTTGTGTTTGTTTTCTTCTTTCTATTTCAAGAGGGATTAAGTCTAAAACATTTTGAATGTTTTTTTCTGTTACTCTCATGTATCTTATTATTGTTTTTATTTGCTCTTTTTCCATATCGGTTAAATTTAAATTTGACATGCTTCTTTTTCTCCGCTGTAATAAGTTTGTGCATCATAATTTGCTGAGTCTTTAGCATAAAATCTTATCATGTCATCATCATTCATAATAAAAAACTTGTCATCTGGAAGTGTCCTATTAACTTTGTTAACAGGTACAAATAGCGACTGCATTTGTTTGTTATAATTTAAGATGTATATCCATCTTTTGTTTAAGATTGACAACTGACAAGTTGTTAAGCTAATATCTATATTGTTATGTTTATGAGCCGTCTTTTCTTCATTCGAGACGGCTTTTTCACATGTCTTTATTTCTGTATCCATTTGTTATCTTCACTCCTTCTATAGTTATATATCTATTTGTTTCGCTCTTGCATAGTATCGTAAAGTTATCTTTTGCGTTGTGATAGCACATGTGATAATCATCTTTACAGTACATACTTACTAAGTTTTTATGCTGTTCAGCTTTTTGTTTGCTTTTCATCAGTCTTCCCTAGTTGCTTCTAAATATTCATCGCATATTTCCCTGCAATCTTGATTTCCAAGTTCTGACGCTAAAGATTGCAGCTCATTAAGATTATTACAATACATTATTGCCTCGTTGATTGTGTTATCTCTTAACCACACTTTGCCCCACTCTGTATTATAATTTAGCTCAGGTACGCACATTCTATCGCAATAATTTACGCTTTCTATGTAGATTATCTCAAAAAATTCTTGTCGTTCTTCTAAGTCAAAACAATCTATATTGACCTTTTTGAGTTCCGTATCTGACCTACAGTTTTTAAATAAATCAAAGATATCTTTTTCCATAATTTAAACCTCTTAATCTGAATTTATAACAAATAAAATTAATATTATTCTCATTCTGTTATCTCCATGTTTGTTATTTGTTTAACTTTTTAATTTCTAGTGTTTCAACGGATGTACTACTAAGAAAATCAGTATTGTAAAGAGTGTCGTGTAATATCTCACTTGCTTCCGCTTCGTTATCAGCTTCGATTTCTAGCGCCCAAGTTTCAGATCTTATAAGGTTATATTTATATATCATTCTTAACCCCTGTTTGTTTTGTTATTCTAAATTATCTTCAATTGCTCTTAACTCAGTGCAACGATCTTTCGATATTGTATAATCTTCTATTTCTTCTAGCTTCCACTTTTTAATTCTATTCTTGTTTTTTCTATAAAATTCAGCGTCAACTTCTAGCTCAAAAATAGATCCTGCTTTGACTTCACAATACCAATTTGCACGGGATCCCCCTGAGTCAATTTTGCCGCTTATCATTATAGAATCATAGCCAACTTTAGCCCCGCTATCACGATCAAAAGCAACCGCAACTTTTTGGTTCATAAATACAACTGCAAATTTTCTGCAATTATCTTCTATTGCTGTTATTCTTAATTTTTGTTTTTCCATTCTATTACTCCATGTTTGGGGGCCGTTAACCCCCCCGTTATTAAAGATTAATTAGCAAGTTTGACACTTTTAAAAGATCGTCCTTATTCAGTCGCCTTGGCATAAATAATAAATCTGGCGTGCTATTATTGTTAAATATTGAAACTGGATTATCAGAATCAGTTATATATATTTTATCTTTTGATATATCAAATAGCTTTATATAGTCGTTATCTATCGCAAGAAAAGTTTTTTCGTTGTAAATAATTCTTGATAGAGTGCCGTCCTCATCTTCAATAATAATATTAGATATAACCGCAATATCAACATTGTTAATATCAATTCTATTAAATAATATCGATAAATCGGGTTGATAATGCGTTCCAATTTGTGCTTTTATTGACGCTAGAAATCCAACTTCGAAAAAAGTGTCTTTTAAAACAAATTTTCTACTTCCAACAAGCCCATCTTTAACAAAAAGGGGGAATCCATACTCTTTAATTAGACTATGTTTATTACTGATCTTTGTTAATTTCTTCATTCTCTTAACTCCATGTTTTATATGTTTGTGTTTTTATATATATAATATTACTACATATATACTTATTAAGTCAACACATAATTAATAAAAAGTTAAAATAAGTTTGATTTTAGCTTTGGAGCATAGTATAAGCTAGGTTGTAACATTAATATTTTAAATGAGGTTGATTATGGCTAAGGTTAAGAAGGAGTATAAGCCCAGAGCTAAGAAGAATGGGCATCCTCGGGACGTCTGGATTGATGAAAGAATTGAGAAAGAGTGCAAACAGTTAGATAAATGGAGTAGAAATGACGACGCTTTGACAATGTTAAGCTACTGTGCCAAGTATGATATTTTACAAACGACTTTGCTAAATGCTTGCGAAGATTACCAAATATTGAGTGAAGCCTATAAAGCGGCGAAGATAAGAGTAGGTGCTCGTAGAGAGGTTATGGCGATGAAAGGTGAGATAAATGCGGGCCTTGTTCAACGCTCTTTAAGATTGTACAATAGCGAGCAAGATAAACAAGACAATAGCGAGATTTACCAGAAAGCATATAATGACCAAAAAGGTCGTTTTGATGCTGCTGGAATCGATAAAGAAGATGCTGGCGAGGTATTAGACTATATTAGAAGTCAAAAGGTTTTTAAGTAGAAGGATATGACCGTTCGCTCACACGCTAAGGCGTTTGTTTCGCTCCGCTAAATATTATACCAATAAAAAAAAGTTAGTAAAGAGAATAGAACAAATTGTTAAAAAGAATATTGCAAGAGTGTTATTATAAGTAAGTTACGACAATAATTAAGAAAGTAATAATTAAGCTCTTTTTATGCACTTATTACAACTTTTAAGCATGTTCTCCTTTTGTACGCCATGTTTAAACGGCTTGTAATAGACTATCTCAATGTAAGCAAGGTGATAACATCAGTTGTTAATAGAGGCGCTTAAAATGATTAGAGTAACGGAACAAGGGATGTTATGATTAAAGAGCTTTCTCCTAAGCAAAAAGAATCGTTAACAACAAGCCATAAAAGGCTTAACTTCTGGACGGGCTCAGTTAGGTCTGGTAAGTCTTTTTCAGCATTATTAAGGTTTATAGAGTTCTGTTTATCAGATATTAAAGGCGACTTTTGTATAATCGGTAAAACAGAAGACGCTATCAAGCGTAACATAATAGCCGAACTTCATAGACTGCTAGGCAAATCCATACGCTATTCTTCGGGAAAGCGTGAGGCAATGATATATAATAGAAAAATACATGTTATCGGCGCAAACGATGATAGAGCGGAGGGAAAAATAAGAGGTTCTACCTTTGCTGGTGCTTTAGTCGATGAAGTAACGCTAATACCTGAAATATTCTTTAAAATGTTGCTGTCTCGTCTGTCTGTTGAAGGCGCTCAACTATTTGCCACCACCAACCCTGACAGCCCACATCATTGGTTAAAGCGTGATTATATAGACAGGCGAAACCAATTAGACTGCATTGTTTACAACTTTGAGTTAGAAGATAATCCAAGTTTAGCAAAGTCTTACAAAGACAATCTAAAAAAAGAATACCAAGGTTTATATTACGATCGTTTTATATTAGGTTTATGGGTAGTTGCTGAGGGTGCTGTTTATGATTTCTTTGACAAATTAAGACATACTATTAAAGAGCCTCCTGGATACGGTGATAAATATATTGTTGGCGTAGATTACGGAACAACCAATCCAGCCGCTTTTGTAATGATAGGGCAAGCTAATCACACATATCCTAACATGTGGCTAGAAAAAGAATACTATTGGGATAGCAAAAAGGAATTAAGACAGAAAACAGATAGTGAATACGCTAAAGATTTAATAGACTTTTGCAGGGGTAAGAATATAGATACTATATATATAGATCCTTCCGCGGCTTCTTTTATTCGTGAATGTAACTACCAGGGATTATATAACATCACACCAGCAGATAACATGGTATTGAACGGAATAAGGCATGTAACTAATCTATTCGTAAACGGTACATTTAAGATTTGTAAAGACTGCACTGCAACAATAAAAGAAATGGAGTCGTATGTTTGGGACGATAAAGCAACATTAAGAGGCATTGACAAGCCTTCCAAAACTAATGATCACTGCCTGGACGCTCTTAGATATGGATTGATGCACTGGTATGAATATCCAGACAGTCCAAATAAACCTTATAATATTAATGAGCTTAACAGACGAAACAGAATGATAGTTTAAATTTTAAATTGTCATTTTTAAGATAAACATGTATACAAGACAATAGATTTAGATAACCAAGGTGTATACGATGGCGAGCGATATAGACAAAGTAAAAGACTTTAACGATCGATACGAGCATGGATTCGATTTCTGGCAGCCGTATTATATGCAGGCAGATGTAGACCAATCTTACTATCTTGGTAAGCAGTGGAGTAATGCTAATTTAGACTATCTTAAAAGGCAGAACCGTGAGGCATATGTTTTTAACGAGATAGCCAGAACAGTAAAGCAAATATCGGGACATCAACGCAGAAACAGAACTCAAGCAATGACAATTCCAGGCGGTGATGAAGATCAAGAAATATCCGATACAATCAATAAAGTTTTAGATTACGCTTTTGATAGATGCGGTGGTTATAATATTATCTCAGATGGTTTTGAACAAGGGGCTTTAATAACAGGGATCAATCTTGTGTCCACATATATAGACACTACCAAAGATAAGATTAACGGCGATATAGAGTATAACCGTATTCCATACAATGCTTTCATGTTAGACCCTGCTTTTTCATCTATAGACTTAAAAGATTGTAGCTATATTCTACGGCGTAGATATGTTGATAACAATACTGCTGCAATGTTATTACCAGAATTTAAGAACGATTTAATGGATATGGAGCCTGCAACATCTGGCGATGATAAGTTTCAATATATGACGCAATCACGCAACAACAAAGGCAGAAACAATCTATTAAGATACGATGAATATTGGGAGCGTACTACAAAACAAGGTTATATTTTAGTAGATAGATATAATCAAGAAATAAAGACATTAAAAGAAGCTACTACGGACTACATAAAATGGGTTAAAAAAACCTATCCTATGATAGATGTTAAAAAGATAGATATACCAACAGTAAGGCTTAATATAATGGTAGAAGGTGAGTTATTCTATAGCGAGAAAGCGCCTTATAAAGTTGACGACTATCCATTTACTCCTATTATCGGAATATATACCCCTGAATACTACGATTATGGCTATAAAATGCAGGGTATTGTTAGAAAGCTAAGGGATAGCCAGGAAGAACTAAACAAGATGGTTTCTAAGTCCTCAGACATAATGAAATCACAACTAAACTCAGGTTGGGAAGTAGAAGAAAACCAAGTTGTAAATCCTAATAGCTTATACGAAACAGGGCAAGGAATAGTCATCGAAAGGAGAAAGGGGACACCTCCACTTAATAGGCTTACAGCTCCAGAGATATCGCAGACATATCCGATAATGATACAAAACATGCAGAGAAACATTATAGAGCTTGCAGGAGGTAGCCAAGAGTTATTTGGTGTATCTAGTGCAGGTAATTCTCAGGTTAGCGGCACTCTATCAAAGCAAAGAGCAGGAAATGCCCTTACAGCATTCCAAGATTTATTTGACAACTGTTCTTTATCTCAAAAACTTATAGCTGAAAAGACTATCGATTTAGCATTAGCAAACTTTAGCATAGCCAAGATTAACCAAATATGTGATACACAGTTTCCCGAAGATATGGAGCTCGATAAAGACAAAATACTTTCTTTTGATATAGATGTGGTAGAAGGAACACAGACAAACAACCAAAAAGAATTAATGTTTTTACAGTTGCTAGAGTTACGCAATGCTGGGATAAATATACCAGATAAGTTAATGATCAAATATGCCCCAATAGCTAACAAAACAAACCTAATAAGCGACTTTAACGAGATTAACGAAGTAGAACAACAACAAGAACAAGAAGCTAAACAATTAGTTCAACAACAGCAAGAACTCAATATAAAACTAAACAATGCTAAGATTGTTTCGGATTTAAGTTTAGGAGAAGAAAGAAAAGCCAGAGCAAAAGCCGATATCGGATTATTACAAGAAAGAATGTCAGAAAGTGTTCAAAATCGTTCTCAAAGTGTTCTTGATAGCGTTAGAGCAGTAGCAGAAATAGCAGATATAAGACAAGATAGCTTAATAAAGGCTATTACATTTATTCAACAGATGGAAAAGCAGGCAGAAGAAGAAACAAGCCAAGCAACATTAGTTAATACAGTTATTGCAGAGCAAGAAAAACCAGAACAAGAATTTGTGGCATTAAACCAGATAACTCAACAACCTAATCAACAATAAGGCATTTATGGTATATCAAGAAATTGGAGAAACAAGAAATGCGTTAGGAAAAGACTTATCAGATAAACTTTATAAAGTTGTCGAAGAAGTAAGAGTTGAACAACCAACGCTTAAACATTATTTTGTAATATATTCAGCGAAGTTTGATAAGTTTCTTACAAACATAATAAGAGAAGGCTTCACGGTAGTTTCTCCTAATCGGATTAAAAATATACCTCCTATGCTAGGGGCTATATGTTGGGAAATTGATGAGATGGCTGGTAAGATAGAGACTCTCTATTGCCTACCTTTTGACCATAAAGCAAGCTATTCAGAACTTGTCAGCGATGAAATGGGCGGAATTATTCTAAAATAATATTTGCATTAAAATAATAACTTTAACTATAACGGAAATAGAAACAGGAAGTCGCTGTTTCATAACGCTTAAAATAGGACTCAAAACATGAGCGAAAAAATCGAGGAAACTCAAACGGTCGAAGAAACTCAGGTCGACGCTGGGAAAGAAAGCAATAGTCAGGATATTAACTGGGTTAAAGCAAATGCAACGATGTCAGAACAGGCTAACCAAGTTAAAGCTCTCTCGAAAGAGATAGAACAACTTAAGGAAGCCAAGAATGGATCGTTCAGTGGTCGTGATGATGAGGATTTAATCACTGTTAAAGACTTAAAAGACTCTTTTGCAGAAAAGGATAAATCATATCAAAACGAGATAGCTGAATTGCGTGTGCAGGCTCAACATCCAGATTATAGCGAAGTATTAGACAAATATGGAAAAACACTTCCCAAGGAAGCGTTAGAGACTATTAAATATTCTCCAGACCCATATAAGTTTGCTTATATACTTTGCAAGCAAAGCCCAGCATACATAAAAGACCAGATGAGTGGCAAGACCTTCAAAGATGCGGAAAAAATCGATGAAAATCTTAAAAAGCCTGGTAATCCAGCAAAAGCTGGGAGCAGTGGATTGTTAAGCAATATATCTAAGTATTCAAATATGTCAGGAGAGGAGATTTTAGCTTTAAATGCTAAATTTAGGAAGTAATAAACAAAAGGTTTATTATGACTCAAATGACAACATCAGGCAATGTTCCAGCAGCTGTCAATAACTATTATGACAAAGTGTTGCTAGAGCGTGCCAAGCAAGAATTGATTTTCTCAATACCTGCTCAAAAAAGAAATATCCCTGCTAACAGCAGTGATTACATGAAATTTCGTAGATATAGCAACTTAGCTACAGCGACAACTCCATTGACAGAAGGTGTTACACCTACTGGAAAAGTTGCTTCTGTTACTGATATCAGAGTTCAACTTAAGCAGTACGGTGATTTTATAACTGTTACTGATAAAATTCAGTATATCATAGAAGATAGTATTCTTAATGAAAACGCTGATGTCCTAGGACAGCAAATGGGTGAGACTCGTGACGAATTAGTTCGAGATGTTCTTAACTCTACTGCTTCGGTATATAATTGTACTAAAGGTTCTAATGGTGGCACTCCAACAGAGATAACAGCTAGTGACATCGCTATTGTTGTTGCTCGCCTTCGTAGCAACGATGCTAAGATGTTTACTCCTGATATAGGCGGTTCAACAAACTTTGGAACTAGTCCTTTGGAAAAGGCTTTCTGGGTACTTGGTCATACTGATTTAATACCTGATCTAAGAGATGTTACTGGATTTACTCCTGTAGCAGGTTACGGACAGAAAGTTGCAATCCAAGGAGAAGAGTGTTCTATTGGTAATAGTCGTTGGTTATTGACTAGTGCTGGAATTGAAGCTTCTGGAACTTATAGTTCTATCATGTGCGGAAAGAATGCGTATGCTATTTCTGAACTTGCTGAGGGCGTAAGCTCGATGATTTTCCAAGAGCCTACTGATCCTTTGAAGCAAAGAAGTACACAAGGTTGGAAGGATTTCTTTGCTGCAGTTTTACTAAACGAAAACTGGTTATGCAAAATTAACTCAACACTAGCTTCGGCATAAGGAGAATAAATTATGATGCACCAATTTTATAGATTAACATCAGGTGGAGCAGCTTACGATTTAAAAATCGGTTTTGAGCCTTCAAAGGTTATTGTTTTTAATAAAACAAAATGGGCAAGTGATGGAACAGTTGCTAAAAGTATTTATCATAAAGGTGATACTTCTGATTACGCATACAATGAAATTGCTGATGACACAGGAATAAATCGTTCTATTTCTACATCTAACGGTTTCAAATTTGAAGCAAGTTCAACATCTGGAAGAGCTAAGTCGGCAATAAGTGCCTTCACAGAAGCAAATCCTGGCGTTGGAACAGTTGCTAGTACAGCTAGTTTCACTACTGGAGATACTATTAAAATCTTCGGTGTTGCTGGTATGACTGAGCTTAATAACAACACATATGAGATCGTTGTTATTAACTCTACTACCTTTAGCTTGAAAGATTTGGCTACTGGAGTTGCTGTTGATACAACAGATTTCACAACTTATGTTGCTGGAACTATTGACTATCTTGTAAATCTATCAGACGATCAAGGTACAACAGGAGCATATACTATGACGCTTGGTACTGATATTATCGGTTCAAACAGTGATGTTATTATTGTTGAAGCCATTCCTGGTGAGTTTTATCAGGATTTAGGAGATATTGGTTAATATTAGCTGATATCGAAGTAGATAAGAGGGTAGGCTTTTAAATAGGTCTACCTTTTTTTGTTTGTTATCTATTTGCAAATAATAAGATAAGAAGATATATTAAAATTTAAATTTAACTACATGAGGTTTGCATGCCTAAGAAAGCAGTATCAAGCGAAGATAAAATAAATATCTTAGAAGAACAGATAGCTAAATTAACAGCTATGATGGAAGCAAAGCCAGAGCCTAAGAAGGAAGAAGAACCTAAAAAGCACGAACCTAAAGAGGTAACATATTACAAGTTTAAGTTTAACAATCTTGGAGACCCTGGTCAAAACCTACAGTTTAACTATAATACTAAATACTACGAACTACTAGATGGGTGCGAAGTTACACTTAATAAAAATATAGTTGAACATCTTAATGGTATACAGAGACGAGTATCAACAAATATCTGTAAAGAACAGGGCGTAAAAGAATATACTTATAAAAACCGTTTCTTATGCCAAATATTATCAGAAGAAACTAAGGTAGAATAATGTCACTAGGATTATGGACTCTAATATATATCAGAGAAAAGATAAAAAAGCTTACAGCTACAGATTTAACAGATGCTGAAATTGATATCTGTATAAATAGATATTATCAAATCATATTCCCTATGGAGTTAAGACCTTTAGAGTTACAAACATGGTTTGAAGCTGATTTAACAGCAGGAACAAGTGAATATACTCTAGCTAGTCTAAGCTTTGATGATAGTTATCTTACATTAGACAATCCATGTTATATAAGTGATATTCCGATGATATTAAGTCTTGATCCTTCAACTTTTTATGCTAAATATCCGCAAGACCAAACATATGACAATGGCTGTCCTTCTGATATTCTTTTATATGATAATAAACTTACATTTATGCAGCCACCTAGTTCGGACTATTTAGAATTTAAAGCTTCTGCATGGACTAGACCATCTGCTTTAGATAATGATTCTGATACCCCTATTCGTGAAGAATGGGGTTCTATAATTGCATATGGTTCTAGCCTTGAAGTATTAGAAGATACAGGAGACTTTCAAACTCTACAATTACTAATGCCTATGTATGAGGAAAAGAAAATAGTAATTTCTAGAAAAAGAAGCCAACAATTTTATAAAAGACGAAGTATACCATCATTTTAAGGAGATATTATGACTTGGGACAAAACAAAACCAACTAATTCAACAAAACTAGGTTCTTTGTCCGCAGAAATACGGAATAACTGGGATGCTTTAGAAGATAATATAAAAGTTGACCATTACGAAATGGGTGATACCGATGACGGCAAACATCGCAAGGTAACTCTAAAAGCTACTACAAATCCTACAGCAGTAGCAGATAATGATATTATATTTTCAAAAGATGTCGCAAATCCGTCAGGCTCAACGAAACCTGAATTACATATTATTGATGAAGATTCAAATGTTATACAGCTTACAGAAGAGGGAGAGGTTCTAGCAAATAGACTTAAAGCTGTTAGTAGTACAGAATTAGAGTTAACAGCAGCTGATGGAGAAGATGTAGAGATTGTATTGGGTGATTCTGCAGGTTCTAATAAAGTATCAATAAAAAGTGCTTCATATACTATATCAGCAGCAACAAAAGCTAATCCATGTAAAATAACTGCTACTGCACATGATTTATCAACCGCAGATGTTGTAAGGATTGTAAATGTAGAAGGCATGGTAGAATTAAACAATGCTAATTACACTATAACAAAAGTAGACGCTAACAATTTTACTTTAGATAGTACTGATTCATCATTATATACAACATACACATCTGGCGGTGCTTTTTGTGTTGAA
>Ga0075125_10001328_pt1 | contig 11866 bp, 13 predicted proteins | sample AntAceMetag02UKN_FD_69810 | JGI IMG/M metagenome (GOLD analysis project Ga0075125, IMG submission 69810) | Saline lake microbial communities from Ace Lake, Antarctica - Antarctic Ace Lake Metagenome 02UKN | ecosystem: Environmental > Aquatic > Non-marine Saline and Alkaline > Saline | place... | reverse complement strand
TATATATTGATGCAAATACTGAAGTATATGAAGGCATGGTAATCGGGAATACATCAAAAGGAGTTCAATTAACAGTTAATCCTTTAAAAGGAAAGAATCTTACTAACGTGAGATCATCTGCTTCCGATGATGCTATTAATTTATCTCAACCTCAACTTTTAACCATTGAGAATGGGTTAGAAATAATGGATAAAGATGAATACTTAGAAGTAACGCCTACAAGTGTAAGATTAAGAAAAGAACATCTTAGTGAAATAGATCGCACAAGGGCAAGAAGAGCAAAACAATAATATGAAAACTCAACGAAGATATTCACGTGGTAAACCCACAACAAAAAAGAAATTTGATCACTCATCTAATAAGAGTGGTGGTCCTTCTAGACATAGAGGGAGAAAAGGGCCAGAGCTTAATATTTCTTCTTTTATAAATAAAGCAGATAACTCTAATGTTAAAGAAGAGGTATTTGTTGCTGACAATGCATTCGCAGATTTTGCTTTAAGTCCTAAAGTATTAAATGCTATAAAGAACCAAGGATATACAGCTCCAACACCAATACAAGATAAGGTTATTAAACCAATTCTATTGGGTAAGGATGTTGTAGGTCTGGCTAATACTGGGACAGGTAAAACAGCAGCTTTTCTTATTCCTCTTGTTGAGGGTATTTTGCAAGATGATAATAAGAGAATTCTTATTGTAACTCCAACTAGAGAGTTGGCAGTACAAATAGATCAAGAGTTAAAAAGGATTGCTAATGGAATGAGCATATACTCTGCTATATGTATTGGTGGAGAAAATATGAATGGTCAGATAAGAAGATTAAAACAAAAGAATCATTTTGTTATTGGTACTCCAGGACGTTTAATGGATTTATTAAAGAGAAAAGCTCTTATATTAAATCAGTTAACTACAGTTGTCCTTGATGAAGCAGATAGAATGTTAGATATGGGATTTATAAAAGATATTCAATTTATAATGAGCTATATGCCTAGAGAAAAACAAACTCTTTGTTTCTCTGCAACAATGTCTAAAAAAATAGAAGCACTAATTAATAACTTCTTAAAAGATCCAATTACTATTTCTGTAAGAAATGCTATTACTCCGAAAAATATAGAACAGGACATCGTTAAGATTAAAGATAAAAAGAGAGTAGATGTTTTATATGATCTATTACAACAAGAAGAATTTTCTAAAGTGCTTGTTTTCGGAAGAACTCGTCATGGAGTTGAAAACTTATCTCGCACATTAGCAAGAAGAGGATTAAGAGTAGAGTCTATTCATGGCAATAAAAGTCAAACTCAAAGATCAAGAGCTTTGCTGAAATTCAAAAGAAATAATGTGCAAGCATTGATTGCTACAGATGTTGCAGCCAGGGGATTGCACGTAGATGACATTACTCATGTTATCAATTATGAGCTTCCTGAAAACTATGATGATTACATACATAGGATAGGAAGAACTGGTCGTGGAGTGTGTAAAGGGAAGGCATTAACATTTGTTAACTAAAACCCTTGACAGGTTTTTATAAATAATATAAAGTGATTGTAGTGGGTATCTTTCGTGAGCGATTACTTCGGTAGTTGCCCATGTTGGGTGCTCACTATTTAGTTTAAAATCGATAATTATATGATAGAATGAAGCCTATGAAACCAGAATATATTATTACTGTAACTGATTCTAAGATAGGAATGGAAGGGTATTTAGTAATTGACAATACTACTCTAGGTCCAGGGAAAGGAGGAATAAGAATGACTCCGGATGTAACACCCGAAGAGGTTGTTCGATTAGCGCAGACAATGACATGGAAGAATGCCTTAGCAGGTGTTCCTTTCGGTGGTGCAAAGGCAGGGATTAAATGGCCTGGCGGATCGGATGAACTAAAAAAACAATTTGTACAAAGTTTCGCTAGGAAGATAAAACCATTTATTCCAGAACTATACATAGGCGCTCCAGATGTGAATACAGGAGAGAAAGAAATGAAATGGTTTGTAGAAGCAATAGGAATATTCCAAGGAGCCACTGGTAAACCGAGTGATTATTGTTGTGCTCATGGTTGTGGTATTCCTCATGAAGTAGGTAGTACTGGTTTTGGTGTTGTACAAGCGACTAAAGTAGCTGCTGAATTAATTAATTTAGATATTAAAGGAGCTACAGTATCAATCCATGGATTTGGAAATGTTGGAACATTTGCATATAAGTTTTTAACTGAACTGGGTGCAAAAGTTGTAGCCATTTCTGATAAAAACAATGTTCTTTATTCTAAAGCCGGTTTTGAAAATGATTCACTTCAAGAAATTATAGATAATAAACAGTGCCTAGATAATTATAAGGGAAAAGCAGAAAGATTATCTCATGAAGAATTTTGGAAGATTCCTGTCGATATTATGATTCCCGCATCTGTAACAGATGTTATCAATGATAGTAATAAGAATGATATTCAAACTAAAATAATAGTGGAAGGAGCTAATATACCTATGAAAGAAGAAATAGAGGATGAACTCGTACAAAGAGGAATATTAGTTGTTCCAGACTTTATTGCTAATGCAGGGGGAGTAATATCTTCTTATTCAGAGCATGTTGGCCATAGTACAGAAGAGATGTTTAAATCTGTGGAAGAAAAGATAACACGTGTTACTAAAGAAGTATGTGGAGAATGTGTTAAATGTAAAGGAAATCCCAGAAAAATAGCTTTAGAAATAGCAAAAAAGAAGATAGAAGATTCTTGCAATGATTAAATATCTGTGATAAACATTATTTACGATACTGTTTTGTCTACACGGCACTAGAGAATTTCCCATGAAGCACATGGGCGAAAATCTATTATATAGAGGAGTTCAAGGTGACTCAAGTCATACGACGAAGGATATCTAAGAACGAATCAAAGCTGTGAGGGAGAACGGTATTAAAGGGGTTGACGAAGTTTGTTGCCCCTTTTTTCTTTTAAGAGAGATGTTTTGTGTTATAATAATATAATTAATCAAAAATTATGAGTAAATCATTAGTAATATTATTAATAGTCATTGTAGTAGGGTTCGCAGTGTTTGTTATATTAAATCCTGACGATAAGGAAGAAAAGATTACTCCTGAAGAACAAGCATTCAATGATAGCGGACAGGCAAAAGCAATATTAGAAGATACAGATCTATGGATGATCTATGAGGGCGATGGATTCACTATTAAATATCCTCATGATGTTGAATTAAATCCAGAGAAAGGACCCGGTCTCTATATTTTAACTTATGAGAATTTAGATGAGCCGTCTCCCTTACCTAAATTTTCTATAGAAGGGACAGAAAAAATATTAGAAATTGATGGTGTAGAGGTTGAAACTTTTATGACATCAGGAAGATTTGAGGTTTGTAGTACATTAATTGAGAGAGAATTAGATTTTGATCAAGGCGATAAGAAAAAATTAATTGTATTTAAGGGAGACATCACTACAGCTCAAAATGAATATCCGGAATTCTTTATTAAAGATGATACCAATTGTGGAGATGCTATGATTTGGGATAATAATAAGAGGTTAGATTTTTTTAATACTCTTATTAACGGTGATAGTGAAACAGAAACTCAGGCTTGGTTTGATAAATTTGATTCTATCATAAATACAATAGAATTTACTGACGAAATAATATCTATTGAGGGTAGGTGGCAAGCCGTTGATGATGTAAATACAATTGTTGAATTTAAGGAAGGAGAAAAGTACGAGTATTATTCAGATGAATTAATGTCACAAGAGAATTATGAGATTACTGGAGATCATCTAGTTGCCGGAGACATGGAATACACTATTGTAGAAGTTACAAAAGACTCATTAATGTTAACTTATTTACCTAGAGGTAATACATTAAAATATAAAAAGATATGAATAAACTGATCTTAATAACAATAGGAGCTGCAATAATTCTAATTGGAATTTACTCAGCATTCTTAACGCCACAAGAGGAAGTGATTCCTGGAGGAACATGTGCTATTGATGAGGATTGTGTTTCAGAAGAAATTAATATAACTAATTTCCAAGAATGTTTAGATGCAGGATATCCTGCAATGGAAAGTTATCCAAGACAGTGTGCTGTTCCTGGCGGAGATACATTCACAGAGATATTAGAGAAATAATTAAATAATATAAATTTATGAAAAAAACATTAGAAAATTTAACAAAAGCATTTATTGGAGAATCTCAAGCCAGGAATAGATATTCTTATTATGCAAAAGTTGCAAAAAAAGAAGGATATGAACAAATTGCTGAAATATTTTTGATTACAGAAGAAAATGAAAGAGTTCATGCTAAGAGATTATTTGAACATATTCAAGAAATAAAAGAAGGAGAAGAGATAACAGTAGAATCTGGAGCAGGATTTGTCTATGGAACAACTATAGAGAATTTAAAGGCAGCTATTGCTGGAGAAAATCATGAGCATACTTCAATGTATCCTGAATTTGCTAAAATTGCCGAAGACGAAGGATTAGATAAAATTGCAGCTAGGATGAAAGCAATTGCTGTTGCAGAGGAACATCATGAAGAGAGATTTAAAAAATTGTTGGAACAATTAGAAGCAGGTACGTTCTTTAAGAAGTCAGAAGAGAAATGGTGGATTTGTAGAGAATGCGGTTATGCTCATTTTGGTATTGAGGCTCCTGGAGTATGTCCTTCATGTGATCATCCTCAAGCATATTATCAACTAAAATGTGAACAGTATTAATATGACAGAAGTAAACCAAATTTATAAGTGTAACGTTTGCGGTAATATTGTTGAAGTTTTACATTCTGGGAAAGGAGAATTGGTTTGTTGTAACCAGTCAATGGAGTTAATGGAAGAGAGAACAAAAGATGAAGGTGCTGAGAAGCATGTCCCAGTTATTGAGAATAATAATGGGCTAGTCAGAGTTAAATTAGGAGCGATTGCCCATCCTATGGAATTGGGACATTATATAGAGTGGATAGAAATTATTGCTAATGGAAAAAGTTATAAGAAACATTTAACTGAAGGAGATGATCCTGAATTCACTTTTGTTATTGATGCAGAGAATGTAATTGCTAGGGCTTATTGCAATGTTCATGGACTTTGGAAATCACATTCGTGAATTGCAAAAAAGTTTTGATAGGTCGATCAAAAATTTTATAAAAAAATATGAAAACTAATTATTTAATCGCAAGGTTGATAGCTACTATAGCTTCTATTTTTTATATTCTTCTTGTAATAAATTATGCTACCAAAGGAGATGGTTTAACCAATTCAGGAATAGTTTTAATAGTCATTGTAACATTTATGACTATTGCTACTATTGTTTCTTGGATTAGAGCTCATATCGGAGCAATACTTTTATTAATGTCAGGTATATCATTTTTAGTCTTCTCACTAATATCTAATAGTATTTCTATGGCTATTATAATGGGAGGTCCATTTATTTTGTCGGCTATAATATTAGGGGTTCAAGAAGAAATAAGGGCTATCACTATTTTACCTAAGCGAGAAATTACAACTCGAAAATGATTAGAGCATGGCATAGTCTCTCTTTGGATATAATCAAAGAGGTTTTAGACACTAACTTTAATAGAGGGTTAACTAAGAGTGAGGCTTTTGAACGTGAGGTTGAATATGGAAAGAATGTCCTTCCCAGAGAGAAACCGATTCCTAAGTTATCTATATTCTTTGAGCAATTCAAAAGTCCATTAATATATATACTTCTAATCGCAGGACTAGTGGTTTTGTTTTTTAGAGAATATACAGATGCTATTGTTATATTAGGATCAGTCGTTTTAAATACTTTTATTGGATATATTCAAGAAAACAAGGCAAATAGTGCTTTAAGTAAATTAAAGAAAATTGTAAAAAATAAGGCAAAAGTTTTAAGAGAAAATTGTGTAAAAATGATTGACGTAGAAGATGTTGTTCCTGGAGATATTATTTTTCTAAATACAGGGGATAGTGTTCCGGCTGATGGAAGATTAGTAGAAGTATCTGATTTACATATTAACGAGATGGCATTAACAGGAGAGTGGATACCAGCCGAAAAAAAGCAAATTATTTTATCGAAAGATATTAACATGGCCGATAGAGATAATATGGTTTATATGGGGACTATGGTAAGTCAAGGAAAAGGAATCGCTGTAGTCACTGGTATTGGAGAAAATACAGAAGTTGGTAAGGTAGCATCACTTGTTAAAGAAACAAGAGAAAGTAAGACCCCATATCAAAAGCGATTGTCGAAATTTTCAAGGAAAATAAGTTATCTCGTAGTTTTAATATCAATTATTATTTTTATCTCAGGAATATTATCCGGTGGGAATATATTGGAAATGTTCGAAACAGCCGTAGCGGTTGCTGTTTCTGCTATACCTGAAGGATTGCCAATTGCCATGACGGTTATATTGGCTCTTGGAATGCAGAGAATATTAAAAAAACAAGGATTAACTAGAAAATTAATATCAGCAGAAACTTTAGGAAGCACAACTATTATTTGTACTGACAAAACGGCAACTTTAACACAAGGAAAGATTTCTGTTTCTAAAGAATATTTTAAAAATAAAATATCTGAAAAGCTTATTCCTAAGATAGCCATGCTTTGTAATGAAGCATATGTAGAGAATGAAAGGTTAAAGATGGAAGATTGGGAATTAAGAGGGGAGCCTACGGGGAAAGCATTATTAATGTATGCAGCTCAAAAGGGATATTTAAGAAGTGATTTAGAGATAGAACTTCCAATCTTAGACGAGCTTGCATTTGATAATGAAACAAAATATTTAGCTTCGTTACATAAAGATGGAGATAGAAAAATTCTTTTTGTTGTTGGTTCTCCAGAAAAACTTTTAGAAATTTCTAAAGGGGATAACAAGGGATGGAATAAGACATTAAATTTAGGAGCTTCTAAGGGACTAAGAATGATAGGTTTTGGTTATAAATATGTAGATGATTCTAAAATAGGAAAAATTGAAGATTTAGAATTTGCAGGATTTTTAGGTATGAGTGATCCTATTAGAGAAGATGCTAAAAAAGCAATAAAAATAGTTAAAAAAGCAGGGTTGAAGGTTGTTATGATAACAGGAGATCACAAACTTACTGCTCAAGCAGTTGGAAAAGAACTTAAAATGGGAGTAAACGATAGTAATATCATGGAAGGGAATGAGATAGATGAATTAAATGACAAAGATTTTTTAAAAATCATAGATAAAATTAAAATATTCGCTAGAGTAGAACCTCGACACAAATTAAGAATCGTTAAATTGCTCCAACAGAGAGGAGAGATAGTTGCCATGACTGGTGATGGCATTAATGATGCTCCAGCCCTTAAAAAAGCAGATGTTGGCATAGCTCTTGGATCTGGAACAGAGGTTGCAAAACAAATTGCAGATTTAGTTTTATTAAATGATAGTTTTTCAATCATTGCTTTAGCGATCGAAGAGGGTAGAGCAATTTTAGATAATATTAGAAAAGTTATTACATATCTTCTATCAGATAGCTTTACGGAAGTTACTTTGATAGGAGGAAGTTTGATCATTGCAAAAATATTTGGACTAGATTGGTTTTTACCAATTACAGCAGTGCAAATTTTATGGATTAATCTAGTTTCCGATGGATTTCCAGCCCTAGCCTTAGCCTTTGAACCCAAAGAAGATGATCTCATGGAATATAAAGTGACTAAGGAAAAGAAACCCTTATTGAATAAAGAGATGAAGATTATTATTTTTGCTATTGGTATTATCACAGATGCTATACTATTAGGAGTGTTCCTATATTTTTGGAAACAAGGACTTGATATTACTTATATCAGAACGATGATTTTTGCAGCACTTGGTTTTGATTCTTTATTTTATATATTTTCTTGTAAGTCTTTACATAGAGGAATATTGCATATCAATATATTTTCAAATAAGCTGTTGATTTTAAGTGTAATTTTTGGTTTAATAACTTTATTAGTTGCAATATATATTCCAGTATTAAATATGGTCCTAGGAATTATGCCTTTGGCATTAACTGACTGGGGTATTATCATAGGATTAGGTATAGTGGAAATTATATTAGTTGAGATTACAAAACATTATTTTATAGTAAGACATAGAACATGATTTGGTATTTATTATTATTCATAGCTTCGGCGTTATTATTAGCTAAGTCTGGAACAATGACTGTTAAGTCATTGATGAAGATAGCTGAATATTTAAGGTGGAAGAAATTTATAGTTGCGTCTTTAATAATGGGTTTTGTTAGTTCAGCACCTGAACTCTTTGTTGGAATAACAGCGGCTCTTAATGGAAAACCACAGCTTTCTTTCGGTAATATTATTGGATCTAATATATTACTTTTAACCTTAGTAATAGGAATATCTGTTCTTTGGGGAGGAAAAGTCTTATTAAAGGGGGTATTTATGAAGAGGTCCTATTTTTATATTGCTTTCTATGCTTTGCTACCTCTAATTTTAATGGCAGATGGAGCTATGAATAGATTAGACGGAATTATTTTGATTATTTCATTAGTATTTTATTTGAAAGAGTTGCGTGAGATTCAAGGGAGATATAAGCAAGAACTTAAAACAGAAGAGAAGGTTAGCAAAGGATCATTTAAACAAATAGGCATTCTTTTATTGGCAATGGTTATAATGGTGTTGTCTGCTCAAGGAATAGTTTTTTCTGCCAGCAGATTAGCATTAGAACTTAATCTCTCGTTAGTATTGATAGGGTTATTAGTGGTGGCTATTGGAACTTCTTTGCCTGAAATAGCTTTTGGATTAAGAAGCGCGATGATGAATCAAAAAGAAATGCTTCTGGGAAATGTATTTGGGTCAGTAGTTATTAATTCAGCCTTTGTTCTTGGAGTAACTTCGTTGATATCACCATTTAAAATATTTAATCCAAGTTTTTATGTAACAGCTTTAATATTTACGATGGTAGCTGTTTTGTTTTTTATTATATTTTCTAAAACTCATGATGCGATTACAAGAAAAGAAGCGAAAGTGTTGGTCGGTTTATATATACTGTATTTTATAATTCAATTAATAATTAATTAAGAAACATGAAAAAGTTTAAAGTTAATAAAGAAAGATGTATTGGTTGTGCTACCTGTGTTCAAGCATGTCCTGGAAGTACTAAAATGGAAGATGATAGTAAAGCAGTTATAATTGATAATGAAAAATTAGCTAAATGTGGAGGAACTAAAGTTTGTCCTTTCGGAGCTATAGAAGAAGATGAAAGCTAGATATTTAATTTTACTATTATTATTGCTAATACCTTTTGGTGTTTTTGCAGATCATAACGATACAGAAGTAGACGTGAATTTTTTCTATAGTAAAACATGTCATGTTTGTGGTGACATGAAACCATTTCTTGAAGAGTTAGAAGGAGAGAATTGTGAGCTTAATGTGAATAGATATATTGCATCTCAAGAATCAAACTTATTAGAAGGGCTATATAGAGAATATGATGTTCCTAAGATAGAACAGGGAAGAGTTCCAATAACTTTTATTGGAAGCATGTATTTTGTGGGATTTGATGAACAGACTGAAGCGGATATTAGAGTTCATATTCGACATGAAATAGATGGAACAGAGTGTCCGTTGGTTGAGAGAGAAAGAAAAGAAGTTAAATTTCTAGGGTTTACTATTAAGACTGATAAGATGGCTCCTTTGCCGTTGTCTATTATTCTAGGAACTTTAGATGGATTTAATGCTTGTGCGATGGTTGCTCTTGGATTTTTATTAACAACATTAATAGCTACTGGTACTAGGAAAAGATTAATATTAATTGGAGGAACATTTATTCTTGTTTCTGGTGCAGTTTATTTTCTATTTATTTCTACTTGGTTGAACCTATTTTTGATATCTAAAAATTTAGAATTAATAACCATGGTGGCAGGGATAGTGGTTTTGATATTTGCCATTACTTTATTTAGGGAATATATACATGGAATTATATGTAAAATATGTCAGATTCCGAATAAGAAGGATAGCATATTTACAAAGGCTCAAAGAAAATTATTTGATAAGTTAAGAGAACTGACAAAAAAAGAAATATCAACGATAGTTTTATTGTTGGGTGTGATAGTGATTGCAATAGGGGTAAATTCAGTAGAGTTAATCTGTTCATTTGGTTTCCCAGTTGCATTTACGAAGATCTTAACAAATATGAATCTCACAGGACTCTCTTATTATTTTTACTTACTAATATATATTATCTTCTATATGATAGATGATTTTTTGATTTTCTTGTTTGCAGTGATTACCTTAAGAATTACCGGAGTGAGTGAGAAGTATCTTAAATATATAAAACTCATATCAGCATTTGTTTTGTTTATCCTTGGATTGGTGCTTTTGATAAAACCCGACTTACTTGCTTTGTTTTAGCTATTGACAAAATACTATAATGGGTATATATTCATAATAAAGGTCATTATAAATATATAAATATAATATTATGCCAAGATTTAATGGTACTGGTCCTATGGGGAATGGTCCTAAAACTGGAAGAGGAATGGGTAATTGTACAAGAGCAAACGATTGTCCAAGATTTGGTTTTAGAAACTTTTTTAGTAGAACAAATCAAGTTAATTCTTTACAACAAGAAGAAAAGATTTTAGAAGAAGAATTGAAAGCTGTGAAAGAAGCGATCAAGAACGATAAGGATCAAAAATAAAAGAAGGCAGAAGCCGGCTCTGTTATATACGGGGCCGGACAACCTTCTTATAAAAAAATGAAAGAAAAAATAGCCATAGTTTCAATATTAGCAAATGTGATATTAGCCGGTAGTAAGATTTTTATTGGTTTTATTTCTCATTCAGCCGCTATAATAGCGGAAGGTTTTCATTCTCTTACAGATATTTTTTCTTCATTAATTGGTTATTTTGGTATTAGAGCATCACAGAAGCCTGTTGATGAAAAACATCCGTATGGGTATTATAAATTTGAAGTTATGAGTGGCTCAATAATCACTTTAATACTTTTAATAACAGGTATAGGTGTTATCTATGGAGCATATCAAAACTTTTTAAGTCCAGAAAAAACAACCATTAATTGGATTGCTTTTTCAGTCATGTTTTTATCTATATTAATAAACTTTGCTACATCTAAAATTAAGATTCATTATGGAAAGAAAGAGAATTCATTGACACTTCTTTCTGATGGATCACACGATAAGGCAGATGTGCTAGTTTCAGTAGCAGTTTTATTAGGATTATTTTTAACTAGATATTGGATTTATGCAGATTCATTATTAGCGGTTATTATTGGTCTTTATATTATTAAAGAATCTTTTTCTTTAGGCAAAGAAGCAGTAGATTCTTTGCTTGATGTTTCTGCTGGTCAAGAAATTGATGAAAAAATAAGATTAATAGCTAAAGAACAAAACATAAAGACGGATTCTTTAAAAACTCAAAAAAAGGGTTCTGTTATTACGGCTAATCTGGAAATAAAATTGGCAAAAGATTTAACAGTAGAAGAAGTGGTTGATATCTCTGATAAGTTAAAATTTAAATTAACTAAAGAAATTGATAATCTTGTATATGTTGCGATTCAAATAAAGAGTCATGAGATAGAAGCAGATTTTTATAAACCGATAATTGGTAAAGGCTTTGGATGGCAAAGGAAGGGTAAATTTAAAGATGTTATAACAGAAGCAGAAGGGAAGGGGCCAGAAGGTTTTTGTGTTTGTTCTAAGTGTGGTTATAAAATTGTTCACAAGAAAGAAACTCCTTGTTCTAAAATGGATTGTCCTGAATGTAGTATTAAATTAGAGAGGGAATAATATGCCTAGACCAAGATTAAACAGAAGAATAAGACATGATCATTCTAATAGGTTTTATAAGCCTCAAGGAATTCCAATGACACAGTTAAAGAAAGTGAATTTAACATTTGAAGAAATGGAGGTTTTAAGATTAAA
>Ga0075125_10001327_pt1 | contig 11866 bp, 8 predicted proteins | sample AntAceMetag02UKN_FD_69810 | JGI IMG/M metagenome (GOLD analysis project Ga0075125, IMG submission 69810) | Saline lake microbial communities from Ace Lake, Antarctica - Antarctic Ace Lake Metagenome 02UKN | ecosystem: Environmental > Aquatic > Non-marine Saline and Alkaline > Saline | place... | reverse complement strand
CCGACCATGTTCAGACATAGATATGTCCGAGCCTTTATTGGTACCACTTCTCCCAAACAACTGCCTATAAACATCATTCACCGTCATGATATTTCTCCATTTCTTTTTCTATCTTTCTACTTTCTAAATATAAGTACGCGTACTTAGTTAAATAAGGTAACAGCTTTTCTCCTAATGGGGGCGTGCCCAGCTTAGTGCCAAGACTCTTTATAGCCCACTTTAATCCGTCCACAGAATGATCATCAGTTTTAATCTTTGCGTAAGCTATTAGTGTGTTCAATTTGGATGTATACCTGGAAACCTCACTTGGCTTTAAATCAAACAACTGAGCAACTCTCTCTGTTAAAAGAGTCCCTGCCGGAACTACTGAATCTGGAGATCTAGCTTCTCTAGGTTCCACTTGTTCTTCTGTTGTACTATCTACTACTATTTCAGCCATTAAACATTAAATCTAACTTTATACTTAGGTATTTCCAATTTCTGTGCCTTTATGCTACTCAAGTTTACACTACTGCCAGAAGAAGTTATAGGAGATTTTAATCCGCTAATCCTACTAACCTTTGGAGCAGTCTTACTTGCGTATTTTAGCGGTACAAACTTAACCTTTTTTAATTTAGCACTAGCGCCCCTACCAGTTACATAGGCTGTTGGAACTCCACCCACATCATCAAACTTCACCTTCCTAAGAGTCGTTCCCTCGGCCTTTGTAATAATACCAGCACTAACTAGCTCTGTTATTACGCCAGAGGTTAGTATCATTTTATTAGCAACCTCTTTTCTCATGTCTACCAAAGCCTGTATCATCTTTTGCCTGTCCTTTGTAGTAGATAATATGTTTTGCGCTATTTCCTTAACATGGATAGCCTTTATATAGTTTATCTCGGAAGCTATATTGTAATAATCTGCATCCTCCCTATTAATACCAAGGGCTTCTAGGCCAGCACTTTTATCTTCTTCACTAAGGGAAGTAACCTCTAATATAGTGTTACTCTTTGCATACGCATCCTTTTCCCACTTAGCATAGTTAACCTTATCGGCCTCAGCAGGCTTGGGAGGTATCTTCATAGACATTACCTTATTATCGTCATTCTTATATAGAAAATCCTTTTCAAACACTAATGAATTAACCCCGGACTTTTCCATTCCCTCGGCTATATCATCAGTATTCTTGGCACTTTTCATCCACCCCATTACCTCATCGTAAGTACCTTTTATATCACCAGACTCTGTAATATACCTTTGTCTATTTTCACTTATGGTTGGTGTATCTCCGCCATAATAATCTTTACTTTCGGAGGTAGCCCCAATCCCAAACACAGCTCCCTTAACGATGTTTGGCAAAGTCTTGGATACAGGAAACTTAAGCCTCTCAGAAGGAGTGGTTGTATACCCCCTATCTAAATTAGAAAGATACGATCCCGTTTTATAGAGTTGCGCTCCCCCAGGAATTATATTCTTTGCAACCGTCATTGCTGCTTTATTAAGATAATACTTCTGCCTAACGTCACTGTCCTCATCTCTAGCCTCCATTAAGTACCCAAGTATTTGGCCGGGTAATTGTAGTATTGGGCCAAAACTAGGAAGAAGTCCTTGTAATGCCCACTTAGCAGGAATGCCTACTAACTTTGCCATTAAAACGGCTGTCATAGCCCTTGTAAAAACTAGTGCTGCAGCCTTAGAATAATTCTTACTGGCAACCTCATCATACGCTTCAAACATTGATTTAAAACCAAACTGAGAATACATAAGGGCCGATCTATAAAAAGACTCATTTTGTAATATCTCCGGCGTGTTGTATTTATCTGCTATATGGGCTTTGGCGAATATTTCATCTCTTACAAACTTCACTAATTCGTCCCCCTCTAAACCTTTCTTAATTCCGGCGGATTCTGCTGCACCGATAAACACAGCGTTCTTCCAGTTTTCCATAAAAGCAACAGGCTTATACAAAACCTTCCTAATCTTATTTGGAACTCCCTTAAGGATCTCCCCAACACCCATTCTAGGAGATACGTCATAATCAAGAGAAACCTCCTTAAACCCATACATATCCGATAACCTCTTTTTATCTGTAATGGATGCAAAAATACCACTACTAGTATTTGCAAAACCGTAGTGTGTTGGTAATGTTCCAATCTCTGTTCCCTGCACAAGAGCTACCTTTAAGTTTCCTCCTATTTGTGCAGTTGCCAATATCTTGGTCATTTTATCCAACAAATCCTCGGTATATTTAACAGAAGAAAGTTCCTTCTCTACAAACCTATTTACATAGTCCTTTGTTCTTTGGTTGGAAAATTCTACATTCTTTATTGTATCTAAGAAGATCTGTTTAGGCCGTTGAATAAGCATCTTGTAAGACGCACTCGCAACATATTTATTTAGACTATCTGTGCCTATCAACCTTAAAGAGGTATTTGTAAAAGCCTCCCTTCTTTCCTCAGGCAACCCAGTCTTTGAGAAGAAGAAATCTACTATACTGTTGACATCTCTATTAGCAATATCCTCCTTTAGTAAATCTCGTGTTTTATTAAATTCAAAATAGCTGTCTCTAATTCCTGTAAAAGCGGTATGTATCTTAGGAGACATTTTAGAAAACTCATCATTAGCTGTTCTTAAGGAATAACCTTTCGACACCTTTCCGACCTCAGTTATTTCGTGATCTTCTATTTCTGCAGCACCCCCCGATAGTTTATTTAACCTGTCAACATAATCAAAACCACTATAGTCTACGCCTTCTAAAGACTTTACATGGTGTAAAATTTCCTGCTCTATTTTCTTAGTGCCTATGAAATCTCCATATTTCGTATAAAGCATCTGATCGATATAGTTTTTCATTACAGAGGAATACTCTCTTGAGTAGTCTATGTCCATAGCCCCTGTCCTACTCTTAGTATGGCCTAACTGAAGATTAAACCTAGATATGAAGGAGTCGCCGAACAAAGCTACTTCATCTCGTAATCCTAGTATTCCCGACTCATGTGGAAAATAATTCTCTATATAGCCCATCTTATTTTCCGAGAACTTTCTTAGAGAATCCAACAACCCCTTGTGCTTTGATATTAAATCGCCCATCTCTTTGGTTTCCGGGGAGGTACCATTAAGGGCATTTACAAAAGACTCCGTGCTATTAGTAGATGTAAGTTTCTTTTGAACAGAATCAACCAACGAATAGAGTTCGCCTCTAGCACTTACAAATGCCGTCTTAGCCAGATCGGGAGAATCAGCTACCTGTTTTCGGCTCGGATATTTTGTATTTAAACTTGTTGCAACATTTTCAACTATAGCCTCTACGGACTTTTTAGTTTTTATGACAGTTTCTTTTATTGGGGAAGAAGCGACCTCTTTTTCTACAGATTTGACGACATCCTCCGCTTCTCGTAGAGTATCTGCCTTTTTGGCATTGAGGCTGTTTCTTAACTCCATGTCGCCGGCCTCATGCGCTCTCCATGCCTCCAGACCTATGCTCTTGGCTTCCTCGTATAACTTTGCTTTTCTACTACCTAAATTCTCTAAATCCACAGACTTATCTAAAGAATTCTTATAAGAAAGAATTTCACTCTTTGATCTGCCAAAGTAATCTGTTTTGCTCAAGCTATCTCGCAATGCTTTTACAGAATCCGTTATATCGGGAATGCGTGCTTTTCCGTCCACCTGAGTCTTGGGGACTTCTCCTTTAGCTTGGTTGTAGATGTCTGTTAGTCGGGATTCCATGCCTTCTTCAAACCTTATTTTTGCTGGAATAGTTTTGTCCTTATTAAATACAGCTTGGTGGTATCTATGGTTTCCTTCTTCTAGGATATAATCACCCTGATTAGTTAATACCACTTTTACGGGATCTAATATCTGTCTTTTAGTTTTAGGAAAGGGGGCTGGTTGTGGTTCTAACCCACCTATCTTTTCTATTGGAAGATTTATTGATTTTGTTTTAGCTGTATTTATTGATTTTGTTTTAGCTATATTTACAAACTCCTCCGCACTCTTATACTTCCTAGCTTCTGCTTCTAATGGGGATTCTGCTTCCCCTCCTACCTTAGCCCCAAAGCTTATAGAGCCCATCTGTTTCTGTAAACTTCTTAAATCATTTAATACAAGGTCTGCGAACTCTTTATTTTTCAAATCTTCCTTGAACCCCGCAGACACATCGTTATTTAGAATGCCTAGTGTTGCCTTGCGAATAAGTTCCGGAGTCACTAATTTAAACGTGTTTTTAGAAGTCTCTATTCTTACAGAATCCTGTTTTAACGGCTGTGTAAGTATATTGTACAATCTATTTTGGTCTATTTTCCCTCCGGATATAACATCGCCCAAGATTCTACCAAAATGGGAAAACTCCTTAGCCAACGGCTTCAATGCAGTTGCCCCGCCCATGAAAACTCCAGGTACTAAGAAACTGGCCATATAATCCGTAGGAGTCATATTTGGGTCCCATCCAAGTAACTTGGAAGTTATTACATCCTCACCTACATTGGACAGTCCTGCTATTATGGCCCTTTTTGTAAATCCGGCTGCGGGCATAACTAAACCAGTTAATGCATTTGTGGCAGCATATAATCCGGCCTTTGGTAATATACTAGGAATATCTTTTGCAGTCTCTCTTAAAGCCCCAAGCGTTCTTTCCTTGACAGTACCTTCTTGCCTAAAACCAGCGCCTAGCGCAGTCCTAAGACCTCCGTATGATAATAAAGTACCTCCGCCAGCCGGAGTACCAACGGCAGCCACAGATCCAGCAATCTTCATTAAGTCTTGTGGTAATTTGTAATCTAGGGCGCTTTTTCCAACTTCCAAAAGGTTCGGTTCTAGCCTAGTCTTATAGGCCCAATCGCCCATTCTTTTTCCATATTCGACTGGGGCATCTATAAAAGCTTTTTTCAAACCAACTGAGGCTATGCCAGGAATACTTCGCTGAAAACCAGCACCAATATCTATTGCTTTTTTACCAATATTTGAAATAGTATCGTCAAGGCCTCCGGGCGTACTACTAGGATCCTTTAGATTAAAGGCATTACGCAGTTTACTCAATGTAGCTTGAAGTATTGTTTCTTTGTCTATGGCCATAGCCCAATGCTATGTAACTTACTGAGGGGTTTGCAATTCGTCCTCTTGTCGTCTTACTGGATTGACCACCCCCGTGTACAACTCATCATCAAATCTGTTAATGCTACCAACCATTTGAGGGCCCCGTGCTTGTTGAGGCGGAGTATAAGCTCCCCTCGGCACTTCTGACTGCACGCCACTTAATGATTGAGATACCTTCGTACCCGCTTCTTGGATTCTTTGATCTAACGCAGTATTTACAGCATTTGCCTGTTGCTGAAGTGCTTGCTGATTTTGCATCACAGAAAGATTAATCTGATACGCTTGGTTTCTTAACTCTTGCAAGGCTTGTAACTTTCTATTTGCTTTTTCAGATTCCATGCCTGCTCTCAGTCTATTTATTTCCAAAAGGCTTGAATCAAAGTTACGCCTAGCCTCACTTAACTGTCTATTCTTTTGAGATTCTAAATTTTGAATAGCCGTAGAATATTGGCTCTGTAGATTTTGTTTAGCCACGCCGGCCTGTTGCATAAATTGATTATATTGAGAGGTTATACTAGCACGGTTTCTTTGTAGCTCTTGTCCAGAAACAGCTTGATAGGCCTCTCCTGCCGAAGATGCGCCACCGTACCTTTGCTGACCCCCTCGAGTCATTTCATTATAAATTCGTGTAGCATCAGCTAAAGCATCTTCCCTGCGCTGACCGCCCTGTTGTTCCTGTAAACCTATTTGACTTGCTCCCTCCCCACGCAACTGCCCGGCAACGTTCTTCTGTTCCCCGATCATAGATCCAATTTCACCTCTAACATCGCCATAGCTGCCTCTAACGGATTTCTCGGCCTTACCCAAATATTTCATTGTTGGATCATAGATAGAACTAATTTCTTTTTCTATACGTTCCTGCTCGGCCTGCGCTGCCTGTTGTGCCTGTGCTTGCGCACTTCGCATTGCCTGTTGTGCCTGTGCTTGCGCACTTCGCATTGCCTGTAGTAAGTCTGGGGTATTATCAACGCCGTACTGCTTAAACAAACCACTTTTCTCGGATCTTTCTATACCAGCACCCTCTAACATCGCCCCACTATCATAACCACCGCCACCGCCACCTCCGCCGCCGCCACCACTACTAGGAAGATTCGGAACATTGTCTGTACCAACAGCTCCCCCACCACTCACATCAGTGCCTAAAACTCTATCAAATCCCTCAGTAACACCAAAATCCTGCGTACTTGGGATTACTGGCCCAGAAACACCTTCGCCAAGAGTTCTCGTTCTTGTAGCATCTGATAAAGATGTTGGATCTCCCCCACCAAATTTCTCTGTAATACCAAACTCTGGAAGTTTGAAGTTTCCGATACTCCAATTACCGGGTCCATAATATCCTAGATCTTGTAATAAACTCATACTTTAGAAACTACATCTACTTTCAGAAGGTTTGCAAATGTCTTGTAAAGATTAAACTCTCTGAGTACTTGAAAGAGAACCACTTCCCATTTTTTTAGCTTTAACCCTTGCCTCTAGTAACTCAAAGTTGGAATTTGCAGCATTAGATGTAACCTCTATTTGTAACAACCTAGCTTGTTTGAACAAAGGCCCCCACCTAGTAATTTCTTCACTTGTTGTAGCCGCAGTAGTTGAACCAGGCAATCCCCACTTAGACAGTCCCCATTGATCCATTCCCCAGCCGGTAGAACCTTGAGTAGCTGCGCCGGTTATAGTAAAGGACTTTGCAACGGAGGTTGTACCATTCCTACCCTCTATTATCAGATTGACTGTAGTAGTGCCGATAATGTTCCTAAATAAAACATAAAAAAACTGCAAAATGTTTAATACAGACCAGTCACCAAAGTATGTTTTATTCGTTCTTAATGTTTTAACTATAGTTGTACCATCATCAGAGTTTGTTGCGACATCAAATGCATACACCTGATTAGTAGTATAGCTTCCCAATACCCACTTCTCTGTACCTGTACTATCTACATGCTTTAACATTTTAGAGATGCCGATCGGGAATTTCCACGGACCAAGCCACGCACTTCTCTCTCTATCATAAACAATCATTTCCTTTTTCTCTGGAAAGGATAGAATATACTTGTTGTTAATATAAAACGCAACTGCCGTGGAATAATCTGTATCGTTTAATGTCTCCAAATAAGGCCGTATCTTTGCTGATATTTCATTGGTTCTTATAATGTTTAAGAAATTAGGTTCGTACCCAGTAACATATAACCCATTCCTACCAAAGTAAAATGTATCATTTTCTACGGTTGCTATAGTATCTTGAGAAGAACATCCCACCGATGTTGAAATAGGAATGTATTTTGCATCCAACACGGCGTAATTTCCTATCTGTTCTAACGTAAGCTCTACTAAATATGAACTTCTTTCCTTGTATACAACTATCCTATCCGCTATTGGTTGTACTTCTATTCCAGTGATATTATCTCCGGAATCAGGATCTATATAAATATATCCTCCGCCATCCAACCAAGAAAACTTAGTATGGTTTGGGTATCTCCCAGAAATCATTAATCTGTTAGGGTCATCCTCAGGCACTACTAACAACCTGTCCTTGTACTTCGTTATAAAGTCCGATTTTACTCCGCCCGTTGTATTTGTTATAGGAGCCAGTATAGAAATGGCGGTCGGCTCTCCTTTATCAGTATATTCGGTTGTTTCGGAACCAACAGAAGCCAATAATGCTTCATCTCCCTGAGTACCTCTAAATATCTCATAACCAGACAATGTTGCTGCCGATGGGGCTGTCCAAAATAAATGATAGGAAGACTCTGCTAAATCATTTGGAAGATTACTTAGAACATAGTTCCCGCTAGCCGGTGTTTGCCCACCATTTGCTCCAACAGCCAATACCTTATAAGACACACTATTGGGTCCAGAAGCTCCAGAATAATTTGATACATACAAGCCTGTAGGGGCCGCTATTTCAGAAAATACCGTCAAATTCTCGCCCGCATAAGAAGTAAACGCAGCTCCCTTAGATGCTAGATATGTATATCCTCCCAGCTGTTTAGATCTAAGCTGAGAACCCGAAGGCCACGATTGTCCTGTAATAACTGTGTAGGAACTACCATTTTTCTTTGTTAAATAGCCGCTGTCTGTAAGAGCCAATAATTCGTTTGTATCGCCATCATTAGACTTATATTCTCCGATACCCCGAATACTTCCGGTAGCACCCGCCACAAAATATTTTACAGTTCCCCACCTACCTGTAGGCGCGCCTTTACCAACCAAAAGTATATTATCGGCTATTGATAATTCCTCATTGTCCAACTCTGTTTTTCTAAGTAAAAGATTCAAGCCCTTTCTAAAAGAGGGCCAAATCTCCTCCGATCCCCTAGAAGGTTTATACTTGGGTACTTTAGTGTTAAATATAGCCATTATGCTAATCCACTAAGCGGATTCTTGAGTGTAGACTTTGTAGACTTTGGTCCCCCAGTAGTTCCCTTCATTTCTCTACTAGCTAAATCCGCCAAAGAAATATTTGCTCTGGCATCGGCTTCTTGGAATCTATCATCAGACCTTGAATACAATACATAGCTTTCTACTTTCCTAACTACATATTGTGGGTCTGCTAACTCACACTTATCGGCTAATGTTAAAAGTCCAGAAGGATATCTTTGGTAAATGAAGGAAAGAGTAGCATTGGTTAAACCAGCATTAAATATCAAATTATACCCAGAAGACGGATCTCCCAAAACATAACTATATCTTTTACCGGCAGCAAGCCCATACTTTTCTTCAACCTCTTTCAAAGGATATTCGACCCACTCTCCAGTAGAGTCTAACAATCTTGGATTTTCCATCGGCTCTCTAAAATCACTAGGAAGACTTACAGTCGCCATAGTAGCCGTGCTAACAAACTCTCTCTTAAACTCACTTAACTGTACTTTAGAAACAGCGTCCCAGATGGCTTGGTTGGCATAATTTGCTCTAGTAACCAACTCGGTTCCCGAAGGAATTGATGCCTCTAAATCTAGTACCGCATTCGCATCTATTAAAATATCAGATAAAGTTCTTGCCATATATGGGAATTATCAAAATAGTTGTCTAAGGTTTGCAAACCAATCTATGCCCGGAGCAAGAAAGTCTATTTCTATATGAGTAGCCAACGTCTCTGTTGGGGCATATAAGGGAATCCTCTGTGTTATGTCGCAAAACATTGGATGATCGGCCCAACCGTAATCTTTCATAGTTTTATACTCTTTCAAAAGGGAATCATATTTCCCACCAAATGTTAAAGTCGTAGATGTTACGCCCATCCAACACCTGCCGTTAACTAACTCTATGTCCTTTTTATAACTATGTATTTTCTCGGAAAAATATCCTGGATGTAGGTATGGGGTTATTAACGGAAGTTCGTCTAGGGCATCAATTATTATCTTGCCACTCTTTGGTAGAAATATATAATCGTCCTCAACAAATAAGAAGTCCTGTTTCTTTTGTAAAGCAATATCTATCTGCCTATGGAACGACTTAACATTTCCTTCTGTAAAACTAGAGTAGTATGTTTCTTCTGTCTTAAACCGCTTGAAAATATCTCTAAGTTCATTTGTAGGTTTGTCCAATAATACAGTTAAGTCTATCTCTGTGTTTTCAAATGCCCGAATAAAAGAATTAAAACAAATCTGTACCGCATCTATCTTTTTACTAATTAGTTTCTTTTTTGCTGTGTTTCCCGTTGAACATGCTCGGTAAATTACTGATAAAGACATACCACCTATTCCTTTCTTTTTCATATAATTTGAAATACGGATCGTCATCAACCCCATCCCAAAATCCTTCGTTTAACTCCAATCCCCTTGCCTCTTTTTGTAAGTTTTTCCAAACATTACTGGCCCTTTCGTGCAGTACCTTAGCCCCACCAGTATATATAGCCAAGCCTTTATCATCGACTAATCTCTTTAGTACAATGCCTAACCAAATATCAGCAAATCTATCCATTCCAACCCTGTATCCCATAGGAGCATAGTAAATGTAGGGTAACATCTTCCTTTTAAAGGCTATATTCATACCACAAAAAGGAAAGTATATCCCTTTAGGTATAACTCCTTTATAGAACCCTGTATCTGGGTTACCCAACACTAACTGAGTCGGGGCATCCCAATCTTTTACCCCTTCCCACACCCCATGGGACACCACAACCTCTGCCTCATTGCGTATTTTATAAGGGAATCCCCTCGGATATTCCTCGGTAGTGGTACTTATCCAGCTAGTTGGCACTCTCTTATTCAGCGTGCTAATATGATCGGCTATAGGATCCCCTATTGGTTTAACGTCGTCATCTAAGGTTATAATATACTCGACCTTTGGCAAGTATTTCGCCACAAAAGCAAACCCTAGATTTCTAACACCATCGTTCTTATTGTAAATAAGATCCGAATCCTCTCCCATTATATCGTCCACTGACGCCCTTCCCCCGTCATTCAAAGATACAGTAGGAGCATCGCCGTCTCGCACTGTTACTAACAGTACATCGTGTTTGCTAAAACAATCCGCCCACGCCTCCTTAAACTCCCTGTAAGACTTTTCTCTAATAGTTGGGATTACGACACAGATCACTTTATAAGCTCCTTTGCTGCTAGTGGGTGCTTTTTCATAATGTTTATAAGTTTAACTTTTTTCAAGGGATTCCATTTCTGGCCTGTTGGAGCATACACAGGATAGTGCCTTCTTGGCTCCCATCTCATAAATATATTCCTAAACCAATTTGGAACAACTTCCTCGCAGTGGCCCCAAAACTTAATTTTCTGTTCAATTATCTTAGAAGGAAATGCATATCCGTAGTGATGATATGCTACGTGCACCTTACGCGATGCAATCTCTATGGTCGGGCCACTTGCCAATATCCCGTGTCGTATCCACCCATGAGCTACTTCCGGTAGTTTGAACACATAGTTTACTTTTCCGCCCCTATCTTCAAACCGCCAAAATAGCGACCTAAAATAATGCATAATTCCAACGCTAAATACTAACTCCTTTGGATTATTCTTTACTACCTTTAATAAGGTTTTTAAGTCCTGCGGTTCCCACACCTCGTCAACATCTACTAAAAGGGCATAATCCATCTTAAGTTTGTTTGCCTCTTTAATAAGAAAATTCCTTTGTATAGTGTCTGTTTGCCAAACACCAGAAAACAAAATTATCTTTTTATCAGGATCCTCGTGCTTAATAAAATGCTCTATTTTACCTTTTAGGTCATCTATTGGATCGTGCCTTATTCCAGCATACCCAACAGCCCATGACTTTGTGCCTCTCGCAATAAGTATTTTATCTACAAAAGGATAAATTGACCTTAAGGAATACTCTATGAAATCTGCCCCATAAAACGCCGTATAATTAGCCGATATTTTCATTTCCCACCTTTATAATTTACAAATATAGACTTATCCGGCCAGTTTTTCCACATCTCTTGAATTTTATCCCCTGCTTCCCACCCCCTGTCAGTCTGCGAAGTCAAGTGCTTAGCAAAACATGGATCAGACACTGCCGCCCGATAGCCATTTTCCTTTACCCCCCAACACAGCTCTACGTCGTCCAAGTTTACTGGGATGTTATAGTCGTTTATGGGTTTATATGCGGCTGTCTTAAACCCCACCAAATATCCCACAAAATAATCGCAGTCGCCGGACTCTACTACAGTAAAAGGAGGCTGCCCCCACGGATAATTCACAACACATCCAAGTGGACCACTAACACCTACTGTTGGATCTTCTAGTTTATTAAGAATAGGCAAATACCAGTTACTTCCAACCATCGTGTCATTATCAAGCCAAAATGTTATGTCGGTTTTTACACGTTCCATAGCTTCGTTTCG